>JGI12210J13797_10530133_pt1 | contig 14093 bp, 7 predicted proteins | sample ElkSlonscriptome_3_FD_13797 | JGI IMG/M metagenome (IMG submission 13797)
GTATAATTATATTTCTTCCGGTGCGATGATAAACGCTTCGACCACTGACTGGCTTTTACTGATTAAAGTCTAATGGAGACCTTCCAGGAACAGGAAACTGCGCTCCTCACTTAACGATACATTTACCAAGTTGTCCGTGGAGGTTGCGGAGCCATCACCTCCTGCTAATGCGTTCCAGCTGCGGGGGATGGTGATCGTGCGCGGTATTTCGAACGTGCATGATGAGTCTTTGGTGGTCTCGCGAAAGAGCAGCAGGTAGACATGAGTCTCCAGGTGATTAGCGATAGCAAAACCAGTCCAGGAATATCCATCCGGGCAGGCACCGATAGGATATACGATTGCATCATGAAGGCGCGAGCGATGCTGGAGCCATACACTCACAAGAGGAACAAGAGTTTCGAGCATATGTTGGGGTAAACCTGTATTTTCAAACCATCCCAAGGGGGAGCTGAGCATCACACTCGCAAAAAGATAATCGGGTGTATACTTAGAGGGGCGCAAGGGATCCTTGTCGTAAGACTCTTCATTACGGAAGGGATTAAGAAATTCCATGCGAAGCCGCCGCGGAGAAACCGTGCGAGATAGCATCCAGAGAGCTCGCAACGTGGAATGGGGATAATAAGTGCCCCAATCAGTGTAACGGTTTTCAACAAAAACTGCTGTGCCTTTAACTTGGCCCCAAAATCCAAGACGGTTTTCGTCTGTGGTATCAAGATCGATCAAGATCTCCTCGTCAGAGACGTCGATCAAGCGGTAAATCAGTTGACGGAAACGTTTCTCGGCAAGTGGCGTGTGAAGTTTGACACCGTCTAGCTTGAAATGTCGGACTCCAAGATTTTTCCATAGGTCAATTATCACCTCTGCGTCGCGTTTCCAGTGCTGTAGGTCCCCGCTGGAATCAGGTGCATACCACAAACCAATCTGTAAACCTAGCAGTCGTGCATTTTCAATAATGGGTGATAGTCCTCGGGGAAACCGCTTGGGGTCCGGACTCCAATAATCGTCGGCGACGGACCAAAAGTCGTTCCATACCCCGTCTTCGGAAGTGTTGACGGTGCGCCCTTTCTGCCATCCGTCGTCGATTTGCAGTATTTCTACCCCCCATGCTGCTGCACGTTCGATTTCTTGAAGAATGAAGTCTTCATTCAGGCGATCCGCTCGAGAGCGGTCACCCCAAGTGTTCGTCAATAGGAGGCCATCCCGCTTCGGGGATGAAGGATGTCTTCTGGATTGCCACTCGTGCAGTGCCTTTGTTCTACCGGCAAGACCGCCGCTAAACGAGATTCGGTGCGTATCGTAATCAACCGCAGTTAGTCCAGGAATCGCGAGCCACTTTCCCTCAACGTAGCGGACGGATAGCAAAGCTTCAGTATCCCATTGGCGAACGAACCTAGTTGGAGCCTCTCGAAACCAAACAACTCCTTGCCCGTCTGCTGGGTTCATAAAAGTGATCAAAGAACCATTCAAAAATAATTCTTTCTGGCAGGGGTGGAGCTGCCAAGATTGTTCGTGGACTAGATCGGAGAAAACGTCGCTACGATCTTCGTAGGTGGTCTCAAAAACCAAGGCATGACGCCATGGAAGAAGAAACTTTTCTGCAGTCATTCCCTTTCGATTCTGTCACTCGAGAATACTGAAAACTTCGACTCAGCGAAGGCAGTTTTCAAGTATCTCTCGGACCGATCCCGTGGCTAGCCCGATGCAGGTATCTGCAGCTCCATAGTAGAGACGAAATTCATCCTTTTCCTCGTCTACGAGTGCTCCGCAAGGGAAGACAACGTTATCGACGATGCCATTTGTCTCATAAGGCATCTCTGGTGCTAAGAGAAAGCCTTTGGTGTAACCGATGACCCGGGTTGGCGTCTCAAGATCGAGGAGCATGGCACCGATGAAGTAATGGGGACCATCGCATGGTGTATATACACCGTGGATGACGACGAGCCAACCTTCGCTGGTGCGGATGGGAGGAGTGGGACCCATTTTGGATGCTGTCCATTTGCCAATATCCCCGGGGAAAACGACGGGCACGCCGCTGTTCCAATGCAGCAGGTCTGGCGACTCGGATAGCCAGATCGAACCTGTAGAGCCCGTGCCAGCACCTGGACGGTCGAGCTTGAGATACATGCCGTTGACTTTTTCGGGGAAGAGGGAGGCCCCGCGTTGCATGAGAGAAACACCGCCCATGAATTCATAGGTGGTGAAGTCTTGTGTGCGGCCTAGTATTGTAATGGGCGCGACACTGCCCATGCTGCCGCCTGCCGCTGAGGGCGTAAGGATGTAGTAGGTGCCGTCAATCTGAGTCACTCGATTGTCGATAAAGTGCATGAGGTTACACCAAGGTTCTTCGCGATCTTGTAAATCGAAGAATGGGCGGGAAGTATCTACATCGAAATGAATTCCGTCACGGCTGCGGGCGACATAAGTGTAGCCGTTGCGCTTGCTTTCGAACGGCACCATCGAAACTAAAAGGACTGTCTCATCGCCGAGATCAACGGCGCTCGGATTGAAGATCTGGAACATTTCCGGGTAGTCCTGTGTCGAGATGATTGGGTTCTCTGGACAACGCGTTAAAAGAAATCGGGTCGNGGTCGAGGAATCCATTGACCTGTTACTCATCGGAGAGGTCGGCTTCGGATTGGAGTATATTTCTTCTGTCCGCATAAAATTCGTGGTTCTCGGGAGCTTTATCTCAAAAAAACACTGCGGAGGGACTTCCCCCGCAGTGTCATAAAAAAAGCGGCCTATTACGGTTCAGGAACGCTTACGCCGGGCCATCAAGAATACGAGCAGACTCACTCCCATTGCCAGTGCGGCTTGATTAGGCTCCGGAATTACCTGCAGATTATCGATTCCAGCCGAATCATTCGCCGCGCTGAGCGTATATTCGACGTAGCTAAAGTCTGAGGTTGAAGGAGCGAGAAAGTCGAATTCGACATTTGAGAACGTATCGCTTTCGGAAGGAATGGTGGAATTGTAACTCCCGGATACGATGAACTTATCCGTAGTATTATTCCAGTCGATCGAAAGCGAAAGTCCATCGAAATTAGCGTAGGTCACAAAGTCATTCTGGCTCGCGCCGTCTCCAAAGATGGAGAAGCGGAGGGAGGTGGTTGAATTTCTCCGTAACTGAAATCCTGCGGTTTCCACGCCGTCACCGTCGAACAAGGCAATATCTAATCGATTATTTGTTGAAGCCAGAGCGACAGAATCGACGTCGAATGAAATAGTGGCCTGACTCAAACCTGAACCGGGAGCGACAGCGGTTTCGAAACCGCGGAAGTTCGTATTCGTTGTGAAATCGAGTAGTTTGTTCGTCCCGACTCCTCCGGGTTGCGCGATGCTCAAGGTTGTCCCGGAGTTGATGACGGAGATCGGGTCGTCGGCCGTGCTAATGGAATCGCCCGCGGTGTATCCCTCGAAATCGTAAAGATCGCCTACCGTGAAGGTGCCGGCATAGGCCTGGGTGCAGGCAGCGGACAAGGCGACGAGGATGCTGGAGCAAACGAAGAAGTTTCGGGGACGGAGTTGAATCATTTTCATAGTATTTACTGAGGGTTGAGATTTATTCGGAGAATCAATAAACCGAGACTAGTTTTCGGGTCGGAGGGTAGCTGTTTTGAAAGCACCGTAGCAATCCGGGGGTTGCCTTTATGTTCAAGTAGAAGTGAGGAGAAAGGTGTCGTTTAATTAGTTTTCGGTGGACCAGACTGCAATGGAATGCTGTAAAATGCGCTGTTCCAGTGTTTTAGGTTTTTGCCAGTTGGGAAAAAAACGACGATCCCATTGGATCTTGAGTTGAAGGGCCATACACGTCGATAGACCAGCATAAATTCATCCTTGGGCTTGATCGCAGCAAGTATGCGAAAAGCTGAACCCTTCGTTTTGCTTAGATCGAGAATGCTGTAGCCATAAGGTTTAATGGGTAATTTCCCGTGTTCATTTGCGAGGTACAGATTGACAGGGCTCCAGTTGATAGCGATCAATCCGGTTGTCTCTCTCTTTATCGGAATGGTTGGAATCGAGCTAGGCTTGCGGTTTTTCTCGAGTGCCTGGTAGTGGAGAAAGACAAAATAACCATCGACGCTTTCTCGCAACGTTCCACGTGCAAATAGCTCCCATATTGGAGGGCCTCCAGGGGTCTTTATGCGTTGCAAGATATCGAGATTCGAAAACCCCTTGTAATCAATTCGATGTAAGGTATTTGTCTCGTTGGGAATTTCGGTGATTCCGTCTGCCTGGCGGATGCCCAGGCGCAGTGTGGCACTCGCCTCTGATTGTCCTGCGTTGGCGATAACGTTTTTATTCTTATCCCATACTACTAAATAGAGGGTTGCCTCCACCAGGGGAGGCTGAGGTTCCTGTGCATTCGTCCGAAGTTGAGGGCACGCGCAAAGGAGGGTCAGCAACCAGCAGGTTGTTTTCATCATTCTGCGAAGGTTTTTCATAGCCATGCGAATTCGATGATTTTGAATCGGCGTTTCTCGTCGTCGATAGATTCTGGAAGGCGTTGCACTAGGATTTCCAAGCGTGCTTCAGCATCCCCGCTCTGCCCGTAGGTGAGAATACGGAAGGTATCGGAACGCGGCAGGAGCCGATTTCCGAGGATGGCTAGTAGGTCATGCTGAGCAAGATAGCCGGGTTGACCGCGATACTGGCTGCCAATCAAATTTTCCTCCTGATACTGATTGAGTTTTCCCGCAAGATCGCTGTTTGAGAGGCTGTTCGCGCCCCCTTGGTAGTTGCTATTTAGCGCGGCGGCTTCAATGGCGGCAGCCAAAGCACCTCGGTAGCGTTCGCCCGAGCTGGCGTCGAGTTGGGCATCTTCACGAGCAGAGAGGAAATCGCCATCATTGATGACTCGGTTAAGGAAATGGGACAAAGAGATAAACGGTCCGCGTTTCTTGACCTGTATGACGATCTGGCGTGCCAACTCACGAATCTCGGCCTGTTCAAGGCTTCGGAAGCCAGCCCATGTTTCAGCGTCATCGGGGGAGGCGTTATCCGCATCAGTGGTGCCTGGTTGAGCGAATCGAGGGAAAGGCGCTCGATCGGGAGCGGTGTAGTCGACTCCCTCCTGGGTGCTAACGGTTTCACCCATGGTTCCCGCTAGCAAAGCTGTCCATGCGTCCAATGATGTAGAATTGACGTTGAAGGCGCCGTCGATAAGAAGCGAGCGAGCGGCTTCCTCAGGCTGCGCGAGGCGGGCCACGGTGGCTGGGTCGCTATCTCGAAGTGTAAGGGCCCGCGATGGCAGAATGGCGGGATTGTCACCTGCGAGAAAATAGGCGTCCCAGAGCTGGTCATTGAGTAAATAGTTGAAATCGTACTGAGCATGGCGAAGGTAGGGCTTGCTGTCGACTCCTTCCCACTCCGACTGAGCTCGCTGGGATGGTGGGACTGCAAATGGTGCTTGCGAATCGCCTAAGGGGTAGGCGGGTTGGGAATTGTGGACATTGAAGCGATCAACGCTATTCCGGGAATAGAAATTGTCTTCGCCGAGGTCTGGAAAAGGAGGGGTGAGGTTCGCGTGGCGAAAGTCAGCCAGCGACCGAAAAAAAGCCTCCGAGTCGGCGACGTCAAAAAGTATATGCTCATCAATGAGTGATGCTGTATCGTTTGTGTATCCTACGGGAACTGGGAGTCCGCGCATCGCCTCCGAGGCGGTCCACGCCGAGGTGACAGAATTACGGATCTGGAAAGTGCGTTCGTAGCCGCAATAAAAGCTTGGATTGTATTCGGAGTCCGTATCGTCAATCGACTGGTTTTGGGTTAGAGGTGATTTCCATGAGAGTGCAGATCGTGGGTTGACGCCAGTGAGGCTCAAATAGTTGGGGTTCCATCCCCCGCTGTACTCGGGCGCAAACCAGTTGGCGGGTAATCTTTGGTGCATGTAGAATCCATGGACGGGAAAATTGCTGCTAAGGCTGCCAGGAAAGTTTTGCTTTAAATCTGTAAACGTCCGCTCAGCATCGTTTACTGGAAGGATGTCGTCCGGGTGAACTTTCCATGCCAACTGGTCAGGTCGGATGTTCCACTGATTTACGCCCGCCACGAACCCAGCCAGTTCCGTGTAATGCCGCCCGTCCAAAGCAATCGTATCATCGTGACCTTGAACCATGGTAACCTGGACATCCCCGAGTCCATTCAAAATACTTAAGTCGCCGATCTTAAGATTGCGCAGGCCAAGTTCCAGCTTCTCATTCTCATCGAGTGGTCCGTCCAATTCGATTTTTTGGGGAAAATCCCCGTAAATATAACCGCCGAAAAAGAGGCCTTCCGCGTCGGTAAGAATGTCACCTTTTGACCATGGGGCGGCTCTGCGCGTGGGGGAAGCGGGAAGAAAAAGTTTGGCCTCACCCGGCCGGAATTCACTTTCGATGAGGTAACGAAAGCCTTTATTCGTCAGCGGCCCCTGGTCGTATTCCGACTGGCTGAAAAAAAAGGGACCCGAATCGCTGGTTGAAGGTTCCCACGTCTTTTGAGCTCCGTCTTGAGTCGTGTATTGAATGACAGGTTGCCAGCGTTGCGCGGCGAAATCGGAATCTGGCTCCAGTTCATAGAGCAGGCTGTAGTCGGCGCTCTCCAACTCGACGTTGTGAGGGTTCCAGAGCACGACGGCCGGCATAAGCATGATCCTGGCAACATATTCGGGAGAGGTTGAAGTGCTCGTTTCGGTTTCGTACAGCGCCACATGGTAGTGAATCTGAAAGTGTGTAACAACAGGATAGACACCGGAGGTTCCGGTCTGCTGGCGAGAAATTGGTAGTTTGCCGTCATTGCTTCGATTTTGGTAGAATGAAGCAAGTTGCCTCCAGTTTGGACCGCCGGGATCCGCAGCTATATCATCGGCGTCGTGCGCGGGAAAGGGCTGCTCCGGGGAGAAGTTTGCGAAAGCTGGCCCAAAGACTTGGTTGCCGCCATGTCTTGCGATCAACGCTTGGTAGCGCGAACCGCTGTCCGATTCACTTAATGGAGTGGCAAGATCGAGCTTCAAGCCGCCAACGCGTACGTCGCACAGGACTCCTTTGCTCAGGACAGTGAGGGCGTGCGGTGCATCCTCGATCTCCGCTCGCAGGTCTTCGATAGTGTCAGCATTTACCGGCGCGAGTTCCGCCAATGCCGAGAGAAAATTATCAGTGGAACCTAGTCGGCCTCGAATTTCCGGATTCTGGGTGAATGCTTCCCCAGCTGCGCGTAAGTCTGCAGGAACAGCGTCAAGGAGATATTCGGGCTTATAACGCCGGAAGAGAGGGCTTGGAGCCGACCCGCTGATGTCCAGACCACTTGAAAGACTTGCTTTCATTCCCTCGTCACCGATCCACCACGCATAGGACTCGGTCCCGTTGGAGTTGGAGATCTCGTTCTTACGCAATACGATTGATCTGGAATCGGCGACTCCGCCAGCGTCACGGAGAAGGACATCTTCGTCCGCGTTCCTTGAGTGGGCCAGCGGGCCATCATTGGCTTCATTTACAAGCCAAGTAACCGCTCCCCCGTCGAGGCCACCCAAGCCGTCTTTAATCTTACCCGGTTGCTCAAAGTGCCCGTCCGGACCCAGACCGAAATCCTCTGGATCGGTGCTCCATACACCAGTCCAGTAAGATTCGTTTACGTCTTCGATAGTTGCCGTAAGAGGATCGGAGTCAAAAATATCACTTCGGGCGGTTACGCGTTGATCGGGGCCAGCGTATTTCGCAAGGGCTCCGATTGCCATGCTTGCGGCGTATTGGGCGTTTAGGCGTGCTTTTTGAATCTCGATTTGCTGCGAAGACTGCAGTGTTTGCACGCGGATCATGCTCGCGAGCGTTGTCATCAGGATGAGGAGGAACGACATCAGAAGAATTGAGACAATAAGGGCGAAACCATCTTTCGCACCTGACTCTGTTCTGAGGGAGACGGATACCGCCAAACGAATGGGGCTGGTTCTTCGACTGGATATTCGGGGCATTGCTTGAAGAATCGATAGATCAAACAAAGGCTTACACCCAAAGACGGCTGAAGGACAACCGCATCAGGACTTGATGTTAAAGCTTATTGTTTTCGGCGCCTCGGTGCAGTGCTGCCGTCTTTCCACTCGCCTTCGATGAGGACCGCTGTCGTGTATTGGGTTCCGCCCGATTCGCCTTGATGCAATAATCCTTTCAACATGTCGAATCCGACCCGTCCTACGTAAAACGGGTCCATAAAAAAACCCGCCATGTCGGAATTTGGATCGACATCCAATTTAGCATACCCGATCCGCTTGGATTTCGGGCGTTGTTCGTTTACGGATCGTGTCGTATTCAGCAGAGCTGGATCCTGCGATAGCACCCCATCAAGTTTTTTCTGAATTATGAAGTCGCGGCGTTCCTGCTCGCTCATGTCATCGATATAACAGGATTCCGCGAAAGCCTGTGGGTTCCGCCTGCGGAAAGCCTCTAGTCCCAATTCGTAAGTGAAACTCCGGGATTCTTCATCGCGCCGATTCAGGAATAGGCCGATTCGAGAGTAGCCTAATTCGAGCAATTGGGTAAGGGCGGTCATCGACGCATGCCTATGGTGATTGCATACGCGCAAGAGTTTGGACTCGAAAACTTCTTCCCCGATAAGGACAGCACAAAACTTATTCCAATCGAGTTGGATTTCAGGCTCGTCTTTCCATTTGGGGCCGATGAGCAATCCGCGCGTCCCCCTAGCGAAAAGAATTTGTTGTAAGCGTTTCGGCGTCATGTTTTCGCCGCGATAGTGGAAGACTTCGATGTTATATCCAAAGTCATGGGCCCGGTCAGCAGCACCACGTTGAAACTCCCTGAACGACCGCACGGATTGGTCGAGTTCTGGATGTGCGAAAGTGTTGATGTACGCGATTGTATCGTAGGCAGGTAATTGCCTGTGAGAGCGAACCTTGGCCATCAATTCTGCCGCAGCCGCATTTGGGATATATCCATGCTGGTCAGCAAAGCTTATGATCTTCTGGCGCAGCTTGTCCGAGACTCCAGCTTTTCCTCGAAGCGCGAGCGATACCGCTTGGCAAGACACATCTAGGTGTCGCGCGATCTCTGTCATGCTGGTGACCTTCGGCATCGGGTGTGGGGATGAAATTGTAGCAGAAGACTCTTTCCCATAAACAGGAAGGTCTTCTTCGGCTGTCAACCAAGAATCCGTTTCGTGGCAATAGTCCATTGCGGTTTATCATAAAGTCACCAGGAAAGTCGTGGATTTCGATGAAATGGATTATTGATTTTGACCTTCGAAGGAGTCGGTCGGTCAACCCATGACAAATCCTGCTGATTTTTTTCAAAACCCCTAACCCCAAAAAAAGTAAAAAGATGAAATTAAATTTCTGGAGAACCACGACCTTTCTAGTGGCATCGATTACCGCTTCGACAAGCGCCATCGGAGGTAATATGCAAAACGGCGTAGTCTACGGTTTCGAAGACCTCACAACCGGAGCAACCCTGACCGCAGGTATCGACCCGATAAGCCAGATTGATAGTTCGGCCCTTATCCAACTAACCGAGACCGCAGAAGGGAAGCATCTCCAAGCATCCACCACAGCTGACTATAACGGCTTTGCAACTGCGGTAAGTCCAGGGGGAGAATTTCAGTTCGGACTCGTATCGTTCCAGGTGGTCGACCTTGACTCATTCGGTGATCAGAATCGACTCGATATCCGGCTTAAGGACAATCAGGGACGCGACGCGATATATCTGCAACTTCGACGTTTCGGTTCCGATGCGGCCAGCACGCTGCGCTTCTCAAATTTCAACTCCAACGAACATCATTATATCGACTGGAATGATTTTGAGCGCCTTACCCTCCATATTAAATGGAATGGTAGCGATAATACGGCTTCAATCATGGGCAATTTCGTATCGAGTGATTCTAACGATACTCAGGTTTTCTCCGGGACTGAGGCAATCTTTCTGAATAATGCCGCGGGGTCGTTCCAGCAGATCGACTTTACACTGAGTGCGCAGGGCACGTCTGCCGGGTTTGATGATCTCGAGGCCACTTCGTTACCCGAGCACATGGTAACGGCTTACTCATGGGAGCCACCCGCCACGGATGCGTTTATAAACGATGGGATTCATTATTTCGTAAGTCCAACTGGGTCGGACACCAACTCGGGAACCAGTGAGCAGGCTCCCCTGAAAACGATCCACAAGGCAGCGCAGTTCGCCCAACCTGGCGACACGGTTTTCCTTATGGATGGAGTGCATCTCTACACGGGCGGAGGCAATATGGCCACGATCTACAGCTCGGGAACGCCAGACGCATGGATTACCTATCGACCGCTTCCTGGTACGAATCCTGTGCTTAAAGCTACGAGCGGATGGGACCATTTGAATATTCAAGGGAGCTACCTTATTTTTGATGGTATCGTAATCGAGGGAAACAATGACAATATCAACTACGAACAGGCCAAAGCTCGCTACGATGCTTATTTAGCAGATCCGTCCGGGATTGACAGTAGGTGGCTGTCGGAAACGAATACTGGCGGAATTAAAATTGACGGTCGTCAGGCTCAGTGGGACGGCCGCGAACCGCCGCACCATATCGTCATTCGTAATTGCGTAGTATCCAAGTGCCCCGGCTCGGGCATAGCGGCCACGCGCTCGGATTACGTCATTTTTGAAAACAATAAGGTATTCGAGAATGCCTGGTACATGATTTTCGGAGGCAGCGGTATAACTATCCATTCTGCTCGAGAACATAGCCAGAGCTTTTACAGTGGAGACCACTACCGGATCATTGTGCGTGGAAATGATTCCTACCGCAATGCCACCAATATCCCATGGGAAGCCGTGGATCGAATTTCGGACGGCAATGGTATTATCATAGACTTATCCATGGAGGACGTCGTGAACAATCCTCCTTACGGTGGCCGCATGTTGGTGGCGAACAATGTTGTTTACAAGAATGGGGGCTCAGGGATCCATTCCTACCGCTCTGGCAATATAGACATCGTTTTCAACACGATAGTCGCAAACAACCAGCGTCCGGAATTGCGCTGGGGTAATCTCTTTGCCAAAAACTCATCGAATATCTGGATGCTCTATAATATCGTGGTGGCTCATGATGGGGGCCTGATTAATGATGACGACCAAAACACAGGAGTCGTTTTCGGTAGTAACGTATATTACAACGGAGAAGTTCGTAGAATGGGGCAGGGCGATCGTGTCATTGATCCCGAGTTTTCCTCTTTCGCAGAGCGGCCCTTTACTCCTTTTCCCCTACGGCCCAATGACTTTACTCTGTCGACGACATCGCCAGCTATTGGTCAAGGTGTCCGTTGGTCAGTCCAGTAGGAAACGCTTGGAGATGGGCGCCCACCCTCTGGATAATTGTGTGAACCCGATTTGGCAGGGAAATCGATTAATCCGACGGATAAGAGGTTTTCCAGTTTAAAGATTGGTTTTGGCCGGCTCTATTTTCTCTGTGAGGGATTAAGATTGTTTAACATAAAGTGGTGCGCGCGGTTTGCTGTAAGGTCTCTAATTTTGCTTAAATGATTGAAATGTTACACTCCAATTTTTGCGGCGCGGGGACATTGCTCAACCAACAGATTTAAAATGAAGAAAAGCTTTCTTATCCTATTTTTTTCGCATCTAGCTATCGGTCTTTTCTCGGCTGAAGCGAGTGCCCAAGAGATGCGAAAATCCACTTTTGGACCAGAGGATTGGGACTTCCGTGCTACTGCATTAGACGTGCCTTTCACCACCCACCGGCTCGGAAACAATTTTGGTGGTCCAGAGACTTCCATTATCAGGCTGGACGGGGAATTTTTGTTGGACGTTGTCTGGACGCCCGATTCGGACAAGCATGCGTTGGGTTTCAGCGTTTCTCCAAATTGGAAGAGCGTCGTAAAGAGAACCTTTGTCTTTCGCTGCACGTTTGTGCCAGTGGAGATCGAATCGAAGATCTTTCTACAACTCGTGAACGGAAACTTTTCGCAGAATGGTAAGATTTTATCGCTGGATAAAGATGGCTCATTACTTATCTTGAAAGAAAGCGGCGATACCGTTGCCTTAGAGAAAGCGGCTCAATTGGAGGTCGATTCGACTTATTCGCTTGTGCTTTCGTGCGACTTGGATAACGGAACCTACGAGGTCTCGGTCAAGGGACTACCGGAGCCTCTTAGTGTTTCGGGACCTCTGCCGGGATCGCCCAGTGATTACGACAACGGGCTCGCCGCATTTGAGTGGGAAGCGGAAGAGCCAGTGCGACGTACTCGCGTACTCTTTGATGACATCATTATTGAAGCAAGTGGTATCAATTCCGTGGATCTCGGTGAACCGGTCGCCTACTATGTTAGTCCCGAAGGATCAGATAGTAATGATGGGCTTACACCACAGTCACCTCTACGAACGCCGCAAGTCGCTGCGAATAAAACCAACCCTGGCGACACTGTTTACTTCATGGAGGGACTTTATCTAGCCGATAACGGCAAGGGATTACTGACTATCCGTAATTCCGGGGCACCTGCTGCTCCGATTACGTTTAGAGCTTTTGAGGATGAGAAACCTGTTTTCAAGTTACTTCGTGGCTGGAATCACATTCTGATTCAAGCGAGTTATATAGTCGTCGACGGAATTGTTGTGGAAGGGAACAACGAGAACATCACCCTTGAGGAGGCGGAAGGAATCTACGAACATTTTGTATCGGCAAAGGACGAAGGGAAAGAATATGACAGCCAACTAATTTCACTCACCGGGCCAAACGGGATCAAGGCCCTTGGCACGAGGCACAATCCCGTTCATCACATCACCATTAGAAATTGCATCGTGAGCAAGGTGCCTGGTGGAGGAATCAGTGCCGTCAAGGCTGATTACATTCTTATAGAAAATAACCATATTTTTGAGACCTGTAGGTATGGTATTTACGGAACAAGCGGTATTTCATTACTCAATCTCACCGATATCGACAACAATACTACCGACTACAAAGTCATTATCCGTGGAAACCGAAGCCACGATAATATTTCACTCGTGAAGTGGGAAAGGGTGCGCCGAATGTCCGACGGCAATGGCTGTATTATCGATTTCAATCAAAACACGAATGACCCCAACCTTCCTCCATATAAGGGCCGCTTTTTGGTCGCTAATAATCTCTTCTATCGCAATGGCGGTTCGGGGGTGCATGTTTTCAAAAGCGACAATGTCGATGTGGTGAATAACACGATTTACGACAACAATCAAAATCCAGAATTGAAGCATTATTCGAATATGTTTGCGAAAAACGCCAGTAACGTCCGCTTCCTGAACAATATTGTGTATGCGGGGCCCGATGAACTCATCATCCTACCGCCCGAAGATGGAACTGTTATCTTTGCCAATAATATTTACTTCGGTGACGAACAGCCTTACCTGGGGGCAAATGATCGCTATATTCAGCCTCATCTTGTCAGCGTCCACGAAAACGATTTCCGTCTCGCTCGGAACTCACCCGCCGTTGATACTGGGGTAGCTACGCTGGCTCCCAAAACCGACATTCGAGAAGTTGAACGTCCTCGGGGGAATGGATTTGATGTCGGAGCGTATGAAAGTCGGTATGCGAGCGAGACCCCCCTTCTCAATAATCACCTTGACCTGGAGGAGATGGTCGTCGGTTTTAATCACGGGACGGCGGAAGCGCATAGGGGTTCTCCTGAAATCGATGGTAAAATAGAAAAGATCTGGTTGGAGACTCAGCCAATATATCCAGATAAGCTCATTGTGGGTGATCCGAACTTTGTTATGGCGAGCGCTGAGGCGAGAATGCTTTGGGATGAAAAAGCGCTATATGTTCTCGTAATTGTTGAGGACGATCAGCTCAGCGATGTAGCCGAAAAGCCTTGGCTGAAGGACAGTGTCGAAATTTTTATTGATCGCGAAAACAATAAGACCCGCTACTACGATTCCGATGATGCGCAGCACAGAATAAGTTACAGAAATGATTATTCGGGTCCTGCCTCCGCTAAAGTTCGATCATCCGTATCAGAAACCGAGTCAGGATACGTCTTGGAAATTGCTTTGAAGTGGGGTGGGCAAGGTCCGGCTCCGGGTGAAACGATCGGATTCGACCTCCAGATAAACGATGCAGATTTAAAAGGTGAAAGAGAAACCGTTTTG
>JGI12210J13797_10656107_pt1 | contig 14081 bp, 11 predicted proteins | sample ElkSlonscriptome_3_FD_13797 | JGI IMG/M metagenome (IMG submission 13797)
ATCGACTTGAAGCACCTCGCCCTTGCGCGCTTCCGAGGTGGCGACGCGGGTTTCCCGGGCTTTGCCGACGATGGCGCTGACCCGCCGGATCGGACCGATTAGATGCACCAGGGCGGTCAGGTAGTAGGGCGCCATGTCGAAGACGGGGCCGCCTCCTTTTTGATAATAAAACGCGGGATTGGGGTGCCATGATTCAGGGCCACTTGACAGCATGAAGACTGTCCCGCTGGTGATGTCGCCCAGCACTCCGGAATCGACGATCTCGCGCGAACTCTGCAGGCCGGCACCGAGAAAGGTGTCGGGGGCACAGCCGACGCGCAGCCCTTTTTCTTCGGCCATTTTCAAGACCTCCCGAGACTCGTCCAGCTCGACCGTCAGCGGTTTTTCGCAATAGACATGCTTGCCTGCGGCAAGCACTTGCAGGCTGACCTGCGCGTGCGCGGATGGGATGGTCAGGTTAATGACGAGGTCGACCTCCGGATGCGCGAGCAGTTCAGAAACAGTCATGGCCTCGCAGCCATTTTCCTCGGCCTTGGCGCGGGCTACTTCCATATTGAGGTCGGCACAGCCCACCATCTTGAGGACTTTGAAGCTCTTGGCTCCATTGAAGTAAGCTTGGGATATTTTGCCGCAGCCGATGATGCCGAGGCCAATTTGTGTTTTCTTCTGTGCCATGGGTAGGGGTCTTTAATTGGATCGGGTCGCCCACCTCATGCCCGCGATGGTCATTTGGGCGACGGAGGGGTAGTTTGTGAATTCTTTGGCTTTGTGCCCAAGAGCGGAGTAGAAGACGCGCCCTGCGCCCCATTGCTTCGTCCAAATGACCGGCATGGTCACGCTGGATCCTTCGTGCTGATAGATGGTTGTGGCGAGCACGGTGATCCCCGGGTCGGTCAGCATGTAATACTGCTCGGAGTCGTAGATGAATGTTGATGGGAGGCACTCGGTGATGGGGTGACTGCTGTCCTTGACTTCGACGGTGTATTCGCCGACGAAGGGATGCCCGACGAAGTGGCCGCCGACCATCCATTCATAGTCGAGGTCGCCGCGAAAGGCATCGCCCATACCGCCGTGAAAGCCGCCTAGACCGACGCCCCCGCGAATGGCATCACACAGATTTCTGGATTGTTCGGGGCTGAGCGCTCCCATCGTCCAGCAGGGCGAGATCAGGTCATAGCTTTTGAGCGCGCCAGCGTCGTCGAGGGCGTTGAGCTTGTCGGCGACATCCACCTGATAGCCTTCGCCCTCGAGGGCTTTGGCAAAGAACTTGGCAACGGTCGCGGGCTCATGGCCATCCCAACCGCCTTGAATCATGAGTGCTCGTTTCATTTGTTTCCGGAGGCAATGCCTTGATGAGTGAGGTAGGTGTAGCTTCGCTGGACTGCTTCCAGCATGTCGCCGCTGTAGGCGTCGAGTTCGACGGCGATATATTCGGCGTGAGTCGTCGCGCCTTTTGCGGCCAGTAGATCGACATCGCCTTCGCCGGCTGGAAGGAAGGGCGGGTCAATGCTGCGATCCGCGATATGGCCGTCCTTGAAATGGAGCGCCTTGCCGCGCGGCCCGATCTCTTGAAGGAACCCAACGGGGTCGAGGCCGGCACGTGCGACCCAGAAAATATCGGCTTCCCAGAGCACCGTTTCCGGGGTGTGGGCGAGGAAGGTGTGGTAGGCGGGGCGACCGTCGAATTCGGCCAAGTCCCAGTCGTGATTGTGATATCCGACCTGCAGGCCGTGAGCGGCGGCATTCTCGGCGGCGATGCAGTATTGCTCGGCGATGGCTCTCACTTGGTCGGTGGTGCTGAAGTCATCCTGCCAACCGGGAGGCCCCCCTGTGATCAAGTAGCGGTGCCCCAGTTCAAGCGCGGTTTCGATGACCTGATTCTTGGCCTCGCCGATAGGAAGCGGGGAGTGCGCGCTGGGTGCGGTCAGGTTGAGCTCGGTCAGGAGCTGGGCAAACTCGGCGGCCGTGCGACCGTGGTAGCCTGCCGGCTCGACGCAGGGAAAGCCCATGGCGGCGACTTTTCGTAGGGTGCCTTCGAAGTCGGCTTCGAGTGCCTCGCGCAGTGAGTAGAGTTGAACGGTAATTTGTGCCTGGGACATAGAGGGCGGATTGATGCGTTGGTGTTGAGATTCAGGGTGCCAGTTGGGTCCAGGCGGCGTTGTTTTTTGAGCTAGCTACAACTGCCTCAATAAAAGCCATCCCTCTTACGCCATCCTCGATTGTTGGGTAGTCCGAGGTTTGTGGCGATCGGTCGACTAGGCCGCAGTCTGCGGCGATGTCCGCGGCAAAGTTTCGATAAACGTTGGCGAAGGCTTCGAGGTATCCCTCAGGATGACCCGCCGGGATTCGGGCGTTTTCGGTTGCGGCACTGCAAAGATAATCGTTGCCCGTGCGATAGATCCGGGTCGGTTCACCGAGTTGATGAACGAGAAGCGTGTTGGGCTCCATCTGGTGCCACTCCATCCCTCCGGTTTCTCCGTAAATACGAATGTTGAGTGAATTTTCTTCGCCTACCGATATTTGGGAGGCGTGCAGGATGCCTTTGGCACCGCCCTCGAACCGTAGAAGGACGTTGCCATCATCGTCGAGTAACCGGCCGTCTACAAAATGAGTGAGGTCGGCCGCCAGCTCTTTGATTCTCAACCCGGTTATATACTCGGCGAGATTCTCAGCATGGGTTCCGATGTCGCCGATACAGCCAGCGGCTCCGGACCGTTTCGGGTCGGTGCGCCAGGCGGCTTGTTTCTGGCCCTCTTGCTCGATGGGGGTTGCCAGCCAACCCTGCGGGTATTCGACCACGATTTTGCGGATCTTCCCGATTTCTCCGCCACGGGCCATTTCGCGGGCCTGCTTGACCATTGGATAGCCCGTGTAGTTGTGGGTGAGTCCGTATTTGAGGCCCGTCGACTTCACGATTTTTGCGAGTTCAAGGGCTTCGATGTGGTCGAGGGTGGCGGGCTTGTCGGATAAGACGTGAAAGCCAGCTTCGAGTGCGGCCTTCGCTGCTGGGAAGTGGACATGATTGGGAGTCACGATGGCGACAAAGTCCATTCGTTGATCCTCCGGGAGGTCGGCCTCACTTCTCATCATTTCCCGGTAGTCCGGGTAGCAGCGATCCGGCGGGAGAAAGTATTCCTTGCCCGACTCTTTCGAACGGTCGGGGTCGGAACTGAATGCGCCACAAACCAAATCAATTTGCCCATCGAGCGATGCGGCCATTCGGTGCACAGCGCCGATAAATGCACCTTGGCCGCCACCGACCATACCCATGCGTAATTTTCGTTTCATTTTTTTCCGGGGTTCTGGGGTTGCGCGGATTACTGGTTCTTCTGATCAAAGGCCGAGTCGAATGCAGCGACGTTCGGCTTGAAATCGATCTTCCGGGTGAATGCGGCGGCTTCGGTTCCGCCGTGGACACGGTCCATACGGCCATCTTCCCACTCGATCGAGAGGGGTCCGGCGTAACCGATGTCGTTGAGAGCGACGATGATTTCTTCGAAGTTAATATCTCCGTGCCCCAGGGATCGGAAATCCCAATATCGCCTCGGGTCCGTAAAGTCGGTATGCCCGCCGAAAACGCCTGCCGATCCATCCCCATGTCCCCACCAAGCGTCTTTCATGTGCACGTGATAAATCCGATCGGCGAACTGGCGGATGAACTTGACGTAGTCGACTCCCTGATACCCCAGGTGGCTCGGGTCGTAGTTGAATCCGAATCGGGGATGCGAATCAATTGCAGCGAGAGCCCGCTCCGCAGAGGCGATATCGAAGGCAATCTCGGTTGGATGAACTTCGAGCGCGAAATTCACGTCGACCTCGTCGAATACCTTCAAGATCGGAATCCAGCGTTGTGCGAAATCCGCATACCCCTTATCGAGGAACTCCTGCGAAGTCGGCGGGAAGGCATACAGCGCGTGCCAGATCGATGATCCGGTAAACCCATTGACCACCGGGTGCACTACGGACTCATCGGGACGGGCGTCGAAAAATTTGCGTGCCGCTCTTGCGGTGTCGCTCATGGCTTCGGCGGCTCTCTGGCGCACTCCCTCTGGATCGCCATCGCCCCAAATCTTTGGGGTGAGAATAGCTTGGTGCCTCTCGTCGATCCGATCACAAATCGCCTGACCAACCAGATGGTTCGAGAGGGCGTGGCAGGTGAGGTCGTGGGCCTGTAGTTTTTCCCATAAGTCGGGAATGTAGCTCTCTTCCCCTAGGGCACGGTCCACTTCAAAGTGATCGCCCCAGCAGGCAAGTTCGACTCCATCGTATCCCATGGATTTTACGAGAGGAAGCAGTTCGCTCAGGGGCAGGTCCGCCCACTGACCAGTGAATAGGGTAACATTACGGCTCATAAGGGAAATAGTACCGCGAATGTGGTGATTTGACAATGCCCACATGCCGCCATCATTGTGCAGGATTCGTCAAAAATATGAAAATTGAATACTCCAGCGAGCACCTTCTATGGGACCATCTGGACGATGTTACCTTCTGGATCAAAGATCTCCAAGGTCGTTTCGTTTGGGTCAATACAACCCTGGCAGGGCAAGCGCAGTGCTCGCGGGAAGATCTCATCGGAACGCGGGATAGCGACTGGTTTCGCAATGAGTTGGCCTCTGTCTACATGGAGGATGATGCGATGGTGGTCGAGAGTGGGCAGGAGATTCTGAACAAGCCTGAGCTGGTAGTGAGCCCGGATGGAGAGGTGCGCTGGCATGCGACCTCCAAGTATCCATACCGCAACCGCGAAGGAGAGGTTGTGGGCAGTTGTGGAATGAGCCAGCCGATGGAGACCGAGGGAAATCTACCCGCGGAGTATGCCGATTTGTCCTTGGTCGTGAACTACGCCCGGCAAAACTTGGCTTCCGGGGTGACGGTTCAAGACCTGGGGAGGATTGCGCACGTTTCTCTTTCGACGTTGGAGCGCACCGTGCAGCGGCACTTGCGAATCACGCCGCAGGAGTTGCTGCGGCGGGTCACAATGAATCGCGCTCGCCATCTACTCACGACTTCTGCGTTGCAGGTAGGGGAAGTGGCGAGGGAGTGTGGCTACGAAAGCTTTTCGGCTTTCTCAAGAGCTTTCAAGAAAGCGCACGGCCATCCCCCAGGAAGCCTCCGGAGCCATATGGGGAGCTTACCCCGATCCGGTCGAGATCAAATGAAAGGAACTCGATAAGAGCTACTCCTTGAACAAACCGTTCGAGAAGTCAGACTTTATTCTGCGGAGTTCCTTCGAGAAACGCCTTTAGATTGGCCGCGAGAGTATTCATCAGCCGTGTACGTGCTTCGATGCTGGCCCATGCTACATGGGGAGTGATGAGGGACCGCGGAGCGGTCAATATCGGATTGTCTCCCGGTGGGGGTTCCGTGCAGGTGACGTCTGCCCCGTATCCCCCGAGGTGACCGGAGTGCAGGCTTTCCGCGACTGCCTTTTCATCGACCAGCGGACCTCTTCCGGTGTTGAGAAGGATCGAGCCTTTTTTCATGGAAGTGAGGGCGTGTGCGTCGATCCATTTCTCGGTCTCGGAGGTCAGCGGGCAGTGAAGAGAGATGACGTCTGAGCGATTGAGAAATTCCTCCTTATCGAGCCATTCGCAGGGGAAGTCGTTCTCTTTCCGGGACCGTGAGTGGACGAGAATATTCATTCCCATTGCGGCGGCGATCTTTGCCGTCGCCTGAGCGATCTCGCCACACCCTACGATTCCGAAATTCTTCCCCGCCAATTCGATGATCGGAGCCGCAGTGATGGAGAAATCAGCCTGCGAGGACCATTCGCCGGACCGGGATAGGGAGGCTTGTTGTGAGAGGTTTCCGGCGAGTTCCAAGAGCAATGCGATCGAGTGTTGGGCGACGGAGGGGGTTGAATAAGCAGGCACATTGCAGACCGTGATACCGAGTTCAGAGGCTGCCTCTAGATCAACGGCGTTCGTGCCCGTGCTCATCAGCCCGATGTAGCGGAGATCCGTAAGTTGCTCTAATATCTCGCGGGTCAGAACGACTTTGTTGGTGAGCAGAATCGGTGTCTTGCCCGCGCGGGATAGAATCTGGTCCGGGGAGGTGCGCGGGTGGAGAGTTACGTCTCCCATCTCGCTCAGTGGCTCCCATGAAGGATGCCGCGGGTCCGTCTCCCCAATCTGGAGTGGGGACGTGGTAAATGAATCAAGAACAACGATAGAAGATTTCATGCACTGACGATAGGAGGCTTGCGAGCAGCTTGACGATAGTCATTTCGGCAAAACGGGTTCAAGGGCCCCCTTTGCCTTCGGCCACGCGAGAATTGCTTCGACAATCATCCAACCCTCTAGACCGATGGTGGCCAGACCGATGAGCACGAGATGCCATTGACCGGTTCCGATCCAACCTCCGGGTTGAAAGAGTTCGATTCCCATGGCCAGACCCGGAAGGATCAGCATGAAAAGAGTCGGGATCAGAACGAAACTGATTGGGAGGGCCCGACGTCTCATCCAGAAAAGGATCACCAGAAAAGCCAACCCACCAAGGAGCTGGTTAGTCGCGCCAAAGAGCGGCCAGAGAATCAGACCGCCCGATCCGGCCGTAGCGAGAGACCAACCCGATCCCGGCGGAGGAAGAGCGGCGATCACCGCCGCGACGCTGATGGCGAATAGCGTAGCGAGGTGTTTGTTCTGGAGAGGCTTAATTTTGAGAGTCGCGGCGAGTTCTTGGGTGACGTAGCGCTGAAGGCGACAAGCGGTATCGAGCGTAGTGGCCGCAAATGAGGCAACGAATACACCCATTAACGCTACCGCCATGCTGGGAGGGATGCCGATGGTTCGGAGGAAATTGGCCGATCCGTCGACGAAGGCTCCTACCTTTGCGCTGAGACCCTTTGCTCCATCCCACGTTTCATAGCGTGAGAAAAAAGCATCGCTTCCAGTAAGGATTGGTGAGCCCGGGTTTCCCACGATCGCATGAGCACCGAGTCCGAGCCCAGCCGCACAGGCGAGGATGACGAGGGTTGCGAGAAATCCTTCGGTCAACATCGAGCCATACCCGATCATCTGGGCGTCTTTCTCGTTCTTGAGTTGCTTCGAGGATGTCCCTGAGGCAACCAGACAATGAAATCCTGAGATGGCACCGCAGGCGATCGTGACAAATAGGAACGGGAAGATCCACGGAGCACCCTCTACCGAAAGGCGAAAGGCCGGTGCCGCGAGCTCTAGAGGAGGGCGCTCGCCGCTGGCTTCAAGCGGTGCTCCACCGACAATCGCCGCGACAACAAGTCCAACCACGACCAGTGCCAGAGTGCTCAGGAGCTGAAGGCTGTTGATGTAATCCCGCGGCTGCAACAGAACCCAAACCGGAAGAACGGAGGCGATGTAGGAATACACAAGAAGCACCACCACCCAGGTCATGGTGCTCCACGATTCCAGCGCCGCGTTGAATTGTCCCAAAATTCCGTAGTCGCCGTAGTAGACGGTGAGATACATCACAGCCAGAGCGATGAGGCTGGGGAGAAACAGCCCGACCCCCTTTCGGTGCAGGATGAAACCAATCAAGGTCGCCAGTGGGATCTGTATCAAGCAGGGAAAAATGGCGGTGGGGAAGGTCCGGAAGACCGCGGCGATGACAAGGCCAAAGATCGCCAGGACGATACTCACGGCCAAGAAAAGAACGCCCAGAAAAAGGATGCGTGCTCTCGGCGCAAGAATCCGTCCGGCAACTTCGCCGATGGTCTGACCTCGATTGCGCAGCGAGATGACCAGAGACCCAAAATCATGGACCGCTCCGATAAATACGGACCCAACCAAAACCCAAATAAGGGCGGGAACCCATCCCCAGATCACGGCAAGAGCAGGTCCCACGATCGGCCCCGTTCCTGCAATCGAGGTGAAGTGATGGCCGAAGACGATCTGCCTCGCCGTAGGCAGGTAATCCACTCCGTCGTTCTCGGTTTGGCTGGGCGTGCGGGCCGCGGGATCCAATTTGAAGATCTTCTGTGCGAGCCACCTCCCGTAGGTATGGTAGGCGACAAGGTAGAAAACGAATGCACCGATGGCGATGAGAAGTGTGTTCATTAGCGATTGAAGAGGGTGTTGGCTGGTCCGGTCATTCCCCGAAGAGGTTCAATTGGTCGTCAGCAGGGCGGGGCTTCTGTTTGCGAGGGGAAGTCTTTCGGGTCTCTTTCGGCGCGCTTTGAGCGGTGCTCCCGCTCTCGAGTGTTTCGAGAATGGTCTTGGCGCGGTCGATGACCGCCTGGGGAATACCGGCGAGGCGGGCGACTTGAATCCCGTAGGAGCGGTCGGCAGCGCCAGCGATGACCTGACGCATGAAAACGATCTGGTCATTCCACTCCTTCACCGAGACGGAGAAATTCCGCAACCGCGGCAGGCTGTTCTCGAGCTGGGTCAACTCGTGGTAGTGAGTGGCGAACAGCGTGCGCGGGCCGCGGGGCCCGCTGCCGTGAAGATCTTCGATGACGGCCCACGCGATGGAAAGCCCATCGTAGGTGCTGGTACCGCGCCCGATTTCATCGAGAATGATGAGGGAGCGGTCGGTCGCGTTGTTGAGAATGTTGGCCGTCTCATTCATCTCCACCATGAAGGTAGAGTGCCCTCTCGCGAGCTCATCACTGGCACCCACGCGGGAGAAAATACGGTCGAGCCATCCCATACGGCAACGTTCTGCGGGGACCCAGCATCCGGTGTGGGCCAGAAAGGCGATGAGGGCGACTTGGCGGATGTAGGTCGATTTACCCGCCATATTCGGCCCGGTGAGGACCGCGATTTGCTCCCGATCCGCAGAGAGAGCGCAACTGTTCGGCACAAAGCTATCGGCCCCGGCTATCCCCTCGGGAGAGGAGCGGAGGGATTCCTCGATGACTGGGTGGCGACCGTTGACAATGTCGATTTCGAGGCTGTCATCGATTTCCGGTCGGACGTATCCGCGCATGCGCGCTAGATCCGCCCACGCGATCAGAAGATCTGTCTCGGCGAGTGCTTCGGCTGCCCTGCGGAGGCCGTCTGCGTCCTCAAGCACTCGGTCCACAAGGTTTTGGAAGATCTCCTCTTCCCGAGCGACGGCTTTGTCCTCGGCGTTGAGGATCTCCTTTTCCTTTTCTTTGAGGTCGGCGGTGTAGTATCGCTCGGCATTGGTCATCGTCTGCTTGCGGACGTATTCATCGGGGACCAGGTGCACGTTCGATTTAGTGACCTCGATAAAATAACCAAAGCTGCCGTTATATTTGATCCGGAGATTTTTGATGCCGGTTTTCTCCCGCTCTTCCTGCTCGAGTTCGGTGACCCAGGTGCGGGCGTTTCGAGCGAGCGAGCGCACGCGGTCCAGATCCTCGTCGAAGCCATCGCGGATGACGCCCCCGTCGTTGAGGCTCCCGGGGAGCTCGTCGGCGAGGGTCGATTCGAGCGCCCCTTGGAGATCGTCGAACTCGCCGATCCGGTCGGCCAGAGAATCTGCGTGTGTATCGTTGAGCGCACGCAACCCGGCAACGATCTCCGGAGTCTGTCGCAAGGTGTCGCGGATGCCGCCGATTTCGCGCGGGTTGCGGATGCGGTTTTGTAGGCGGCTGAGGATCCGGGTCAAGTCGCGAGTCTGCCGAAGGGCACCGCGAAGGTCGGAGGATTCGATGGTGCAGTCGTGAAACAGATGGATCAGTGCCTGGCGCCGGCGCAGCTCATCGACATCGCGCACGGGGTTGGCGAACCATCTTTCGAGAAGCCGCGAACCCGCCGAGGTGACGCAGGCATCGAAGCAATCGATCATCGACCCAGCGCGTCCACCCTTGGTCGTTTCGAAAATCTCAAGATTGCGGAGCGTTGCGGAATCGACCCGCACGCTCTCGTCGAGACGTCTCCACGACAGTTGGTTCAGATTCCCCGGGGTCCGCCGCAGCATTTCGGAGGAGTAGCGCAGTAGAGTCGCTGCTGAGGGGAGAGCCGGATGACCTTTCTCCACGCCAAAGCCTTCGAGGGAGAGAACGCCGAGGACCTCACAAATCTCTCCATTCGGGTCGCGACTCTCAGTCTCCTCCCGCTCGAGCTCGGTCAGGATGGATCGCTGCAGGAGCCAATCGAGCTCCTCGGGCAATTTCTCGCTCTTGAGCCGGGAGGGGATTACAATCTCAGTCGGCGAAAGGGCATCGAGGCAGCTGACTAGATCCTCTGCACGGGTCTCGGTCGCGATTTCAAAAATTCCGGCAGAGAGATCGATCCAGGCCGCGTGGAGGCCGTTTTTGTCCCAGTCCAGCGCGGCGAGGTAAGTCCCGGACCGAGGATCGAGCTGGTCTTCTTCGAGAACGGTTCCGGGCGTGAGGATTCGCGTGAGGGCCCGTTCTACCAGCTTCCCTGGTTTCGGGACCTCAGTCTGCTCGCAGATGGCGACCTTTAAGCCAGCGTCGAGGATCTTCTGGATGTAGTTGTCCGCAGCGTGGTAGGGGATGCCCGCCATCTGGGTTTCATGGCGTTTGGTGAGAGTGATCCCGAGCACCGAGGCACCCCGCACAGCGTCCTCCTCGAACATCTCGTAGAAATCGCCCAAGCGAAAGAGCAGCAAGCAACCGGGCGGCAGCTCGGCCTGCACCTTTCGGTATTGCTGCATCATTGGCGTTTCCTTCTTGGCAGTCATGTGGGGGCTGTGTCTATTTCTTGCGAGAGTTTATGGCGAGTCAGCACCAGAGTTCCAGTTCCACATCAAATCGCAAAGGGAAAATCAATGCCCGCGTTCTTTCGGAGGCGGGCGACGGCGGTATTCCGCCGCTCATCATCCTCCACGGCTTGCTGGGTTCGTCGCGGAACTGGCTTACCGCTGGACGGGCCTTGGGGGCGGAGCGAGACGTGTATGCGCTGGACCTGCCCGACCATGGAGAGTCCGACTGGAGCGATTCGCCCTCCTTCACCGAGATGACGGAGCGGATTCAGGAGTGGTTGCGCGACCGGGCAATCGAGACCGCAGACTGGCTTGGGCACAGCCTCGGCGGGAAAGTGGCGATGCGGATCGCGGCGGATTCACCGGAGCGCGTTCGCAAGCTCGTCCTCGCCGATATTTTTCCGCGGGTCTATCCCCCGCATCACAAAAATGATTTTGAGGCCATGGAGGCTCTTGAGGTCGAAGCACTGCCGGACCGGAAAGCGGCCGATNTCGCTCTAGCGGAGAGTGTTCCCGACTGGGCACTCCGGCAATTCTTGCTGACCAACCTCGCCCGATCGGATGAGGGCGGGTTTCGCTGGCAGGTGAATTTGGAGGGGCTTCACCGGAATCTCGGGGATCTGGCCGGTATGCCTTTCGGAGAGGCGGAGCTGCCGATTGCGGTGCCGACGCTCTTGATCTACGGAGGCAAATCCAATTTCGTCCGACCCGAGGACCTGGAGGATGCCGAAGATTTCTTTGCCGACGTTCGGGCCTGTCGACTCCCGAATGCGGGCCACAATGTTCACGTCGAGGCCAAGGATGAATTCCTTCGCGCGGTTCAGCATTTTCTGACGGATTCCTAGATCGGATCTAAGAATCGCTGACTCGCCGAACCAGTCGGATATCTCTTGTCGCGGACTTTAGGTCGGCGAGGACTCGCGGAAAATCTCCACCACCCAGGTGGGCTGCAAATTGGTCGTAGGAAGTGTTCTGCATGGGAGGGCAAGGTATTTCTTCGGTCTCGCCCTCGCGGGAGGCGAGGATGACTGGACCCTGTTCGCCCGATTCTTTGGTCAGTCGGTAGCCTTGGTCTGTGATGAGGTAGAAGAGGTCGATGTGCTCGCGGTCGTTCCCCTCCTTGCTGTGGGTCGCAAGATCGGCGGCCCAAGTGATGAAGAGGTTGGCGACACCGCCACCGACGAAGTTGACCATCATCGCTTCAGTGTCGGCGCATTTCATGTCGGGGTGGGCGAGGCGGTCGGAGAAGAAGGCGGTTTTTTCCACTTCCTTGCCCATCAAGTAACAAGCGGCGTTGAGGTTGTGGATCATGGCGTCCATGAAGGGGCCGCCGTTCTTCTCGGGATCGGTGGCCCAGTTGTTCCACTGCGGGTAGGCGTGGAGCCAGTCTTGCTTGTAGAGCGCGAGCTTTCCGAGGCGCCCGTCGATGAACAGATCTTTAGCGGCCTCGAACCAAGCGTCTCCAGAACGGCCATACAGGATGCCCGCCTTGATGCCAGCTTTTTCGGCTGCGGCGCGCATCTCATCGCACTCGGCGACGGTCGATCCGAAAGGTTTCGTTGCGATAACGTGTTTGCCTGCCGCTGCCGCTTTGAGAAACAAATCTTTGCGCACCCACGGCGGAACGAAGAGGAGAACCGCGTCGATTTCGGGATCGGCGAAAACGGCGTCGGGATCACTCACGACCTTCCCACCGAGTCGCTCGGCGAATTTCGCCGCACGCTCTGAATCGGGGTCGTAAAGGGAGGCAACGGCAACCGATTTTGAATTTTCGAGATCATCCGCCTGCCAGCGAAGGAAGTCGCCGCAGCCGAAAATTGCGAGTTTGAGAGGATTCATAGTAAGATGCCGCTGGGGTGTTTGCTAGAGAGGTTTTAGGGCCGAAAAGGCTTTGTCGTAGGCGGTGATCACGGAGTCGATGATCTGGTTGTTGTAGTCATTGATGACCCGACGCTCCGCCTTTTCGTCGAACCATGCGATTGTTTCGGTGATACCCTTTTGGAAGGGAATCGAGGCTTTGAATTCCGGGACGACTCGTTTGATCTTCGAGTTGTCGAAAATCGTGCTGACTGCCTTGTCTCCGAGAAGGTTCCCTTCCATCCAATCCACCATTTTCGCGATGAATGGAGAGGGCACGTGCACTTTTTCGACCGGACCGACTCCCGCGGCGATGCCGACCGCGTCGTAGATCTGGTTCCACGTGAGCAATTCGTCGGAAGTGATGTGGAAGGCCTCGCCCAGGACTTGCTGATTTCCGAAGAGCCCGTTGAAGCCGAGGGCGAAGTCTCGGCTGTGGGTGATCGTCCATAAGCTGGAACCGTCACCGTGTACGAGGACGGGCTTCCCGGCTCGCATCCGCTCGACGATCGTGAAGTCGTCCCAACTCCCGATGGCCACCGGGATTACCGTTTCGTAGGTGAGTGAGGGACGAACGATGGTGACGGGGAAATCCAGTTCGCGGTAGGCTTCCAGGCAGGCATTCTCTGAGGCGATCTTGTCTCGCGAGTATTCCCAGTAGGGATTCTTGAGCGGCGTCGATTCGGTAATGACGGGTTGCACTAGTGGCTTTTGATAGGCACTCGCCGAACTCACGAATATATACTGCCCGCATTTTCCATTGAAAAGTCGCACGTCCCGCTCGATATCGGTCGGAGTGAAGGCGATGAAATTGGCGACGACATCGAACCGGCGATCAGCTAGTGCCTTTTCCACGGCGGACTCGTCGTTGATATCGGCGACGAGTGACTCGGCACCTTCAATTTCGTAGTCGGTGAGGGGACGCTTGCCGCGATTGAGGAGAGTCACCTCGTGACCTTGCGTGACGGCCAGACGAACGCTCGCTGCGGAAATATTTCCAGTGCCGCCGATGTATAAGATTTTCATGGTTATGGGGAATGAATTCAGATTATTCGTTTCAGAATCGAGAACATGGGATCAAGGGGAATCCGCTATGGATTGGCAAGGATCATCGGCGTCGAGGAGTACAGATCCTGTAGGAATAACAATAACCCAGTGTTGTTGGGTCAACAATCCTGTGGGGCTGGGCCGGGTCGGTCGGCGGCTGGCGCATTTCTTGAAAGCCTTCGGGGTCGATTTAAAAGTCGTCGATCCCTATGTGTCCGATGAGGTTATCGCCGGATATAAAGGGTCCTGCGGGCGAGTTTTGGGAGGTTGATTGTTGTGGGTATGTGTGACCAGTGACTAACAGTTGCTGATATAATCCAATGAGACTTTGTTCGGCTCCCTAATCTCCCTCCCTCAAGCGGAGCGGTTGTGAGAATAAATATGCATTGAAGCGGCGTGAACCCGGTCGCTACAGCGACGCTGAGTAAACTACATCTAAGCGTTGCGAATGGATGAAGTGGACGCGGCAGTATTGCAAGGGAATGACGGTTCAGAGGTAGGGGGATTTCCACTCCGCTGTGTCGGGAGTCACAAAGCCTTGTTCGGTGAAATGTTTATCG
>JGI12210J13797_10072415_pt1 | contig 14080 bp, 10 predicted proteins | sample ElkSlonscriptome_3_FD_13797 | JGI IMG/M metagenome (IMG submission 13797)
CTATGCCTCGCGCATGGCCCAACAGCTCAATGGCATGAGCAAAATCTAGTGGCGTCAAATGTAGGACAGGCTATCGTCCCGCATTACTTAGAGTGACCTCTGAAAACTGGAGGGTCGGGATCCATCCCGACTGATTCCGCGGTGCGGCGGACCGGATGGAACCGTTCCCTCCATCAAAAACAGAGTCGACCGCGATCTACTGCACAAACCAAAAAAGCATCCCGAAACCGAGATGCTTTAAAAGATGGTGGGTGATAATGGATTCGAACCATCGACCCCTACCATGTCAAGGTAGTGCTCTAACCAACTGAGCTAATCACCCTCAAAAAGAGATGGGGAATATACGGATGCCCCCCACCCCTGTCAACTGGGCAACCTGCAAATTTTTCCAATCGCTGGAAACGGCAAAAAAAGTTCCCGAAAAGCCGAATGTTATCCGCTTTCGTTTTCCCCCCGCATCTGCTTTTTTAAACCCTCACTTTTTCGATCGAGGAGATAATTATGAACGTTTTAGTTGCCGGCGGCGCCGGTTACATCGGCAGTGTCACCACACAGATGCTCTGCGACGAAGGGCACGACGTTGTGGTGTTCGATAATCTGGAACGCGGCTACCGACCCGCCGTGGACCCACGCGCAAAATTTATCCAGGGCGATCTCCGCTATAAAGAGGACATCAAAAGCGCCCTGCTCGCCGAACGACCGGAAGCGGTGATCCATTTTGCAGCCTACATTGAAGTCGGCGAATCCATGGTCACCCCCATGCCGTTTTACGAAAATAACGTGAGCGGCTCGCTCAACCTGATGAACGCCATGGTCGAATCGGGCTGTAAAAAACTGATTTTCTCCTCCACCTGTGCGACCTACGGCACCCCTGAGCGCATCCCGATGGATGAATCGCTTCCGCAAAAACCCGAATCAGTCTACGGCGACTCCAAGCTGCTCTGCGAACACATGTTCCAGTGGGGACAGGATATCCACGGCATTGAGTGTGTTTTCCTACGTTATTTCAACGCCTGCGGTGCGACGGAGCAATATGGCGAAGGCCACAATCCTGAAAGCCATCTGATTCCGTTGGTCCTGCAGGTCGCTCAGGGTAAACGCGAAAAAATCTTCATGTTCGGCGATGACTATGAAACCCGCGACGGCACCTGCGTGCGGGATTATATCCACATCAAGGACCTCGCACAGGCCCACATCCTCGCCCTGAAACCCGGCATCTCCGGCCCCTTCAATTTAGGCAACGGCGATGGCTATACCGTGAAAGAAGTCATCGAAGTCTGCCGCGAAGTAACCGGTCATCCGATCCCGGCCGAAATCCAGCCGCGACGCGCCGGCGACTGTACCGCACTCGTGGCCGATGCCACCAAAGCGCGCACCGTCCTCGGCTGGGACCCACAACATGCCGACCTCAAGGAAATCGTGCAGAGCGCGTGGGACTGGCATCAGAGCCACCCCAATGGATACGAAGAATAGTTTTTCCAATGCTTGGAAAGTTCAAAGCCCCGCCCAACCGCGGGGCTTTTTTTGTGAGGTAGGGACCAATCTCCCCACGGGTCTGAGACAAAAGCCCCCACCGGCTCATCACTATTTTTTAAATCGGGAATCAGAAAAGCGGGATTTAAATGTACTTTCCGTCGGCTCTTCGAATTCCGGCTCTGGTCTGGGTTCTCTTCTTGGCCTTTGTTCAGATGACTCTCCGAATGATTTTCTCGGCCGTGCCCCCGGAGGTGCGGCGGCTTCGCGTTCCGCCTGCAGTTTTCGGATTTCATCGGGTTTGAGCGGTTTGGGGTTTCTCGGTTTAACGCCGTCAGGAAAGCCCCGCTCGCGCGGTTTTAGCTCCATGTCTTCCAAGCTGCTTTTGGGCATGCCTTTAAAGCAGTAGAGATAAAAATCCTCCACCCGATTGCGCGCCCATTCCGCTTTCTTTAAAAAAGCCAGAGCACTGGGGACCGTCGGCTGAATGCGGAAACATTTCAGCTCAATCGCGGCATCTAATGTTCGCCACCCATAAAATTCCACCAGTTCGGTCAACATGGTTTCGGTCGACAATCCATGCAGCGGACTGTTTTTCAGATTTTCTTTCGACATATGCATCACCTATCAAATTAATCGCGCAGACCATACAATGGATTTACGAATGAGACAGGGTTTAAACCGCCAATTTTGCAAACACAACGGTAGGGCTCGACCGCCGGGCGAGCCTAGGTACCATGGGGTCCTTCTTTTCCTTCCCAGGCGCGCCCGGCGGTCATGCCCTACCACAAGCGGTCGCACCCTACCTTGCCCGAAAATACGCCCTTTGGAACCTTTGTGCCGATTGCGCCTTTTCGCGGCCTTTTCTATCCCCTACTCTCCGCCGCCATGCAGAAGTTTTATCCAGGTCAACGATGGATCAGCGAAACCGAGCCCGAGTTGGGTTTGGGAATTGTGGTCGAAGCCAATGCCCGTGCAGTGCAGGTGTTTTATCATGCCGCCGGCGAGATGCGAAATTATGCCGCAGCGATGGCCCCCTTGAAACGGGTACAGTTTGCCCCCGGGGACGAGGTGGAATCCAAGGACGGCCAAAAAATTACCGTAGATTCCATTCAGGAGGATCCAAACTCCGGACTGATGACCTATGTTGCGGTCAACGGTTTCCAGCTCTTGGAAACCGACCTTTCGGACACCTCCAGTTTTGATCGACCGGAAACCCGACTGCTCAGCGGTTACGTGGATGAAAATGCATTATTTGACCTCCGACAGGAAGCGCTGCGGGCCCGACACTATTCTTCCAGCCTGCCGGTTCGCGGGCTGCTCGGTGGCCGCGTGGATCTGCTTCCCCATCAGCTTTATATCGCCCATGAAGTGAGTAACCGCCCCCTGCCGCGCGTCTTGCTGGCCGATGAAGTCGGCCTGGGAAAAACCATTGAAGCCTGCCTGATTCTCCACCGCCTGATGGTGTGCGGCATGGTCGGTCGGGTATTGATTGTTTTACCGAATGCACTGATTCACCAGTGGTTTGTGGAACTGCTGCGGCGATTTAACCTGACGTTCTGCATCTTTGATGAAGAGCGCTGCCGGGCCATAGAAGACGGCGCACCGGATACCAATCCATTTCATGATGACCAGTTGGTGCTGACCAGCATTGAATTTCTTGCCGAAAGTCCGGAACGCGCGGCCCAGGCCATTGCGTGCAAGTGGGATCTGCTGATTGTGGATGAAGCGCATCACCTGCATTGGTCGCCTACGGTAAGTAGTATTGAATATAATATTGTTGAACAGTTTTCCCTCCATATTCCCCGCCTGCTCCTGCTGACCGCCAGTCCGGAACAGATGGGATTAGAGAGTCACTTCGCGCGCCTGCGTCTTCTGGATCCGCAGCGTTATCCCGACTTTGAATCGTATAAAGAAGAACACGAAGGCTATACTCAGGTTGCGACTGAAATCAGCAGCAAACTGGACGCCATGAGCGAGCAGGAGTTGGGCGAAGCCCTCGACCGCCATGGAGCCGGCCGCGTCATTTTTCGTAATACGCGACAAAATATGACCGGCTTCCCAAAGCGCATTCCGGATCCCGTTCCACTCCCGCCCGTAGAAGGCGCTGACGATCTGAGTGCCGATGATCCTCGCATCGACTGGCTAATGAAATTTATCCGAAACAATCCGGATGAAAAAGTGCTCGTGATTGGCAAGACCCATGAAGAGGTCAAAGCTATCGTGGATGCCATCAAATCGCGCTCCGGCATGGATATCGGCTATTTCCACGAACGCATGCCATTGGTGTCGTGCGACCGACAGGCCGCCTGGTTTGCCGAGCCTGATGGCGCGAAACTGATGATCGTTTCCGAGATGGGCGGCGAAGGCCGCAATTTCCAGATGGCGTCGCACCTTGTGCTGATTGACCTGCCGCGCGACCCGGAACTGCTGGAACAGCGCATCGGCCGCCTCGACCGGATCGGCCAACGTGGCGATGTGCATATTCATGTGCCCTACCTGATCGGAACCCAGGAAGAACAGACGGTGCGCTGGCTGCACGAAGGGTTGAATGCCTTTACCGAACCCGTGGCCGGCGGCTTTGAACTCTTGGAGCGCTTCGAAAAAAAACTCGATAACGTGACGGATAAAGTCATCGCCGAAACCCAGAAATTTTATTCCAAACTCCGCAAAGAAATTGCCTCCGGACGCGATCGCCTGCTGGAACTCTCGTCGTTTCGTCCAGACATTGGAAATCGCGTTGCCGATGAAATCCGCGCTTGCGAGCAATCCCCTGCTTTGAAAAAATATCTTCTTCAGATGTTCGATCATTACGGGGTGAAAGCTGAACCACTCGATAAACACTCCGTGCATATCAGCCCCGATCAGCTTTTTGATGATTGGTTCCCTCTGCCTCACGATGGTTTAAGCATTACCTTTGAACGCGACGAGGCCTTGATTAAACCGGATACGATTCTGATGAGCTGGGATCACCCGATGGTGACGGGCGCAGGCGAACTGATGCTCGGCTCTGAGCGAGGAAGTTGCTCCATCGCGGTAGACCCGGAACAGGACACACCGCTGAAACTGCAGACCGTGTATGTGCTCGAAACCGTCGCGCCGCCCAAGCTCTACGCCGATCGTTTTCTCCCCTCCACGCCAATCCTCGTTACCGTCGACCACATGGGTCATCCCATTGACGACACCGTCAAAAAGCACCTGAAAGATGGCGAGCCGTGGAAACTACTGGAGCACGAAGGCGTCCGTACACAAATGATTCCCAACATGATCGAAGCCACAAAAGAAATGGCGGAAGAAACGGTAAAATCGACCATTGCCGAAGCGCGGCGCGAAATGCTCGGAACCCTCGGGGCGGAATTTAAACGGCTTGAATATCTCAAGCAGGTCAACGACAACATCCGACAGGAAGAACTCGATCATGCCCGCAAGGCCATCACCAAATTGGATAAAGCCCTATCCTCCGCCCGGCTTCACCTTGATTCCATTCGCGTCATTACCGCCGGTTAAAGAAATCGATTTTTCGTGGTAGGGCTCGACCGCCGGGCGAGCCTAGGAACCATGGGACATCCCCGACAAGGCCTGCAATTCCTACCCAGGCGCGCCCGGCGGTCGCGCCCTACCTTAAGGAAATTTAAGCACTCTTATCTCTGTGCTTCCGTTCCTCTGTGGTAAAAAAATCCTTATGAATTCATCCTGCCCATCGCCTATTCTCTGCCCCGTCTGTCGCGAGCCGCTCGCACCGAAAGACCGCATGTGGGGATGTGAAAACGGCCACCCCTTCAACATTGCGAAGGAAGGCTATCTCAATCTGCTGCTGAGTCATCAGCGGAAATCTAAAACTCCGGGCGATGATCCGGAAATGGTCATGGCGCGCCGGCGCTTTTTTGATTCCGGCGCATATGATCCGCTCACCGAAGCCATCGTCCAGCTTCCAATGATTGGAAGAGACAAAGTCTCCATTTTAGATTCCGGTTGCGGCGAAGGTCATTTGTTGGGCTCGTTAAGCGAAAAGCAGGATGGTTTTTTCTACGGCATCGATATTTCAAAAAAAGCGGTTCAGGTCGCTTCCAAACGGTGGAAAAATGCGGCCTGGATCGTGGCGAACGGCATGCGGGACATTCCGATTGCCGATGCATCCATGGATGTCATTCTCAGCATTCTCGCCCCGCGCAATAATCAGGAATTCAGCCGTATCCTTAAGCCGGACGGCACACTCATCGTCGGCGTGCCGGGACCAAACCATCTCATGGAATTACGGCAGCAGCTTCAATTTTCTTCGGGCGATTTTAAGGAAAAAGCCGATGCCGCCGCTGAAAAATGTGCGCCGGAATTTATCGAAACCGGTCGCGAGGCCATCCAAACTCGGGCCACGTTGAACGGGGAACAGATCAGCGATCTAATTAGAATGACCCCGATTTTCTGGCGATCATCCGATGAAGCGAAAGAAGAAATCGCAAAATTAGATCAACTGACCGTCACCATCAGCTTTACGCTGTTGGTAATGGAAAAGGAATAAGGGTATTTTGGTAGGGCGCGACCGCCGGGCGAGCCTAAGCGCTAGGGGTCATCGACGATAAGACCTACTTTTCCTACCTAGGCGCGCCCGGCGGGCGCGCCCTACCTTCCCTACCCTAATTTCAGTGATGCGACATCGTTGCCGGAGGGTTGCTGATATACGCGGAGGCCGAATTCGGGTAATGAGGCGAGGATATGATCGAAGATGTCGGCCTGAATGCCTTCGTAGGCCGCCCAGTTCTTGTCGGAACTGAACACATAAATTTCAATCGGCAGACCCTGCGGGGTCGGTTGCAGGTGGCGCACGAGAAAGGTCATGCCTTTGTGAATTTTCGGATTATCGTGCAGATAGTTCACAAGATACGCGCGGAAAATGCCCAGGTTGGTTTGACGACGACCGTTGACGACCGTGGCGGACAGGTCGATATTACGCTCGGTATTTGCAGCATCGATATCCTGTTGTTTTTCCTGCACATATTCTTTCAGCAGTTCCATACATTGGAATTTTTTCAGCATCGCTTCGTCGGCAAATTTCACAGTGTTCATATCGATACTGATGGAGCGCTTGATTCGCCGGCCGCCGGACTCGCTCATGCCGCGCCAGTTTTTGAAGGAGTCTGAAATCAGGGCATAGGTCGGTATGGTGCTGATGGTTTTGTCCCAGTTCCGGACTTTGACCGTATTGACCGTGACTTCAATGACATCTCCATCGGCGCCATATTTCGGCATTTCTATCCAGTCGCCCTCGCGCACCATATCATTGGCACCCAACTGGATCCCGGCCACGAACCCGAGAATAGAATCCTTAAAGACCAGCATGGTGACCGCGGTCATACCACCGAGCAAACCGAACAGTCCCCAGGGTTCTTTATTGATGAGTACGGAAATCATGAAGATGCCGGCCAGCAGGTAGGTCACAATCAGAAGGGCCTGAATGAGCGGGCGTATTGGTTTTCTATGCTCATCCAGCGTGCTTTGATAAACTTCGGTGACCGCATTGAGAAAAGCTTCAACGGATCGAGCGCCAATCAGGATGACTAATGCAAACAGAACCCGTTTGATCAGGATAAACTGGTCGGGTGCAATACGGTCCAGACAGATCAGAATAAAGGTCAAAGGAATCAGCCGGAGCGCCCGGTGAAACACGCGCGATTCCATGAGCTTGTCATCCCAGGTATTGGTGGTCTTTTCGGTTACGCGGCGAATCAGCTTCAGCAAATAGTTTTTCAATAGCAAATAGGCCAGATAGGCGCCGATGAAAATTAATACCGCCATCGCAGCAATAGAAATGGTTTCAGCAGCCGCTTCCGTCGCCCCGTAGCTTATCAGAAATTCTTTAATCATAGTCGTCAGCATGTGTTTTTCCTCACGTAAAAGTTCAGCACTTTAGCGGACGGTGTCAGAAAATGCATCAGCATATCGTTGATTCCTTAGACACCCAAAGTGCGGTGTTCCAATCATTGGAACCATGAAGGACACGATGAAAGCAGTACTCGCTATTTTATCCATCTTTGTTGCAGGATCCGTTTGGGCCGGAACCCCGAATCCGGACCGTATTATTCCCTTCAAAGAGACCCCGCAAGGTGAACTCAAACTCCACATTTTCAATCCAAAAGGCTTGAAGAAAGACCAAAAACGCTCGGCTATTGTATTCTTTTTCGGCGGTGGTTGGACCGGCGGTTCACCGACGCAGTTTTATCCCCAGTCTGAATACCTGGCCAAACGGGGTATGGTGGCCATCTGCGCTGAATACCGAACCAAGAATAGACACTGCACAGATCCGCGGGTTTGTGTGATGGATGCCAAATCCGCTATGCGCTGGGTACGCAGCCAAGCTCAAACCCTTGGAATTGATCCGAATCGTATTGCAGCCGGCGGCGGCTCTGCCGGTGGACATCTGGCAGCGGCAACGGCAACCCTCAGTAACTTCAATGAACCTGATGAAGATTCTTCGGTCAGCTGCATACCCAGTGCCCTGATTCTTTTTAATCCCGTGTATGACAATTCTGAAAACGGATATGGCAATGAGCGGGTAAAGTCCTACTGGCAGGATTTTTCGCCGATGCATAATCTAAAAAAAGACGCGCCGCCTACAATTGTATTTCTCGGTTCCGAAGATAAGTACATTCCGGTTGCAACGGCCAAGGAATTCCAGGCCCGCATGAAAAAGAATGGCGATCGGTCTGAATTAGTGGTCTACGACCAGATGAAGCACGGTTTTTTCAATCCGTCGAAAAAAGACAACCGATATAAAGAGACCCTGGCAGCAATGGATCAATTTATGGTCTCCCTCGGCTGGCTCAAGGCCCCCAAAGCAAAATAATCGAATCATTATCCCCCTCGATTGAAATACTCCGCGTCGGAATATGCGGGCTTATTTTCTCGATCCGCCCGAACCGTTTGAGTATCAAAGATTCAATTTTGGAGGATGTGCATGAATCATAACGATATCTCGGGTCGGACGGTTGCCGATAAATTACTAGAAAAAATTGCGCAGGATGTGGCCGCGCTTAAACAAAGGAACTGGAACCCGAAACTGGTGTCTATCAAAGTCGGCGATGACCATGCGGTTGATCTGTATGTGCGCAACCAGCGACGGAATGCCGATAAAGTCGGCATTGAATTTGAGGAGCGGCACTACCCCGGCAATATGTCGGTCGACGAGCTGACGGCCGCCATCACGAATCTGAATGTTGATCCAACCGTCACCGGAATCATTCTCCAGCGCCCGGTTCCGGAACACATGCCGATTAAAGCACTACAGGAAACGATTCATCCGCTTAAAGATGTGGAAGGCATGCATCCAAAATCGATCGGCAATATTGTATACGGCGAGCTCGAGCTGGCTCCCTGCACCGCCAAAGCCTCCGTTGAAATCCTGAAAAGCACCGGCGTCAAGCTCGAAGGACTCGAAGCCTGTGTGATCGGCCATTCCGAAATCGTCGGCAAACCGATTGCCTTCCTGCTGATGGCCGAGGGCGCAACCGTGACGGTCTGCCATCATATGACCCGCGATGTTGCTGTTCATTCCCGCCGCGCGGATGTGGTTTTCGTCGCCGTGGGTAAAGCGGGCCTGCTGACCGGTGATATGATTAAACCCGGCGCGGTCGTCGTTGATATTGGCATCAACGTGATTGAGGATGAAGAAGGCAAGTCCAGAGTGGTCGGTGACTGCGATTATGAATCCTGCCAAAAAGCCGCAGGTTGGATTACGCCGGTCCCCGGCGGCGTCGGCCCCGTCACCCTCTCCATTCTCATGAAAAATACGGTCACCGCTGCGCAGCGGCTGCAGCAGCACTATCAAAAGCATTTCCAGGGCTCTTCGCCTGAATTCCCCCTCTAAGCCAAATCGCATTGTATTTTCAGTCCGCATCTGAGATCGTCTCCGCGTTCAACACCCTATTTATTTTCTGGAGACCTTTAGATGAAACTTGATGCGACTCAAATGGAAGACTGGCAAATTGCGGAAGCCGCCGAAGAGCAGATGGAAGCCATTGCGGAGGTCGCTGCCCAGCTTGGCCTCCAAGACGATGAACTGATTCCCATGGGGCGCAACGTAGCCAAGATTGACTACCCCAAAACATGGAACCGCATCAAAGATTTAAAGCCTGGAAAATATGTAGACGTCACGGCCATCACCCCCACTCCACTGGGTGAAGGTAAAACCACCACGACACTTGGACTCGTGGAAGGGCTGGGAAAAATCGGCAAAAAGCCGGTCGGCGCCATCCGTCAGCCCAGCGGCGGCCCGACGTTTAACATTAAAGGCTCCGCGGCCGGTGGTGGTTTGGCTCAGTGTATTCCCCTCGCTCCATTCACCCTTGGACTGACCGGCGATATTGATGCCATCACCAATGCCCACAATCTATGCATGGTGGCGCTCACCGCGCGCATGCAGCATGAGCATAATTATGATAACGAGCGGCTGGCGCAAATCGGTATCCAGCGCCTGGATATTGATCCGGATCATGTGCAGATTAAATGGGTGATGGATTTCTGTGCCCAGTCGCTCCGAAACATCACCATCGGCCAGGGCGGAAAAATGGATGGCTATGAAATGGAGTCCGGCTTTGCGATTTCGGTTTCCAGTGAACTAATGGCCATTCTCGCGGTTTCGAGCAGCCTGAAGGATATGCGCGAGCGCATTGGTAAAATGGTGGTGGCCTACAGCAAATCAGGCGATGAGATCACGACGGCCGATCTGGAAGTGGATGGCGCGATGTGTGCCATTATGCTGAACGCGCTGAACCCAAATCTGATTCAGACGCTCGAAGGCAATCCGGTGCTCGTGCACGCCGGCCCGTTTGCGAATATTGCGATCGGCCAGAATTCAGTCATTGCCGACATGCTGGGTATTCGCCTGGGTGATTATCTCGTGACGGAAAGCGGCTTTGCCTCCGACATTGGTTTTGAAAAATTCTGGAACCTGAAATGCCGCTATTCCGGGCTCAAGCCGGATGCCGTAGTGATTGTGGCGACGGTTCGCGCATTGAAAATGCACGGCGGCGGCCCGCAGGTTAAACCGGGAAAACCGCTGGACCCGGCCTACACGGAAGAGGAACTCGACCTATTGGAAAAAGGCTGCGCAAATCTTAAGGCCCACATCAATATCGTCAAAAAAAGCGGAGCGAACCCGGTAGTCTGTATTAACGGTTTCTACACCGATACCGAAGCTGAGCATGAGCTGGTCCGAAAAGTGGCCATTGAAGCCGGCGCACGCTGTGCCGTTTCCAAACATTGGGAACTCGGCGGCGAGGGCGCGGTTGAATTGGCTGAGGCGGTTGTTGAAGCCTGCGAAGATGAGCACCATTTTGAATTTCTCTATGATCTCCACCTGCCGCTCAAAGAACGCGTCTATAGAATTGCCACCGAGTTGTATGGTGCGGCCGGTGTAAACTGGTCCCCCGAAGCAGAGGAAAAAATTAAGGCGATGCAAAACGATCCCGAGATCAGCAGCATGGGCGTCTGTATGGTAAAAACCCATCTTTCGCTTTCGCACAATCCCGACTTTAAAGGCGCACCCACGGGCTGGCATCTACCGATCCGCGATGTTCTGGTCTATAAAGGAGCCGGTTTTATTGTTCCGGTTGCCGGCGACATCAAATTAATGCCCGGTACAGGGAGCCGTCCGGGCTTTAGGAAAATTGATGTAGATGTCGAAACCGGAAAAGTGACGGGACTCTTCTAAGCGTTCCAATGATTGGAAACCGACGAACCAAGCGGTGGCTAGGCCACCGCGTATTCCTGCAGCACGTCCATTTCGAGAAACTCAAGCACAGAGGCATGCGTTGATTCCAGGCGGACTTTCGGGGCATAACCCGCCTCATAGGCCTGAATCCAGCGGGAAAGACAGAGACACCAGTAATCCCCCGCCGTGCATCCTTGAAATCCATATTCAGGCATCGCGGTGGACAAATCGTTTCCGACCGATTTTGAGTACGCCAGAAACTCGTTGGTCATCAGCACACAAATCGTATGCATGCCCTGATCATCAGCCCGCGTATCGCATTTTCCATTGCGGAAAAAACCGGTAAGCGGATCCATACTGCACGGGATCAAATCCCCGCCGAGAATATTTTTTGCCACTGTTTTTACTCCACGTAAGCTACGGCCATCTCTTCTTCGGTGATCTCCGCCGGCGCTTCGTCGTAGATCTTAATATTCTCATATTGCGTCGTACGCTGTGCCGGAATATAGCCGGCTTCGCGGATCAGAAAGAGGACAAGATCTTCATCGACCTGATAATCCACACCGGTGGCACTCACGACCTCTTCCGTCATCAGCACGCCGCCGTAATCATCCGCACCGAACTGCAATGCCAATTGCGACACATCGGGGCCTTCAGTTACCCAGCCCGCCTGCAGGTGCGGCACATTATCGAGAATGATCCGCGCCATCGCGATCAGGCGGAGATAATCGACGCCATTCTGCGGACGCGGACAGTCAAGATCGGTATAATCGGCCGAAAAACTCCACGGAATGAACGCCGTGAATCCACCAGTTTTATCCTGCAAATCGCGCACTTTCATAAAGTGCTCAATACGTTGCTCCGTGGTTTCGCCGAAACCGTACACCATGGTCGCCGTCGTTTTCAGACCCACAGCATGTGCATCTTCCATCAAATCCAGCCACGCTTTGGAACGGGTCTTTTTCGGACTGATGCGCTTGCGGATATCATCGTTCAGGATTTCCGCACCGCCACCCGGCAGAGACTGCAGGCCGGCATCTTTCAGGCGCTGGAGACACTCTTTGATCGAGATGTGTTCCATGGCCGCCATAAATTCAATTTCCGTCGGCGAGAGCGAATGAATCCAGATATCGACATTATCGCGAATGCCGCTCAGACAGGCTTCGTAATAGTCCAGCTTCAGTTCCGGGTGCAGTCCGCCCTGAATCAGAATCTGTGTGGCACCGGCCGCAGCCGCTTCTTTCACCTGCTCCACAATCTGTTCCGGCGATTTTACATACGCATCGTCTTTTTCCTGCTTGGTGTAAAACGCGCAGAATTTGCAATCCACCACACAGACATTGGTCGTGTTCAGGTTTTTATCAAAAACATAGGTGGCCAGATCGCCCGGCACCGCATCCTGACGACGCTTGTTCGCCACACGGCCCAGTTCCTGGAAAGGGGCTTCATCATAAATAATCGCCGCTTCTTCCGCATTAATGCGCCCGCCCGCTTCAATCTTATCCAGGATCGGTTTCCAACGATTGGAAGTTTCAACGGCCCCTGCGGTTTCAACCGGTTGGTCCGCCCGTTCACCGGTATGTTTCATCGTGCCTTCTTCCGACACCAGCTCGTCATACACACTATTCGTCAAAATCGGCGTGTGATCATGATTCAGCAGAAAATCTTCCATCTCTTTTGCGGTAAAGAATTTTTGGCTCTGCGGTGCGCCGCCCTCTTTAGCAATACGCTCTTCGAGGCTGGTGCCACCGATATCATCCACGCCGCTATGCGTAAGAACACCAAGGAGCTTGCGGTCCATGTAGTTCACCAGCATGCGGACATGCGGGAAATTATCGCAGTAGATGCGGGACAGCGCCGCCACGCGGACCTGACGGTCGCCGCTCACGGTATGCTTCACGCCCAGCGCTTTTCCGTTGGCCTGGAACGGCAACGGAATGACCGCCTGAAAACCGCCGGTTTTATCCTGCAGGTTCCGAAGTCTGGAAAGATGATCGACCAGATGTTCATCTTTTTCGATATGACCAAACAGCATCGTCGCATTGGTCGGGATCCCCAGCTCGTGCGCAGTTTCGTGCACTTCGAGCCAGTGCTGAGCCAGAATCTTGGTCGTCGCAATTTTCTTGCGCACATCCGCATGGAAAATTTCCGCCCCTCCACCGGAAATGGAGCCGAAGCCGCAGGCTTTCAGACGCTCAAGACATTCACGAACCGAAATTCCCGCATTTCCGGCAATCCAGTGAATCTCAACCGCGGTCATCCCCTGCAGCAGCACGCCGGGCAGCATTTCCCGGGCAAGGGAGAAAAGGTCTTCATAATATTTCATGTCCAGTTCCGGAATCATGCCGCCCACAATATGCAGGTCGGTCAGGTTCCAGTTCTGGGCGCGTTCCAAATTCTTGCGTGCATCGTCGAGCGACGTGATGTAGGCGTCTTTGGCCCCTTCCGGGCGCCAGAACGAGCAGAGATTACATTCAACCACGCAGAGATTGGTCGGGTTGAGGTTGTGGCTGTGCACATAAAAAGTTTTGCTGCCGTGACGCTCGCGGCGGATCTGGTCCGCGCGGTACATCAGCTCCGCCGTTGACATGTTCTGCAGCATATCCAGCGCTTCTGCATCGCTGATTCGCGGTTGTACGTAAATACTCATCGAAATCTGGCCTCGTCGGTTAATTGGGACTAATTTGGTATAGAATGCCGTTTTAGCCAATCCAAAAACAGTTCCAATCTTTGGAACAAAGGAGGCATCATCCATTTTCTCGCTTTTCAGTCAATATTTTGAAATGCTGTTTGTCTGTACGGATTAAGGAGGCACACCATGAACATCGAAATGATGCGTGAATTCTTCGGCTGGATAACCCTGATCAATCTGGGCCTGTTTACCTTTACCGCCATCATGAGCGC
>JGI12210J13797_10131798_pt1 | contig 14073 bp, 12 predicted proteins | sample ElkSlonscriptome_3_FD_13797 | JGI IMG/M metagenome (IMG submission 13797)
CTCCAGGCACAGGAAAAGATACAATCACCGACTTTGCCCTTGGCGAAGATAGCATTGTGCTGCAGGATGGCTTAAGCTTATCAGACCTGCAGATTCAGTCCCTTGGGAGTGATACGGAAATCCAGGCTAATGGCCAAGCGATCGCCATCCTAGAGGGTGTGGATGCAAATATATTTGTTCAGCAAATCGATACGGCTATTACCGATAACTTAGGAATTTAGCAAGGGCTGCTATTTCCTGGCATCACCAGCTGAGTGATCTCTTCCTAATAAGTTTGGCTGAATAACTTTGTGCATTTCAGCAGCCCAATTATCTGTATTGTACGCTACAATAAAAGAATGATGCCTACAGGCTCTATGTCCGATATAGGGCCAAGCAAAATCAATTTCATCACCTGTTTCTGCTTAAAGTCGAAGGAAAAAATGCAAGTTAATGCAACAGCTCAGCGCCAATTTGACCTGGCGACGGCTTTAGGTAGATGAATAAGGTAGACGAATAGATATCTACGTCTGACAAAACTTACAAGCGCTGAGTGATCTGCGCTGCATATTCTGGCCGCATACGCTACTATGATTAACTATCAAAGTCAGGTAGTATGCGACAGTTTCTATTGTCTGCAGCGGGGTGAAAAGCGCTGAGTCTACATGTCTAAGGCAAGTGTAGGGTGTTCTTATATCTACTCTCTTACATCTGCCCTAAGGCTCTTCTAAAAAAGTTCTGCGTCGGGCTAGCGTATCTCTCTAGTAAACCCTCTCTCAATCTGCTTGGGAAAAGCTTTCCCAATACAACAAAGCGACTCCAACTATCAATGGCTTTACCAACAGTAAACAATCAGCTGTCATACCGTGGTTATACAGCGAAAGTAGCAGTAGACACCGATGTTCGTATTTTGCGCGGTCAGGTAATCGACATCAAGGACACGATTACGTTCGAGGGAGACAATCTCGATAGCGCAACTAAAGACTTCCATAGAGCAATCGATGAATACTTAGCCTTTTGCCAGGAGCTAGGTCAAAATCCCGATCAGCCTTTTTCAGGCAAGTTTGTGCTGCGCATATCGCCTGATATGCATCGCACAATCTATCTTGCTGCAAGGAAGGCAAACAAGAGCGTCAATGACTGGCTCGAAGATGCCGCCAGAGCTGTCGCTCGGAAAGAGCTGAGCGATTCCCCTGGGGGCTGATCGGCCACAAGGGCTCGGCGCACCATCAACCTTGACGGCAAGAGACAGCCTGCTGCAGTCAAATATGGTCATAAGAGCGTAACTTGTTAGATTAGCTACTAACACCGTTACGACTCCCCACAACGCGCCATGACCTCCACCACATCGTCACGTCCCACAGCCCCCGCCGCCCCACGGCAGCCCAAAGCCCTAAACATCCACGGCAATCGCCGCATCGATCCCTACCATTGGCTACGCGATCGCGACGACCCCGCCGTCATCGACTATCTCAAAGCCGAAAACGACTACACCGAGGCCATCATGGGCCACACCGAGGCCCTGCAAAAACAGCTCTATGACGAGATGCTGGGCCGCATCCAGGAAACCGATCTGTCGGTACCCTATCGCTATGGCAATTATTACTACTACAGCCGCACCGAAGAGGGAAAGGCCTACAGCATTTACTGCCGCAAACGCGGCAGCCTCGACGCTGCCGAAGAATGCTTGCTGGACAGTAACCAGCTAGCAGAAGGGCAGGAGTATTTTAGCCTAGGGGACTTTGACATCAGCCCAGACCATCGTCTGCTGGCCTACTCCACAGACGTCAATGGCTCAGAGCGCTATACCCTGGTGTTCAAAACTTTAGAGAACAACAGACATTTTGACGAGCAGATTGCCGACGTGGGCGGGGTCGCTTGGGCCAACGATAACAACACTGTCTTCTACATTCGTATTGACGAAGCCCACCGCCCCTATCAGCTGTGGCGACATACCCTTGGCAGCGACCCCAGCGGCGATGTGCTGGTGCATGAAGAGACCGACGAAGCCTACTATCTCTCCATCGGCACCACCCGCAGCGAAGCCTATCTGGTGATGTACAGCAATAGTAAGGTCACATCAGAAATATCAGTCTTAGACGCCAATCAGCCCTTAGGGGACTTTCAGCTGATTCAGCCCCGACAGCAGGGGGTCGAGTATTGGCTGGCCCACCATCCTGGCAATGGGGAGGGCTCTGATAGCGCCAGCGACTCAGATGGAAATCGCTTCTACATCATCACCAACGAAGACGCCATCAACTTTAAGCTGATGGTGACGCCAGTGGCTACGCCGGGTAAAGACCATTGGCGGGAAATCATTCCCCATAGAAAAGACGTCATGCTGAGCGATATTGACGTCTTCGCCGACCACTTGGTGATCTATGAGCGGCAGGGAGGCTTGCCAACCATCCATGTCCGCAAGCTATCCACCGATGAAGAGCAGACCATCACCTTCCCCGAGCCCGCCTACGAGGTTTCTGGCGGAACTATGCCTGAGTTCGATACTCAAACCCTGCGGTTTACCTACACCTCGCTGGTCACCCCATCATCCGTGTTCGACTACGACATGAACAGCCATGAGCGGGAGCTAAAGAAAGAAACACCGGTTTTGGGCGGGTACGATCGCACCCAGTATTGCAGCAAGCGACTGATGGCGATCGCCGAGGATGGCACCGAAGTTCCGATATCACTGGTGTACCGCAGCGATATCACCATCAGCAAGAACACACCGCTGTTTTTATCGGGCTACGGCTCCTATGGCTATCCCTACCCTGCCGCCTTTTCCTCAAACCGTCTGTCCCTGCTTGATCGGGGCATCGTGTGCGCCATCGCCCATGTCCGCGGCGGCGGCGAGATGGGCCGCAAGTGGTACGAGCTGGGCAAGCTATTGGAGAAGAAAAACACCTTTACCGACTTTATCGACTGCACAACTCATCTCATTCAGCAGGGCTGGACAAGTCCTGAGCATTTAGTGATTTACGGCGGTAGCGCTGGGGGGCTGTTGATGGGTGCGGTGGTCAATCAGCGCCCCGACTTGTTTAAAGCAGTGATCGCGGCGGTGCCCTTTGTTGACGTAGTCACCACCATTTTGGACACATCCCTGCCGCTGTCGGTGCTGGAATGGGACGAGTGGGGCAACCCCAACGATCACGACTACTATGACTGCATGTTGTCCTACTCCCCCTACGACAACGTCACGACTCAGGATTACCCCAATATGCTGATCACCGGCGGGCTCAACGACCCCCGCGTTGGCTTTTGGGAGCCCGCCAAATGGACCGCAAAACTGCGGGAGATGAAGACAGACCAAAACCAGCTTTTGCTAAAAACCAACCTAGATGCGGGACATGCTGGAGCCTCTGGGCGCTATGGGCGGCTGAAGGAGCTCGCGTTTGAATATGCGTTCTTATTGGACTGCTTGGGGTTGTCGTGAGCCGGCGTATCCTCGTCACCGGCCCTGCTCGCTCTGGCAAAAGCGAATGGGCCGAGGCGATCGCCGCCCAGCGGCAGCAGACTGGTCAGCAGGTGATATATGTCGCCACCGCCATGACTGACCCCACAGACGCCGAATGGCAAGCCCGCATCCAGCAGCACCGTCAGCGCCGCCCCAAAGCGTGGCAATGCGTGGAAGCACCTGTGGAGCTGGCCGCTTCAATTGGAAAAGCCAAACTAGATCAATGCCTGTTGGTGGACTCCCTAGGCACCTGGCTAGCTAACCTTTTAGAGCAAGACAAGGCCGCTTGGCAACATACCCTAGACGAGCTGCAGCAGGCCATCTACCACACCCCGGCAGATGTGATTTTGGTGGCGGAAGAAACCGGCTGGGGCGTTGTGCCCAGCACCCCTCTTGGACGGCTATTCCGCGATCGCCTGGGGACGCTGACCCGCAATATTGGAGCGATCGCCGACGAAACCTACCTCGTCACAGCAGGCCATATCCTCAACCTCACCCGCGTCGGCACCCCCCTAAGCAAAGCGCTGAACAACGCAGCCCTAGGGGACGCCACACCATTCGGCAAATAGTATTTTGGTACTATAATTGATTCAGGCCACCGCTACGATATAATTCGCCAATCCACCCGTCACCGTCACCCCCACCGCCATGGCCATCATCGCCCTCAAAGCGTGGTATCTTGCCGAATACATGCCCATCCGCGATCTAGAGGAGCAGCCCCATGACCTGCGCCTCAGCCGCAACAGCCTGCTGAAGTCGGGGCTACGGGCCGACTTTTTAGATGAAGCCGATGCCGTGCGCCGTTCAGACTGGTTTGAGCGCTATCTCAGCGGCGAGCCAGTCGAGTTTTACATTGAGGGCAGCGGCGGCTATCGGGTGGCCAATGTCGATTTGATCAGCCACGAAATCTACTTCTCTAAGCAGGAGATCATGGCCAGCCTGGAGCCCACCGTGTTCTTCTGCTACCAGACTGACTATTCCACCTCGGGGGAGCTAGCGCGAGATGAGCTGACCCGTGTGGTAGACCAGCTCAATGGGCGATCGCGACTGCCGCTGCGCATGGAGGAGTCGAACCGTTTGGCCGATGGCCCAGCCAGGCTCACCAGCAACCTGATGCGCAAGATCAACCAATGTCTGCTGTTTGTCGCCGATGGCACCCCGATTCATCAGATAGACGGCGACCCACCCCGATTGATTCCCAGCCCAGAGGTCTGTGTCGAGTTAGGCTATGCGCTACATAGCAAACGCCCAGAACAGATTTTGCTGCTGCATATGGAGCGCTCCGATGATCTAGGACCATACCCGTTCGATTTACCCAACCGCTACCGAATTGGTTTCCGCAACCGCAAAGAGCTAAGTAAGGCGCTGCCCCAGGCCATGGAGCGGCAGCTGCAGCGGTTTCAGCTCTTCAACACCTAGGCCATCTGCCACAGCAATTACCGTACGGTCTAGCGCCATAGCCGTATCACAAAACTCTCATAAGTAAATTGCCATGGCTAGTTTACAGCTGCAAGAAATGTGTCAAGCTTGATTCTGAGTAACCTACTGGCACCCTAAGCACATTACTATGTCTGTTGCACATGACTATCATCCCGGTTTAGAAGGTATTCCTGCTAAGCAGTCTGACATTAGCTACGTGGACGGGCGGGAAGGGATCCTTGAGTACCGTGGCGTCCGTATCGGCGAGCTAGCTCGAGAGAGCAGCTTTATAGAGACGGCATTTTTTTTGATTTGGGGTCACCTGCCGACAGAAGATGAGCTAGCGGAGTTTGAGCACGAAATTCGCTTCCATCGTCGGCTCAAATATCGCATTCGGGACATGATGAAATGCTTTCCGGAGAGTGGTCACCCGATGGACGCGCTGCAGTCCTGCGCTGCCGCCCTAGGGCTATTCTATTCCCGCCGCGCATTGGATAATCCGGCCTACATTCGGGCAGCAGTGGTGCGACTGTTGGCCAAGATTCCCACTATGGTCGCGGCATTTGACATGATGCGTCGAGGCAATGATCCGGTGCAGCCCCGCGATGATTTGGACTACTCGGCCAACTTTCTATATATGCTCAATGAGCGAGAACCCGATCCCCTAGCGGCGAAAATTTTTGACGTCTGCCTCACGCTCCATGCCGAGCACACCCTAAACGCATCGACGTTTTCCGCGATAGTGACCGCATCCACACTCACGGACCCCTATGCCGTGGTGGCCTCTGCGGTCGGCACGTTGGCGGGGCCACTCCATGGTGGAGCCAATGAAGAAGTGCTGCGGATGCTAGAGCAGATTGGCTCCATCGAAAACGTCGCGCCATTCGTAGACGACTGCGTCCAGCGGCGACAGAAAATCATGGGATTCGGTCACCGCGTCTATAAGGTCAAAGATCCTCGGGCGACGATTCTGCAGGAGCTCGCCGAGCAGCTATTTGATAAGTTTGGCCATGATAAGTATTACGAGATTGCCATTGAACTTGAGCGCGTTGTGGAAGATAAGCTGAGCGGGAAGGGCATTTATCCCAATGTCGATTTTTACTCGGGCTTAGTCTATCGCCGCATGGGCATCCCCTCCGATCTGTTTACCCCGGTGTTTGCGATCGCTCGTGTGGCCGGTTGGCTCGCCCACTGGAAAGATCAGCTGGCAGAGAACCGAATTTTCAGGCCTACGCAGATCTATACCGGAGACCACGGGTTGCCCTATGTTCCTATTGAGGAGCGGCGGCCCCCATCATGTCGCAACACGTTGGTAGAAAGCTAAAGTCTGCAGGCCTGATGGTAACTTGACGACAGGCCCAACAGTAGCGCTCACACAATAGTGATATATATGGCCGTTACGTAATGAGGGGTTTCACCCCCTTGCTGCTCTGCCAAGAAATTGCCAACATATATCCAGTGACGATTTTCAGGAACTCCAGCCCTTAGGCCGATAGGCCTAGGGGGCTTTTATTTTGGGGCCGTTTTCGGTTATTTTTTGAGGGAAGGCCATTTCAGAACCGTGGCAGCCTAGTATAATCGCCTCAGCGCCACCTATACTGCTGTATGACGTCAACGTTGGCTAAACCCTTTTGATTGCTGTCTACCCTGGTAGTTTCGATCCGATTACCTTGGGGCACCTTGACATTATTGAGCGTGCCAGTCGGATATATGAGCATGTTGTTGTGGCTGTCCTCACTAACCCCAGCAAAACCCCGCTATTTACGGTGCAACAGCGGCTCAGTCAAATTGCCCTATCTACCCATCACCTGGGCAACGTCGAAACCGATAGCTTTAGCGGGCTCACCGTGGCTTATGTCAAAGCCCGGCAGGCTCAGGTTATCCTGAGAGGACTAAGGGCTGTATCGGATTTTGAGATGGAGCTACAGATGGCACATACCAACAAGACGCTGTCTGAAAGCATTGAAACAGTTTTTTTGGCGACCTCTAACGAATATAGTTTTCTAAGTAGTTCTGTGGTTAAAGAGGTGGCAAAGTTTGGTGGACCTGTTGACCACCTTGTGCCGCCCCAGGTTGCGTCGGATTTAGACCAACACTATGTATCATTGACAGCATCTCAGCCCTGATCAGAACCTAGCCCTCCAGGCTGCCGTCTGTTCAATTGTCCCCAAAACACTGCGCAACTCGTGTCACATCCTGAACATTTATCGTCCGCTGATTCCATTGACGCTACGCCAGATACGAATAACCCGCTCGACATACAGCGGCAGATTTCTAAGCTGGAGGATGTTGTTTTCGAGGGCGTTCGTATTCCCCTAAGTCGCTATACCTTGATTGATGAAGAAGCGGTACTCGACCAGCTCGAAGAAATTCAGCGATCGCTGCCCGCTGCCTTTCAAGAGGCTCTGATGGTGATCCGACAGAAGGACGCCATTATCGCTGAAGCAGAGCATTACATTCGAGACATGCTGGCAGCGGCAGAGCAGCAGGCCGCTCAAATGCTCAACCAGACGGGTATTGTTCGTCAAGCAGAGATGGAGGCGGCCCAAGTTCGCCAGGGCATCCAGCAGGAGAGCGACGCCATGCAGGACAAGATGCTGCGGGAAATTGACCAGATGCGGCAGCAGGCCCAGCAGGAGCTAGATCAGATGCAGCAGCTCGCGCTGAATGAATGCGACGATATTCAGCGGGGAGCAGATGAGTATGCAGAACAGGTTTTGACTAGCGTTGAGCGCCAGCTGACCGATATGCTGCGCGTTATTCGCAACGGACGACAGCAGCTTCACAACGAGGAGCCAGGGCCGCAGCGCCAAACCAATCAGCGTCAGGCAAATCAGCGCCAGACAAGCCAGCGCTATGCCCGATAGGGAGGTACAGCACAGCAGATGGCCTGCTAGCGCTGTTCAGCATTGCGCCGCTCCTGCAGCTTCAGCATGATTTCCTCATGCACATCCCGCGTCAGCGGATAAAAGTAGACCAAGATCAGTCCTAAGAGCAGACAGACGGTGGGCAGAGGTCCAATCGCCATGCGAATGGCAAACAGGGCCGACTCTGGCTGAGTGGGGAGGGGCTCTCCCGGCGTTGCCGACACAAAGCCGGCCAGTTCCAAAGCTTGACCAACCACAAAAATTCCTACGGCGAGACCCACTTTCTGCAGCAGCGTCATGAAGGAGTAAAACACGCCCTCTCGTCGCTGGCCGGTTTGCAGCTCATCTAGCTCAATGACATCGGGCAGCATAGACCAGGGCACCACATAGGCTGTCGCCACGCCAAAACTGGCGGCGATCGCCAGGACAAACAACAGCGTCACTTGGTCAGGCTGCAGAAATACCAGGCCAGCCTGAATCACAATCCAGCTGCCCATACCCAGGAAGTAGAGCCCTCGCTTACCAAGGCGGCGGCTGATCAAGCTGCAGAGAAACAGCATGGGGATTGCTGTGCCCTGAACCGCCAGCGCCACTAAGAAGTAAGAATCTAGGCCAATCCAGCTGACGGCAAAAAACGGAATAATCGACGCCGTGATCTGCAGCGCGAGCCACGACGTGAGATAGATTCCAATCACATAGAGAAAGGGGCGATTGCTAAACACAACCGGCAGCTGCTGCCAAAAGGGCGTGGCCTGGGCGCTGGCCTCGGCATCAGTTTCCACAGCTGATGATTCATGCTCTACGCGGTGCCTTGTGCCCCAGATACACCAGTAGAGCGGCAGAACGGCAATAATTGCTCCGAAGATGCCAAGGAGCTGAAACTGGCGCAGGGGGCTGGCGATCAGCTGATCTAAGACCAGGCCCAAGGCCAGTCCCAAGACGGCACCACCAAGGGAAAAGGCTAAGCGAAAGCTGCTTAACGTGGTGCGCTCGTCGTAGTCCTGGGTCAGTTCTGGAGTCAGGGCTGCATAGGGCAGGTTGACGGCGGTGTAGGTAGTAAAGAACACCATAGACACCGCCAAATAGTACAAAAACTTGAGCCAGGTTTGCTCGAAGCCGGGCACAATCCACATCAGCATAAAGCTGATGCCAAAGGGAATTGAGCCAAACAGCATCCACACATGGCGACGCCCCCAGCGGGACCGGGTGCGATCGCTGAGAAACCCCACCATGGGATCGTTGACGCCGTCCCAGATTTTACCCACCAGCAGCACCGTGCCCGCCAGAGCCGGACTCAAGCCCGCCACATTGGTAAGAAAAGCCAGAAACGAGAACACGACCAGGTTAGCCGTCAAGCCAGCCCCCATGTCACCAGATCCATAGGCCAGCTTTGTCGAGAGGGACAGCGGGCGGGTTGGGGCAGAGGCTTCGGGAATAGAAGTCATGGCAAGGGAGGGAATGTTCCGGGCTTATCAAGCATGGCATGAATGGCGTCCCTCCCCGAAGGCGATCGCGGCCAGTTTGGCATCCGTACTGTTGTATGTGTATGGGTTTCGTTGCCCCTATTAGAAGGCTTCACCGCCGGTCTCGCCAGTGCGGACGCGGATAACCTGATCGACAGGGGAGAGAAACATCTTGCCGTCTCCAATCTCGCCCGTTTGAGCCGCTTGAATGATTGTTCGCTTTACCTGTTCCGCCTGGTCATCATGGACGAAAACCTCAAGGCGGAGCTTGGAGCGGAACTCGATGGCATAGGACGCCCCGCGATAGTTGCCTGATTGACCTTTTTGGCGGCCATACCCCCGCACATTAGAGACCGTCATGCCTAAAACGCCAGCTTTCACCAAATCTGCTTTGATGACGTTGAGGCGATCGGGCCGAATCATGGCTTCAATTTTCTTCATACAGACGACATCCTTGAGCAATTACCGACAGGTCTAGACTATCGCTAAGTTGGCGAACTCACGGCCAATCCTTCGCGAATGAGCATGATCGCCTTACATGTAAACATATCTTGTATTAATAAGAACTGTCATGAAGACCTCTTGATTCAAGGATAATACGGACATCGAATTCACAAATTCAGTGTTATCAAGGATTTGGACACAGGTAAGCGATCGATTCCCTCTCTGCAAAATTTGCAGAGAGGGTTTTATTTTATACATGGGCGCAGGCGTGATTCTAGACAACGCCCGCTTTTTCTCAAGGCAGCCATTGGGGATAAAACCCCGAGACCGGAAGCTCGTTTGGCTCGGTCTGCAGTGGCGCACCTGAGTCATCTGTCAGAATCGGGAAAAACCACAATGTACTGTCCGTAATCACGTTGCCATCCGCAGCGCGTAGGCCGGATGGACTTGAGCTGACTGCTGTTGTCACTTGATCAAACAGCAGCCCTAGCCCGTCTGGGGCCAGACTCATTTTGATGCTGGGCTGCGTTGGCAGCAGCAGCAGATCACGGCGATCGCCCGTCTCTAAGTTGATGGCCACAAGGTAGGGTTGCTCAGCATAGACATCTCCCGGCAGGCGTTCCGTCACGATGCCATAGAGAAAGTCGCCAGCGGGTGAAAACTGGGCATCGACGATGGAGCCCGGGACCGACAGGAGCTTACGCTCTGTGCCCTGATTGGTCACTAGGAATAGCGACTGGGTTGGGACCGTAGGGCTGGCGTCAAAGCGGACTAGGGCAGCAGCAGTGCCATCTCGGACAAAATCAAGGACTAAGCCATATTGAGGCAAAAAGTCGAGGGGCTCTGCTGAGGCATCGTCGCCGAGAGACAGCAGCGCCATTCCCTGGCCCTGGAGATAAGCGATCGCCTCGCTGTCAGGCGTGATGAGAAAGTCTCCACCTGGTTCAGACGGCAGGGGCAACAGGGTTGATTCCCCGTTTTCGTCAATGCGTAGCGTCCAAAGACCAAATTCGCTGGGGTTCTGGCGGTTAACCCGGTACACGACGATCACCGCCCCATTGGGAGACAGGTCAAATTTCAGGTTTTGGTAGTCATCACTGTCTAGCAGCAGCTGTACAGGGCTGTCCATGGGAAACAATGCCGCGCTAGCGGTCTCATTAGCCCCCAACGAAGTCGCAGGCGTGGCGCTCTCAATGCCGGTGGTCGCAACGTAGATTTTCTGATTGAGCAAGCCCTGATCGCGGGACGAGCGATCCACCGCTGAAAATAGGACGCGATCGCCATTGGGGTAAGGTTCGTAATCCATCACCACCAGGGTTTCTGGCGTGAGGATGCGCTTCTCTTTTTGGGTGAGATTATAGAGAATGAGCCGTCCTTCTTCCTCACCACCCGCGCCAACATAGAGCAGAGCGCGATCGCGGGTGCGGAAGCTGCCCTCGAAAGGCACTAAGCGGCGATCGGGATCAGCGGCATCGCTAAAGCGGTCCCAGGCCTCATCGAGGGTGAGGGTATAGGTGTAGCCGTAGGGGGCAGGCTCCAGCAGCGTGTAGGCCATGCGACGCCCGGCCCAGCTCACCTTGCCGGCAACAGGCTGCTGGTCCGTATCTGAAATAACAGCATTTAGCGCTAGGCTCTGCTCAACCGCACCATGGTCCATGGGCCGGCTGAAGTTGAGAAAGAATGCTCGATCTTCTGCTCCAACGACCTTGTCTTGCCAGCTAAAGTCGCGCACGACAGGGCCAGGCTGACTGCCAAAAATCAGCACCATCCCCAGAACGGCAGCAAGCGCCAAGATCGCGGGAACGGCAGCGCGGTCGAGAGGATAAGACAGTTTTGAGAAGAGAGATCGCATCGCTTGATTTTAGCCTGTCTAACGTCAGAGCGGCATCAGCGCCGACCGCGCCGCAGCGCCGAGATCTTTGACGCTATTGGCCACAGCGGGTGACTGTACACCTTAGCCAAAATAGCCATTGCCTTTCGGAGCTGCTGCTGAGTTCTTGCTTGGATATTCGTCAGCTGCGCGATGGTTTGGTTAGCGTCAGCAAGCTGGGCTTTCAGCAGGGCTACCTCGTCGCCCTGCTGAATCGGGGCGACGTTGGGACGGGACGGGTTGCGCTCAGCAGCCTGAGCGGGGCGGTTGTTGCGGCTGGCGCTGCGCTCCCCTTTTTGAACCACTTCGCCGTAGTCTAAGTTGGCCTGCTGAAATGCGCTAAGAGCCGTTTGGAATTCAGGCCCCTGGGCCGCAATCTGCTGCTGCAGACGCTCTGTGACGTAGCGATACAGCTCTAGATCAAGGGCGTTGTGGCGCTCAATCATGGCGATCGCCTGTCGAGATAGCTCATCGCGCTTGCGGCGGCTCGGGTTGACGTTGAGCTTAGGGTAGGGAGATGGGGTCCAGCCCAGCCGCTGTCCTAACAGCAGCAAGGTCGCGTCAAACTGCTCCGATGTGCCTGCCAAAATAAATTCTGCTTCTAAATTCTGCTTTGCCTGCTGCAGATGCCTCGCGGTACATTTCCCAAAACCAACCGTGCCACCGATCCCAGAGATGTGGCGAGTCTGAACATTGTTGGTCTGCTCCTGGAGGCCGCAGGCGACATATTGAGTGATATTGCGCGCAGCCCGCGCTACTGGATACCCAGAATGCTCTGGGCTGTTGAGGATAAAGTAATAGTGGGAAATCACCCGCTCGACAGGGTGACGCAGCATGGTGAAGTAGGTGGAAGACTGCGATAGGTACTGGTGAATTCCGAAGGGCATATGGCCATGGATCAGCCGGAGCTGTCGCCGCTGCTCCTCAGGCATAGCCTGCATTTGCTGATGGGGCTGACGCTTCGTATGGTGGCTCACAGATTTGCCATATTGCTGCGTCAAGATGCTCGCCATTGTCGTTCCTGCCGCTTTGGGAATGTGCAGGAAAATCAAAGTCTTTTTGGCGGCTGAGTCTGGCGAGGGGGCAACGCCAGCCGCTGGAGTAGCATCAAAACTGGTAGCCATGCAGGTCGATCTCCTTTGCAAATACCGTCTCAATCAGCTGTCGCTGTTTTGGAGTGTAGATCTGAGTATAGGGGCGGCGATCGCTACGCCGATCGGCTTTGGCTCGAACAGTCAGATCACCGTCGAAAGGGATGCCGAGGCGCTGAAAGACCTCGCTCAAGCCCTGGGACAGGGTTTCGTATTGGATGACCCGATCCACAATAACGCGATCGCCGGAAATATCGGTGTAGTAGGGGTAGTTGAGGCAAAAGTCCCCCTGCTGGAGATAGTCCTCAAAGCTCAGGGGCTGGTCGCTATCATGCCGCCGCATGTGGTAATACGACAGCGTTTTGTCCCAAGGATTGCGCTCAACGCAAAACTTGAAATAGCTGTTCCAGACGCGGCGGGGCACCCGCGCATGAATGGCAAAGGCCGGAAGATGATTGTAAAAGGCGATGCCCGCTTCAATGTCCTGGAGAACTGGCTTCGGAGATTTTCCGCTTCGCAGCCGCAGCGCCAGCTCAGGAATCGGATTAAACCTATGCTGGTAATTGCGCGCAACATGGGGCTCAACTCGGGGATTGATCGGAGTAACAACGTCGGACTCACCGCAGTGCTGAGACAGAAACACTTCAAGGCTCGTACCTGCCGTCTTCTTAGTCTTGACGAAGATGAATTGGTACTTGTGGGAAATGATCATGCGTGCCGGCCCCAGACGGGGTTGAACAGGGGAAACAGCGATAAGGGAGAGCAGCCCGCCTCTTAATGTAGCAGAGAATGTTTACGACACCTTTGTGGGAGACAATTCAGAGTCCCACAAAAGCGTTAGCGCTTCTGCTGAGCAATCTGGGCCACCAGCCGCCGCAACCGCGCCACGCCTGGCAGCTGCTTCGCCGCATATTTGCTGTACTGCCTGATGGTCTGGGTCAAAATCGCGATAGATTGGGCAGCTTGGTGTTTGACATACCCAGTGTAGGCATAGCGCACATGGGGAGAGCTGTAGGGCAGCCGGGGAATGTCAGATCGGGTGGAAAAGACAATGAACACGGCATTGGCCAATACAGGCGCGAAGGGCGACAGCAGTAGCTGGAGAAACAGCGGTCCCGTTTCGCTCTGCATGCCCTTGTGCAGCACCGCCCATTGATAGGTCGTCGGGTCGACCTGGGCAGCGCCATAGTTGGCAATCCGCCCTGGGGGAATTGTCCCTTCGCTGGGCATCGCAGACTCGAATCTAGCGCGAAAGAGGTTGGGGGCAAACAGGGTCTCGTTAGGCAGGAGGTGCTGGCGCAAAAACGCTTCTACCTCCTGCCAAGGTCGGGGCGCGTCCTCGAAGAGAAAGGCCGTGGTGTCGATGACAGGGCGATCGCCTGTTTTGGCCACCATTGAGCCCTTAGCTGAGCCCTCAGCTGGGTCCTTAGCTGAGCCCTTAGCTGGGTCCTTAGCTGAGCCCTTACTAGTGGGGTAGATCTGCACC
>JGI12210J13797_10315032_pt1 | contig 14071 bp, 11 predicted proteins | sample ElkSlonscriptome_3_FD_13797 | JGI IMG/M metagenome (IMG submission 13797)
AAGAGTGTCAACAAATCGCCGATCTGGTGCTCGGTGGACATGCGCGATGGTAACCAGGCTTTGCCTGATCCTATGGATCCGGAACAGAAACTCGAATATTTTAAACTGCTTTGCGACATCGGGTTCAAACATATCGAAATAGGGTTTCCGTCGGCCAGTGCCGACGAATTTAACTTTTTCCGCACCTTGATTGAAGAAGATCTTATTCCGGACGATGTTTTTATTATGGGGCTCACGCAGTCGCGCCCACATCTCATCGAAAAAACGATGGAAGCGTTCAAAGGCTGCAAGCGCGGCATTGTTCACGCCTATATTGCGCCCTCCGACCTTCATATGAAACAGGTGTTTGGCATGGAGCGTGAGCAGCTCATCGAAACCGCCGTGGCCGCCACCAAACAGATCCGGGAACTGTCCGATCGGATGCCGGAGTCGGATATTCGGTACGAATTTTCTCCGGAAGAATTCACCGATACAGATATCGATTTTTCGGTTGAGCTCTGCGAGGCCGTATTCGATACGTGGGGGAAGGCGACGCCTGAAAAGCCGTTGATCATGAATCTCCCGGCGACGGTTGAGCGCCGTCCGCCGAATCACTATGCTGACATGGTGGAGCTGTTCTGTAAAAAGTTTACCCATCGTGACAGCGTACTGGTTTCACTTCATGCCCATAATGATCAGGGCATGGGCGTGGCATCGATCGAACTCGGTTTGATGGCCGGTGCGGATCGTGTGGAAGGCACGCTTTTCGGACATGGTGAACGGACCGGAAACGTCGACCTCGTCACCTGCATCAGTAATCTGTTTTCGCGCGGCATTGAAACGGGTATTGATTTTTCCGATCTCGGATATGTTGCAGAAACGGTTGAACGATTGACCGGAATGCCGATTTATTATCGCCAGCCTTACGCCGGCGCGTATGCGTTTACCGCCTTTTCCGGTTCGCATCAGGATGCGATCAATAAGGGCGTGCATAAACTAACCGAGGCTCCCGACATGTTCGGCATGAGCTGGAAGGTACCCTATATGCATATCGATCCTGCCGACCTCGGCCGGAAGTTTGAGCGGTTGATTCGTATTAACTCACAGTCGGGCAAGGGCGGAATCGCCTGGGTGTTGGAGCAGGACTTTGGTATTCAGATTCCCAAGGCAATGCAGCCGGAGCTCAGTACATATGTTCAAGGCTACAGTGAAGAGGTCGGACGTGAAATCAGTGCAGACGAAGTGCACGAGGTCTTTCAGAACGAGTTCGTGAAGCCGGAAGGGCCGTACGAGCTTGTGGGCTACTGGCCGCGTCCGGATGATCAGGATCCGACGTTTATTCACGGTGAAGTCAAGGTGAAGGTGAATGGCGAAGAGAAAGCGGTTACGGCTGATGGCAACGGCCCCATCTCCGCGTTTGTGAATGCAATGCGCAACGTGGTGGATTTTGAGTTCAAGGTTCATGACTACGATGAAGAAGCCATTGGCGAAGGGGCCGATGCGAAGGCCATGGCCTATGTGCCGCTTGAGGTTCAGGATGCCGGAGTTCTCTATGGTGTTGGATCTGATTCCAATATTAACCAGGCCGCCGTGAAGGCCGTTATTGCCGGGCTCAACCGCATTGCGAAACCCTAATCGTTCTCGTCCGTCGTGCTCGATGCTCGTCCTCGAAAAAAAACCGAGGTCGAGGATTTTCGAGGACGAAAAATGAGGACGAATGGCTGAAGGAGTAGGATGAAAGCACAATTTGACCACGAAAAACTCGATGTCTATCAGCTTGAAGTAAATTTTGTGGCTTGGGCAACGGAACTTATGGTCGAAGTTAAACAGGCGGCGAGTGTGTCTGTGCGAGAACCGTGCGATCATCTTGATCGGGCGAGTCTTCCGATCATGTTCAATACGGCCGAGGGCAATGGAGAGAGACAGATGCGAGGGCGTGCAAAGTTTTTTGACGATGCCCGCGGTTCGGCGACTGAGTGCGCCGCCTGTCTCGATGCTCTGGTTGCAAAACAGGCCTGCTCGAAAGAGCGGGTTGCTGAAGGAAAAGCCCTGCTTGTCCGCATTGTTTCCGTGCTGACGAAGTTGGTTGAGCGATTTAGTAACGTTGGTCAGGTTCGAGAAGACGGACCTGAATACATTGTGGATGGAGAATAATATAATCATCTTCCATTTCCGAACTCGTCCATTGTTCTCGAAATATTCATCGAGTTCGAAGAACGAGGGGGATCGAGGACGAGAATTGTCGAGGACGATTGATTGGAGATAGAGTTATGCAATTAAGTGGACACACAAAGCCGTTCGCGGTGCTGGGTCATCCGATCGGACATACGCTCTCGCCGGTAATGCACAACGCTTCCATGGAGCAGCTCGAGTTTGACGGCATTTATCTGGCGCTGGATGTCCATCCGGATCGTTTGATGGAGGTGCTGCCGTCCATGGCGCTGATGGGCTTTGCCGGTGTAAATCTTACGGTGCCTCACAAGGAAGTGGCGTTCCGTGGGCTTACAACACTCGATGACAGTGCAAAATTGTTCGGCGCGGCCAATACCGTTGAGTTTACCGAGGACGGGATGGTGGGTCATAACACCGATGGCTACGGCTTCCTGAAAGCGCTTGAAGAAGCGTTTGGTAAAACTGTGCAGGATGATTCTATTTTTGTGCTGGGCTGCGGTGGAGCGGGGCGGGCCACGGCACTGCAGGCGGCAACTGACGGCGCTAAATCGCTGGTTCTGGCCGATATTGATGCGGAGCGCGTCCAACGTCTGGAGGATGAAGTGAAGTCGTTGGCGCCGAATATTGAAATTTTCCAGGCCTTGGAAAAACAAAAGCAGATCGAGCTGTGCCGTGCATGCGACCTTGTGGTGCAGGCCTCGCCGGTGGGCATGAAGAAAGATGATTCTTCGCTTTTGCCGCCCGAAGCCTTCAGGGAAGGGCAGCGGGCGTTTGATTTAATTTATATGTATCCCGAGACGGCCTTCCTGACCACCGCGCGCGAAGCTGGCGCACGGATTGCTAATGGTTTAGGCATGTTGCTGCATCAGGGCGCACGTGCATTTGAAATCTGGACCGGCACTGAGCCGTCGGTTCCGGCCATGCGCAAGGCGCTGGAAGATGCGGTTTATGGGGCGTGATGCTGTGCCGGATGCCAATAAAAGTCACGGCTCACGAATAGGGGATAGATTTTTATGAACGTATTGGATTGGTACTGGGTCTTCGTGGTCTTTGCATTCGGTGCCTGCTGGGGCAGCTTTCTGAATGTCTGCATTTACCGTATTCCTGCTGAACTTTCGGTGGTTAAGCCGCGGTCGCGTTGTCCTACATGTATGACCGATCTTGCGTGGAAGGATAATATTCCCATCTTTGGATGGATCTTTCTCGGAGGTAAATGCCGCTATTGCAAGGCGCCGGTTTCTGCGCGCTACCCTTCCATTGAACTGCTCACCGCGCTTTTATTTACAGCGGTCTGGCTGGTGTATCCGTATCAGCTGATTGTCCTGCCCTATAGCCTGCTGATTTTTGGACTGATTCTCGGCAGTATGGTCGATTTTGATGAAATGTGGATTCCCGACCGCGTCACCATCGGCGGTGAAATTGTCGGACCGATTCTGAGTTTCCTGATTCCTGCGATGCACGGAGCCGATTCGCATGTGGGTGGCTTGATTCAGTCGCTTATCGGTCTGGCCGTTGGTTTTGGATCGCTCTATCTGGTTTCGGTACTTGGAAAACTGATCCTCAAAAAAGATGCCATGGGTTTTGGTGACGTTAAGTTGATGGGCTGTCTCGGCGCGTTTCTTGGCTGGGAATCGATCATCTTTATTGTGTTTATCTCGTCGTTGCTCGGCACGATGGTCGGCGTAACGTTTATTGCGATCGGGAAAAAAGAACTTTCGAGTAAGATTCCTTTTGGTCCCTACATCTCGCTGGCGGCCATCATCTGGATGCTCGGTGGGTGGCGACTCTGGGACATGTACTGCGAGTGGATGCGCGCCGCAGCGGTTTAAGGCACAAAAAAAGCTCCCGCAAGGGGAGCTTTATCAAACCGTTTCCAACCTACTTCGCTAGAGCTTCGCAGGTCATGATGCTGGAAATTAGCGGCGTGTACGACGGCTGTTCGCCAGGCGTTTTTTCTTTTCGCTCGGTTTTTCGTAGCAACGTTTGGAACGCATCGTTTTTAGGATACCTTCTTTATCCAGTACCTTCTTCAAGCGTCGCAGTGCACGATCAACGTTTTCGCCGCGGCGGACTTTAATTTCACAAGTTTCTTTAGCCATTTCTATTCACCTCCCCCGAACTTTGGGGTCAAAAGAGCCGAGAAACTAGGGGAGTGCAGAGCTTAAGTCAATGGCAATATAGGGTCAAGTTGTGGCTCATTTCCGCTGCCAGCGGTCCTTCTGTATTAGAAGCGATCCCGGAACGGTACCATTCAGCGATTCCAGAGCGTTCGTTAGTCGGTTTCGAGCGCGGCGAGCCCGGGATTGCGGGGTTTTCCGCCCTTGTAGATCTGATTCAGAATCAGCGTGCTGATGCCCTGCAGGGCACCCAGGTGCGGGAGAATTTCAAAATCAACGACCGGATAATTGACTTTTTCATCATCAATTTGTTTCGGAATGTCGTTCACTACATGTGTGCCGGCGGCGAGGAAATAGGGGAATACCTTAATTTCTGAGGCCCCTGCATCGACGAGGTCGGCAACGGCGGAATCGATTTGCGGGCTGGAAATTTCGAGGAATGCACAGGTGACCAAATCAAACGCGGGTCCCGCGTTTTCTTCAATGCGCTTGGCCAGGCGGCAGACTTCGTCGTTGGACTCTTTACGGCGGCTGCCGTGGGCTACAATTAACAGTGCTTTCATCAGTCTCTCCATATTCTGAGCCGGCACCCCTGCCTAACTCAGGTTACCGATAATAGACACCATGGGGAGGAACATGGCAATCACAATTGTGCCGACAACGAGGGCCAAAATAACAATCAGCACGGGCTCAATGATCGAGCTCAGGCCTGCCACGGCGTTATCTACTTCATCCTCATACATATCCGCCGTTTTCAGCAGCATCGCAGGCAGTTCGCCGGTTTCTTCGCCGACCTCCACCATACCCCCGAAAATCGGCGGAAAAATGCGGTGGGTTTCCACCGGGGCCGTCATCGGTTCGCCCTCTTTGATGCTGTCGTGGATGTCCTGTACGGCCCTGGATACGATTTCATTGCTGAGTGTATCTTTCACAATGGTGAGGGCCTGGAGAACAGGGACGCCTGACTCCATCAGGGTTCCAAGCGTGCGGGCAAAGCGGGCCAGGGCCGAAAAGCGAGTCAGTTTTCCAAAGGGTGGAATCGACAAGATAATTGAATCCAGCATGTAACGCCCCGTATGGGATCGTTTCAGCAGAACCATCAGAAAAAAGAGGCCGATCAGCACGCCGAGGCCAATCGGCCAGTGGTTTTTGATGTTTTCGCTAATGCCCATGACGTAGAGCGTCAGCGGCGGAAGGCTGCGGCCGTCGAGCATGTCGGCAAAGATGGTTTCAAATTTTGGAATAATGGCGACCATCAGGAAAATCATGATGGCACTCGATGCCAGTAGTACGACCAATGGGTAGGTCATGGCGCTTTTAACTCGGTTCCGCAGCTTCTGGGCTTTTTCCATATAGGAGGCCAATCGCTCCAGCACCACATCCAGCACCCCGCCGGCTTCTCCGGCTTTCACCATGTTGATGTAGAGGCGGTTAAAGATGCGAGGGTGTTCGCCCAGCGCATCGGCGAATGTACTGCCCCCCTCAATGGAATCTGCAATCTGTCGGATGGCTTTTTTGAGTGCGGCATTACTCTCCTGCCTTTCCAGCACCTGAAGCGCGCGTAGTAAAGGTAGGCCCGCATGGATCAGGGTAGCGAGCTGGCGCGTCAAAACCATCAGTTGTTTGGGGCGAACCGGAGTGAGGACGGCGGGGAGGTATATTTCCGTGCTGAGTCTCGGGCTTTTACTTTTAACGGTCTCTTTTTTTCCAGCCGTTGGAAGTTTGAGATCGGTGCCCTTTACTTCGGTTGGAAACAGTCCTTTGCTTTTGAGCTGTTCCGTGGCTGCGGACTGATCCGCGGCGCTGATGGATCCGGACTTTTCCTGGCCGTTAATATCATGTGCTATATAGTTAAATCTGGGCATGGTTGCTTTTCCAATCTCTGGAAAATCTAGCAGGATTATTCTGGAACTTCCGAGGGAAATGTCTCTTCGGTTCTGTATTTACGGTTTAACACTTCCCGTTGTTCTTCCTTCAGCCGATACATTTCGATACACCGCCTGAAGGTGGCTTTGAACTTATGCCGCTCGGGAAAGGTGTCTTTGTTGAGATAGGCGTGAGTGACGCCGGCATGTTTGACCAACAGGTGTTTCCAGTGCACCACATGAGCCGGCATGGATGTGCTGATGACCTCAATATCCGCTTCGGTGATCTCTGACCATGCGCGAAGTTCATCGCGATTCAGCAGATGCGCGAGGCAGATGGTGCGTACACGGGGATCGGTGTCATCGGCGAGTGCGATTTCCCACAGGCGTCGCGTTGCTTTGGGGTCGCGGCATGAATCAATCATGGCTTCAGCAAATTCAATATCTTTTCCCGACGAATAGATATCGAGCATGTCAGGAATCAGTCTCGGCCGCATGACTTCTCGGCCGCGATCGATATGTACTTTTTTATTTCCCGATCCCTTTGCGTATTGGTAATCGCTATATACCGTGCGCATCTCTAAGCGTTTGTTGGTCAGAACCAGCACGAAAATAACCATGCATATGAACATGAAGATCCATTTGATCATGTGTATTGCACCACTTCTTCAACGGTGGTGCTGCCTTCGAGAATACAGCGCAGGCCATCTTCCCGGAGGGTTCGCATCCCGTTGGCTATCGCCTGATTCCGCAGGGCCAGCGTCGGCTTCTTTTCGACGATGGCTGACCGCATGGCCTCATTGATCGGCATATACTCAAAAATAGCGCGTCTTCCATTATAGCCACTTCCACTGCACGTGTCGCAACCGATGCCCCGATAAAAGGGTTGGTCGTTGATGCGAGCGCGGTCAATGTTCAGAAGTTGGAGTGTTTCGTCGTCGGGATCATAAGCGGTTTTGCAGTCCGGGCAGATGGTTCGGACCAATCGCTGCGCAATGACGGATTCGAGTGTCGATGCAATCAGGTAGGGCTCCACATCCATATCGATCAGACGGGTAACCGCGCCGGGCGCATCATTGGTGTGCAGGGTGGAAAAAACGAGGTGGCCGGTCAGCGAGGCCTGCATCGCAATCTGTGCGGTGTCCAGATCCCGGATCTCGCCCACCATGATAATGTCCGGATCCTGTCGCAGGAAGGAACGAAGCGACGAGGCAAAGGTCAGGCCGATGTTTTCGCGGATCGGCAACTGAATAATTCCTTCCACATCATATTCCACGGGATCTTCCGCCGTCAGGATTTTCACTTCCGACGTATTGATGCGCTGGAGGGCCGCATAAAGTGTGGTGGTTTTTCCTGAGCCCGTCGGGCCTGTAAGAATCACGATCCCGTTGGGTTTTTTGATGTCTTCGGTAAATTGTGAATAGATGTCGTCTGGAAAACCAATGCGGTCCAGATCGAGCTGAACGTTGGATCGGTCGAGGACACGCAGCACTACGCTTTCGCCAAATTGCGTCGGCAGCGTCGAAACACGGAAATCAATCGATTGACCACCGACCGGCAACTGAATGCGACCGTCCTGAGGCAGACGCGATTCGGCAATATCAAGCCCGGCGAGCACCTTGATTCTGGAGATGATCGGTAGGGCCAGATTAATCGGCGGCGGCGCCATTTCAAACAGCGCGCCATCCACGCGATAGCGGATTTTGAACTCTTTTTCAAAGGGCTCAAAATGAATGTCGGAGGCCCCGTCTTTTACCGCCTGATAAAGTACCAGATTTACAAATCGGATCACGGGAGTCGCCGTGGCTGCATTTTCCAAATCGGCCAGGTCCGCGTTGCGGTCGAGATGAACCAGATCGCCGGCCTGCTTTAGATCCGCATCCAGGGAGGAACGCAGATCATCCACCGACTCACTCTCTTCGCCATAGATTTTGAGGATGGATGATGTTACCTGTTCCTTCGGGGCAACCACATATTCGACGCGCTTGGAAAGGATGAAGGCTATGTCGTCGGTCACGGCATGGGAGGGCCAGTCCGCAACGGCAAATGTAACGGTCTGGTCGTCGGTTTTAACCGGTGCCGCCTGATACATTCGGGCAATACTGGCGGGAACGGAATTTCCAATGGTTGGAGGCACGGTCATGGATAAAAGATCAACCAGTTTGGTATCGAGAATGAGGGCGACGGTATTCAGGTAGCCGGTCTCACTCATGAATTCCTGTTCAATCGCAATATCCCGCACGGGCCGGCCCTGCGAAAGATGTTCCTCATGAATGGCATTGGCCTCGTCTGCAGTCAGGCATCCGGATTTTGCTAATTCGCTCAGCACAGGGTGAAATACGATCATCAGTCTTCATCCCTCATGGTTACGCGGAGCACTTCGCTGATGCTGGTCATTCCGGAGGCGGCTTTCCGGAAGCCGTCTTCGCGCAGGGTATGCATTCCGGCGGAACGGGCGGCCGCACGTAGGTCGGTGGCCGAGGCCTGTTGATAGATCATCTCGCGCAAATGGTCATCGATTTCCATCAGTTCAAAAATGCCTTTGCGGCCATGATAGCCGGTCTGCCCGCAAACCGCACAGCCTTCACCTTTCCACAGGTTGGAAACTTCGCCCGCGAGCTGGCGTTCTGTGGCAGACGGTTCGACGCTCGTTTTACACTGTCCACAAATGGTTCGAACGAGACGCTGGGCCATGATGCCGCGCACCGAAGATGAAATCAGAAAGGGTTTGATGCCGATGTCGGTTAGTCGGTTCACGGCACTGGGCGCATCATTGGTATGCAGTGTGCTCAAAACCAGATGGCCGGTCAGCGCGGCATTCACCGCAATTTCGGCGGTTTCCCGATCGCGAATTTCCCCGATCATAATAATGTTCGGCGCCTGGCGTAGCATAGAACGCAGGGCCGCGCTGAAGGTCAGGCCGATATCCGAACGTACGTGCACCTGATTAATGCCGCTAAGCTGATATTCCACCGGATCTTCTACTGTGATGATTTTACGGTCAGGTTGATTCAGGTGGTTGAGGCAGGCATAAAGCGACGTGGTTTTACCCGAGCCGGTCGGGCCGGTAACCAGTAGAATGCCGTCGGGATACTGGATGAGCCGTTCAAAGGTTTTATGGTCATCCGCATGGAATCCAAGGTTTGGAAGTCCAAGCTGCAGCGTCTGCTTGTCGAGAATACGCATGACGATGCTTTCGCCATGGTTGGTTGGGATGGACGAAACGCGAAGATCGAGGCTGCGCCCTGAGACGTTAATTTCGATCCGGCCATCCTGCGGTAGACGTTTTTCAGAAATTTTCATGCCGGCCATGATTTTCAGGCGGCTGATGACGGAGGGGTGCAGACGGCGCGGCGGTCCTTCAACTTCGCGCAGCGCCCCGTCGATGCGGTAGCGGATGCGGAAGGTGGCGGAAAGCGGTTCCAGATGAATGTCGGAGGCGCGCTGTTTGAACCCTTCCATGATCAGCATGTTGACCAGTTTAATGATGGGTTCTTCCCCGTCGTCCGAGACGGTGTCCACGAGGGGATGATCCTCTGTCTCAAGGGTATGCTCAGAGGCGCTGCGCGGATAGAGTCGGTTCAGCGCGTCTTCAATCTGCTCGGGTAGGGCGGCGACCAATTCAATGGGTTCGTTGAACAGATAACGAAGGGTGTCGAGCGTCTCAATGTCGGTCGGATCGCCGAAGGCGAAGCGGTTCTCCGTGATGGGAACAATTTTATAGCGCCGGGCGATTTTAGCATCCAGCCACTCGGAATTAGATGCCGGGGGCAGGGTAGACGAGAGGGTCATGACGTCCATGCCGCAGGATGCTGCAAGGGTTGAAAACAGATGATCTTTAGAGAATCCCTGCTCGGCGAGGATGTCCAGCAGGTCGCCGCCATCCGCCAGAGCGGCTTCCAGTTCCATGGCGCCGACGTCGTTCTTCAGAATGGATGCGATATGAGCGTTGTTCATTTTCAGTTTCCAATGATTGGAAAAGATCTCATAGCAACCGTTTGCTGTCAATTCGTGCAACGGGTATGGGCAAAAAGAAACCCCGGTGGGTTAAGCCGGGGCGGAGTAATAAAAAGGCGGAGTGGGTTAATCTGCCGCCCGATAAATTGTTGGTTAATATGTAATACGTAGGCGTTGCTCGAATCGTTACTCAAAAGGGGTATTTTTCTGAACTTTTTTCAATACTCACTATTTTTCTCAGTAAAATGCACAAAAAAAGGCCGCCCGGAGGCGACCTTTTTTAATCAGCTAAGCAGATGCTTATTTGATTTTTCCTTCAGCACGACGTTTTTCAATCACTTCGTTCGCGATGTTGATCGGAACGGCTTCATAGTGTTCGAAGGTCATGGAGAAGGAGGCGCGGCCCTGCGTCAGGGAGCGGATCGTGTTGGAATAGCCGAACATTTCGCTCAGCGGAACAAATCCCTTCACAATCTTCATGCCACCACGTTCGTCCATGGACTCAATACGTCCACGACGCTGAGCGATGGTGGAGTTACACGGACCCATGAATTCTTCCGGGGTGGTGATTTCGATGGCCATGATCGGCTCGAGCAGCTGCGGGTTACCCTTCATGAAGAGTTCCTTAAAGCCCTGGCGACCCGCAATCTGGAACGCGAAGTCGGAGGAGTCAACATCGTGGTAAGAACCGTCAAGCAGCGTGGCTTTCATATCCACCACCGGGTAACCGGCAAACGGACCGGCTTCCAGCGCCTGAATAATCCCTTTTTCCACGGAAGGAATGAATTCGGAAGGAATACGTCCACCGACGACCTTGTTTTCGAATTCGAATCCGTCGCCCGGTTTGCCCGGCTCGACCGACATCACCACGTGACCATACTGACCACGACCACCGGACTGCTTGGAGTGCTTGTAGGAGCCTTCCGCCGGAGAGGTTGCGGTTTCGCGGTACGCCACTTCCGGACGGCCGACTTCAGCCACAACGCCGAATTCGCGTTTCAAACGGTCGACGATGATTTCGAGGTGAAGCTCGCCCATGCCGGCAATAATGGTTTCGCTGGTTTCATGGTCGAAGGCCACGGTGAAGGTCGGGTCTTCGTCCGCCAGACGATGCAGGGCTTCGCCCAGCTTTTCGTTGTCGGCATTGGATTCGGGCTTAATGGAAATTGAGATTACCGGTGCCGGGAAGTCCATGGACTCCAGATAGATTTCATTCTCTTTATCGCAGAGCGTGTCCCCGGTTTTGGTTTCGGTAAGACCGGCAACCGCGACAATGTCACCGGCAACCGCCACATCGATGGCTTCCTGGCGGTTGGAGTGCATGCGGAGCAGGCGGCCGATACGCTGTTTCTTCTGTTGGGAAGAGTTCCAGATATTGGTGCCGGCGGTCATGGTGCCGGAGTAGATCCGCAGATAGGTCAGTTTACCCATGTGTTTATCGGACATAATTTTGAAGGCCAGTGCGGAGAAGACTTCGTTGTCGTCCACCTTGCGCTGGTTTTCCGGATCTTTGGTGCAGATGATCGGCGGAATTTCGTTCGGTGCCGGCAGAATTTTGATTACGCCGTCGAGTACCTGCTGAACGCCTTTGTTTTTGAATGCAGAACCGCAGTATACCGGAACAACCTGACGGGCGCAGGTGGCTTTGCGCAGGATGGCCCAGATTTCGGCTTCAGACAGATCACCTTCTTCGAAATATTTTTCGAGTAGCTTTTCGTCCATTTCCGCACATTTTTCAACGAGGTTGTTGCGCCACTCTTTTGCGGTCTCAACCAGGTCGTCGGGAATGTCGGTTTCGTCCCATTCCGCGCCCTGAGACTCTTCGTTGAAGATCAGGGCCTTCATGGTAATCAGGTCAACAATACCTTTAAAGGTGTCGGAAGCGCCGATCGGAATCACCACCGGAACCGCATTGGCACCGAGCATGTTCTGAATGCCGTCAACTACGGCATAGAAATCAGCGCCGATACGATCCATTTTATTTACGAAAGCAATTTTCGGAACTTCGTAACGCTCGGACTGATGCCAAACGGTTTCAGACTGCGGCTGAACACCGCCGACCGCACAGTAGAGGGCAATTGCGCCGTCGAGTACACGAAGGGCACGTTCCACTTCCATGGTGAAGTCCACGTGGCCGGGGGTGTCGATGATGGAGATCATGTGGTCTTTCCACATGCAGGTGGTCGCAGCCGAAGTAATGGTGATGCCACGCTCCTGTTCCTGCTCCATCCAGTCCATGGTTGCGGCACCGTCGTGTACCTCGCCGATTTTGTGGGAACGGCCTGTGTAGTACAGGATACGTTCGGAAACGGTAGTTTTACCGGCGTCAATATGCGCCATAATGCCGATGTTGCGGACATTTTTTAAAGGGACTGTTCTGCCCATAGCTTTACCTCGTTAATAATTTGCCAATTTTCGGCCCCGCATTTCGGCGCCGTTACATATTCAAAAATTGTTCTAACCCATAAAGGCGCGCAAATATGCCGATTGACCCTCCAGCCTTCAAGGCATAATTCGTTAAAAGTTGGTAATTCGGGGCATACGCATTTTCGGCCCCAATTCGCGATACAGGAATCATTATGCTGGATGGGGCGCGGGGAAGGGGGAAACTATCGACAGATGCCGTATTCACTACATAGCGATTTCCATAGCGATGTATTTGCCGGAATTGGCATCAATGCCTACTCTTGTATCAAAGGTGGCTTCGCCATCAGCAAGCTCTTCAATATTCGGTTTCCAGAAGGTCACGATATACAAATCATCCATAAGAACAGAGAGGGGGGTTTTTGATTTATCATATTTACGGTCTGTTACCTGTGATGCAGCAACCTGAATTGCTTCTTCCGGAGAGATCATTTCTGGAGTTGGTTTTGAATTCCACGGGCGTCCGTAAAAAACATCCAGCTCCATTTGCTCTATGCCGTCAAATACACGTTTTTTATATTTAGTAGCCTGGTGGTTTTCGCCGACCTTTCCTGCTCCGGTATTTTTGCTTATATGAAGAACTCTGATCCCGCTTCTTGAAGAGATACCTGCAATATATTCTCCCGTCCAGGCATCAAATCCCAATCTTGAGTCATAGCCGTCATTACCCGCACGAAATGGGTTTGAATGTCTTCGAAGTGAAACAACGTAGATATTATTAATGAGGGTTATATCAGGTGCTCGGTTGGTGCTGGTTGTACTGCGGCGGCCTTTATCGAAAGCTCTATTAATAAGGCTTTCATACTCAATCATTCCGGGTCTTGGATTTTCGCCGACCGCTAGCCCGAGTTTTTCCTGCTCCTCAATATATTGTATCAAGGTGCTTACCTCATCTGACTGTTCCCTTTTTTCGGATACACTATGACTTTGATTTGTCTGTGTATTGTGATTCAACGAGCTGACTTCATTGTTATTTTTTCCAGCCCTTTCGTAATTCATCTGGGGGCGGTTTATCTGCACATCGTTGGGTTGTTCTGGGGGCTTTTTTAGGGACAAAAGAAGAATCAGAATCGAAGCCAGTATGGAGAGTCCGATAAATAATGTGTATTTCTTATTCATTTCAGCTCCTTTCGTATTGGCCCCTCCGCCTTCAAGGCATAATTCGTTAAAAGTTGGTAATTCGGGGGATGTGATAATCTATGAGGATTTTAGCTGCGGGTTACTTCGATTTCTCAGAATTCTTCAGATCTTCCCGAACCTGAACGGTACGAACTTCGCCGGAATAGGCGTCTATCGTGATGCTGGCCACGTGATAGGTGCCATCTGTATTGGGCCGACGGTGTTCCCAGAGGAAAATAAGGTAGAAATCACGAATCAGGTTTACTTTGGGTTTCTGGCTGGCATCAAATTCAACCGGACACGCTTCCATTGCCACAGATATTGCTTCCTGAACAGGAATCATGTCTTCCTTAGGTTCGGTGAGTTCATAGGATTGTTCGCGCTTGCGCAGGTTTTTCTCAAATATCTCAGCGGCTTCTGCATCATTTTTGTATTTTT
>JGI12210J13797_10032354_pt1 | contig 14070 bp, 12 predicted proteins | sample ElkSlonscriptome_3_FD_13797 | JGI IMG/M metagenome (IMG submission 13797)
GTCCGCCCCGTCCGCCCCGTCCGCCCCGTCCGCCCCGTCCGCCCCGTCCGCCCCGTCCGCCCCGTCCGCCCCGTCCGCCCCGAACGCCCCGGACACCACCGCCGCGGCCCGGACGCGTGTCGCCGTGTTCAACACTGCGCTGGTCCGCGACCAACCGGGGGGCCTGCGCCGCGCTCTCGCGGACGGTGGCGACGACCAGGCACGACGGATCGCGGCCATCCTTCAGCGGGTGCGCCCCGACGTGGTCCTGTTGCTCGAGGTCGATCGCGATCCCGAGGCCCTCGCCCTGCTCGAGCGCGACGTGCTCGCGGTGTCGCAGCCCGGCGGCGGCGAGCCGCTGCGCTACCCGCATCGCTTCGTGCCCACCGTGAACACCGGCGTGCCCTCCGGGCTCGACCTCGACCACGATGGCCGCCCCGACGGCCCCGGGGATGCCCTCGGCTACGGCAGCTTCCCCGGGCAGTACGGCATGGTCGTGCTGTCCCGCTGGCCCATCGACCACGACGGGATCCGCTGCCTGGGCGACATGAAGTGGCACGCGGTGCCCGGGGCGATGCTGCCCGACGATCCGGCCACGCCCGCGCCGGCCGACTGGTACCCACCCGAGGCGCTCGAGGTGCTGCCGCTGTCGTCCAAGAACCACTGCATCGTGCCCGTGCAGCCCGGCGAGCGGCCGCTGCACCTGCTGGTCTCCCACCCGGTCCCGCCCGTGTTCGACGGCCCCGAGGACCGCAACGGCCGGCGCAACCACGACGAGATCCGGCTGTGGGCCCAGCTGCTGAGCGGCCTGCCCTCGTTGCCCGCGCTCGAGCCCGAGGCCCGCTTCGTGCTGCTCGGCGACCTCAATGCCGATCCACACGACGGCGACACCACCGGCGACCCGGTGCCGCGCTGGCTGCTCGGACACCCCCGGCTCGACGCGACCCACGTCCCCCGCTCGGAGGGCGCCATCGCGGCCGCCACGCGAGACGGAGGCGCCAACGCGACCCACCGAGGCCCCGCCGCGCACGACACCGCCGACTTCCCCGACGCCGACGGAGCCCCCGGCAACCTGCGGGTCGACTATGCGCTGCCCTCCGCCACGCTCGAGGTGCTCGACGCGGGCGTGTTCTGGCCCGCGCCCGGCCAGCCCGGCGCGGAGCTGGTCGACGCCTCCGATCACCGGCTGGTCTGGATCGACGTGCGCTAGCGCCGAGCTCGGCGGACCCCGCTCACCGCCGACCCGCTCACCGCCGCGCTCCGACGTGCGGCGGGTGCTCCCGCACGGGCCGCGGCAGCGGAGGCGCCAGCCGGGCCCGGCGGAACGACGAGGTCCCCTCCTCCAGCTCGGCCGTCTGCACCGCGCCCTCCCACTCCATCAGCGTGGGCTCGTCCACCGCGATCAGCAGCGCCACGTCGGTGCCGTCCACCCGCACCGATTGCACCCCCTCGGGCGGGGTCACGCTGGCGCTGGCGAAGGTGTCGGCGTGGCCGGCGGTGGCGAAGCGGATCGACCACGCCACGGCGACCTCGCCCTCGACCGCGCCGCCGCCCACGAGGATCCGATCGCCCACCCAGGCCCTCGCCAGGGCGTCGGCCCCCGGGTCGTCCAGCCCGATCCGCCGCGCGTAGGCGTACAGCACCCACGCGCCCAGCGTGTCGTCGGCCACCACGCTCCACCCGGCCGGCAGCGGCTCGGCCGCGACGGCCAGCGCCTGCCCGTCCAGCGGCGGGTCTTCGGCCAGCGTGCGCAGGATGGCGGCGGTGGACGGCGGCGGCGCGTCGTACAGCTCGAGCACGCCTGCGTCGCCGTCGACCATCCAGCGATCGGTGACCACCTCGCCCCCGAAGAAGTAGGGGAACACGGACGAGACCTCGGTGTACGAGGCCTCTTCACCGCCCACGCCGGCCGCGACGGTGCGCAGCAGCTCCTGCTGGATGTCGTAGTACTCCTCGAAGATCTCCGCGGTGATCGACGCGCCCTCTTGGCGGGCCATGGTGATGTTGGAGTAGTGCACCGCCTCGCCCTCGGTCACCGAGCGGGTCGCGGTGGAAGCGTCGGAGCTGACCGCGTGCTCGTCGAAGAACTCCTGCAGGCCCACGTCGACGTCTTGCTGGGCGTGCACGAACTCGTGGGAGAGCACGAACACGCCGGACTCGAGGCTGACGTCTCCGAGGTTGGTCTCGACGATGGTGACGCTGCGATCGGCCCGGGAGTAGAAGGCCAACACGCTGGAGGCATAGGCCGCGATCGCGGCCTCCTCGTTGGAGGTTTGGCCCGGCGGCAGCAGCCGGAGCATGCGCAGCGCGGTGGCGATCTGGGCGTCGGCGCGCGACTGCTCGGCGGTGGGCGGGTCGCCCGCGCGCAGGAACTCCTCGAATTCGTCGCGCGTGATGGTGGAGACGGCGGGCAGCGTGCGGCCTCCGTGGCCGCGCGCGCAGGCGGTCTGGATGAACACGTGCTCCTGGCAGGAGGCCGAGCCGATGTCGCACACGCGCAGGGGCTGCTCGCAGTCGTCATCGGAGCAGCCCGCGGGCAGCACCAGCAGCCCAGCGAGCCCCAGGGAACGGATCGGCACCATCATCGCGCCCAGCATAGCCGAGGTCGCCCTCGGAGCACGCGGGGGCGGCGGCCGGGCGGCGGCCGGGCGGTGGCCGGGCGATCCACCGCTCGACGGCGCTCGTGCGTTGCCATCCCCGAGCCCGTGCGCGGCGCACGACGCTCGCCTATCCTCGAGGGGAGCGGTGAAACGATCGACCTACATCGTCGGCCCCGCGTACGACTGGGCGTTCTTCTTGCTGCCCCCGGTGGTGGCGCTGCTGCTGGGCATCGCGGTGTCGGGCACGTGGCTGACCAACGCGGTGGTGCTGTGGTCGGAGCAACAGGTCACCCCGCTCGGCGTGGCGCTGGGCGTGCTCATCCAGGCCCACCTGGTCATCGTGCTGCTGCGCAGCCACGGCAACCGCAGCGTGCTGCGCCGCCACCCCTACCGCTTCACCTTGGTGCCGGGCCTGGTGCTCATGGGCATGCTCGTGTCGCCGGTGGTGGCGGTGGCCTGCTCGGTGCTCGCCACGTTCTGGGACGTCTACCACTCGGGGGCCCAGACCTTCGGCTTCGGGCGGATCTACGACGCCAAGCGCGGCAACGACCCCCACGAGGGCCGCCGGCTGGACTTCGTGCTCAACCAGCTGCTGTACGCCGGCCCCATCGTCGCGGGCGCGACCATGATGGACCACGTGGAGGACTTCACGGAGTTCGATGCGGTCGGCGTGGCGCTGTTCACCCGGGTGCCCGCGCTGATGTCGGGCCACCAGGCGGTGCTGGCCAAGCTGGTGCTGGGGCTGGGCACGGTGTTCGTGGCCTACTACCTCTGGTCGAGCGTTCGCATGGCCCGGCGAGGCCGCGCGGTGTCGTGGCAGAAGGTGGTGCTGCTGACCTCCACGGGGCTGGTGTCGATCTACACGTGGGGCTTCAACACGTGGGGCGAGGCGTTCCTCATCATGAACGTGTTCCACGCGGTGCAGTACTTCGGCATCGTGTGGGCCTCGGAGCGCGGCAACATGCAGCGGCTGTTCCGGCTGGAGCGGGTGCGGGGCGGGCGGGTGCTCACCTGGTGGCTGTTCGTGGGGCTGGCGCTGGCCTACGGCCTGGCGGTGGAGGCCTGGGGCGACGGCCGCTCGATCGCGTGGTGGTCGGTCACCATCGTCGTGTCGCTGATGCACTTCTGGTACGACGGCTTCATCTGGTCGGTCCGCCGCGCTCGCGACGGGTCGTGAAGGGAAGCCCTTCCCCGGGCGAGGCCGCAGGCCGGCTCGCCGCTCGGGCGGGGCGGGCCGTCATCGGCATCGCTCGTCGCTGTGAGGCGGCGTACGATCTGGAGCCCGGGCGTGTCGAGTCGACCACCGCTGGGGCCGTGGATCGCCGGATCCGAAGAGCCGTTCAGTGGGCGAGCGCGCTCGGGGTGCGGTACTGTGCTCGGACATGGGCGCAGGTCTCGAGGAGCTGGGCATCGTCGACGACGACGATGGCAACGACGACGGCGACGGCGGCACCTCCGACGACTCGGGGGAGGCCATCGCCCAGCCCCCGACCGAGGACGAGGACCTGCAGCGCGTGGAGGTGCTCCAGCGCATGCTCCGGCAGGTCGCGCTGTTCGACGGGCTGCTGCCGGTGCACCTGGAGCGGATCGCCAACCTCGTGCAGGAGGTTCACTACCGCCCGGGCGACGCGGTGTTCAGCCACGGAGATGCGGGCGACGGGCTGTACTTGATCCTCACCGGGGCGGTGCGGATCAGCCGGCGGGTCTCGGGCGTGGGCGAGGAGGCGCTGGCGATCCTCAAGCCGGGCATGTACTTCGGCGAGATGTCGATCGTGGACGACGACGTGCCGCGCTCGGCCGACGCCATCGCCCACGAGGAGTCGCGGCTGCTCAAGCTGCCCAAGGACGACCTGCGCGACCTGATGTTCGTGGACCGCGAGCTGGCCTACGAGCTGCTGTGGCGCTTCGTTCGCACGCTGAGCGCCCGGCTGCGCGACTCCAACGACCGCCTGCTGATGCTGACGGTCAGCTCGAAGTTCTGAGCAGGCGAGGAGTCGGGCGGCTTCGCAAGGCTTCGGGCCGGAGTGCCCCTCGCTCGGGCTCAGTCAGCGCTCCACGGAGCCCTGCCCAGGAAGTCGACGAGGCGCTGGCCGAGCGGGCTGCGGCTGAAGACGTCTCGGGGTAGGCGCTCGCGGTCGGCGAGCAGCCGCGACAGGGGATCCCCCGGATGGCTGAATTGGCCCGCGGCGGTGACGACGGCCTTGAGCCGGCTCGCCTCGCTGACGCTCACGGGATCCGAGGGATCCTTGGCACCATCGATGAAGGCGGTCGCCGCAACGATCTTGTCGGGGAGTTGCTGGCGGACGATCCGCTCGAGCTCCTCGTCGAGCGTCCCGGCGCGTCTGCTCGGGTCATGGAAGACGTGCAGCCCGATGCCGCGGGCCCCGAGCGTGCCGGGGACCCACTGGTCGTGATCGATGGGCTCAGCGGAGTTCATGATCTCCGCGTACTTCCGCCGAAAGCGCTCGAGTCGCTGGTCGAGGCTGCCATCTGCGTCGAACAAGAAGGCCACCGCGTACTCTCGGATGTCCCAGCGTGGAATGACCAACAGGTCCCCGAGCTCTCTGAGTAGCTCGAGGTTGGCCTCTGCCGTGGAGTCTCCGTGAGCCCGCAAGAGCACGACGATCGTCTTCGTACTCGGGGTGGTCTCCGTGCTCGGGGTGGTCTTCGTGAGTACCGACTCGAACACGGGGCGAGCCGGATGGGCCGCGGTCTGTAGCGTCGACGTTCCCACCCGCGCCCGGGCGATGCGACGAGCGATATAGCTCTTGTCTCCGTCGTGCTCGACCGGCGCGTCCCCGAGGGGCGTGGGCAGCTCTCGGATCGACTTGCCGAAGAACTGGTACGAGCCCAGCGCGCCCAGGCATCGCTGGGTGAACAGGACGTCGTGACGCCCTTCACAGAACACGAACAGGGCGCGCATGTCAGGGGCTCCGCAGATCGAAGTCGACCAGCTCCTTGAGCCGGGCGAGCTGCTCGCCAGGGTAGCCGCGGGCGCGGACCTGCTCGCCCTCGCGGCTGATGGCGTAGCCCGCACACTGGCGGGCCTCCTGCTCCGACTGCACGAAGGCCGAGATGGCCTCCTTGCTGTGGGTGGTGAGGAAGACCTGCACGTCGAGCAAGTCGGCGAGCTTGCCGATCAGGCCCGCGAACTGGTGCAGCAGCGAGGCGTGGATCGCGTTGTCGATCTCGTCGATGAGGACGATGCCTCCCCGCGCGCTGGCGAACAGCAGGCCGGTGCGGAAGATCTGCTGCATGCCTTGCCCGAAGTTGGCCAAGCTGGGAGCCTCGGCGAATCCTTCGTGGTCTGCGAGGAAGTGCTGGTCCTTGACCAGCTCGATGTTGCGTAGGCCCGGGTCGAGGTGCTCACGGATGAACTCGATGATCGTGGCCTTGGTGCCGGCGCTCACGCTCGACTCGTTGCTGCGCACGAGCACCCGCGCGTCGTTCCGGGAGAACGGGCTGGACAAGACCGCGGGGCACAGCCAGCGGTGGCCATGGGGGCCTCCGCCGCAAGTCCTCGAGCCGAAGGCCGTGCAGGCCGCGGTAGTGGTCGATGCGCAGCTCGCTGAAGCGATGGGCGGGCAGATCGTTGAACGCGCTCCACTGGCGCTCGAGACCAACGTGGAGGGGACGCCGTTTTCGCCCCACGCTGATCCCTTCGAGCTTGCCCTGCAGCACGTCGATGCGGTCGAGGTGCTCCGCGCTCAGCTGCATGGCGCGCTGGGACAGCTTGTCGATCTCTCGCTCCGCGCGTGCAAAGGCCTCGTCGATCTCGTTCTCGACCAGGAGATCGCTCGAGAGGGTGGCCTCCTGGAGGCTGCGGGTCTGCTCCAGGCGCTTGATGGCCTGCTCGTCGTCGACGAGCTTGGCGAACTCGCGGACGTGCCCGCCGGTGGTGATGACGGGTGGGACCTGACCGGCCGCGCCGCTCGTCTCGTCGTCGTCGTCGTCGTCCGAGGCGGTCTCGTGGGACATCCACGAGAACAACCGCTCGAGGTTGGCGCTGTTGCGCGCGGTCTGTGTCTCGTTGTCCCAGCCGATCCAGGTGCGGATGGCCGGAGCCTTGAGCACCTCGCGGAACAGGTTGAAGGTCTCCGATTCGAACTGATCCCCGAAGTCGCTGCTTCGATACTGCTCGCACAAGGCGAGGGTGCGCACCGAGAGGTTGAATTCTCGCTTCGAGACGCCGAGGGACTTGCAGACCGCATCGGAGTCGAGGCCGTGCTCATCGAGCAGCAGCTTCATCAGGCGGGCGCGGTTGATGGCGGGCCAGCGCTTCTTCCCGCTGATGTGGTGCAGGCCCATCATCACGTAGTGATGGGTCGGATCGGCGTCGGTGTACTGGACCACGGGGACCCGACCGAACAGGGCCGGGTCGAGCTTTCCGAGATCGATCGCGTCTTCGTCGTAGCGACGCTTGAGGTACTTGAGGGTCGCTACCCGACGATTGCCCTCGACGACGAGGTACTGGCCGCGGCCGAGCTTGCGGACCAGGATGGGATCGACCTCGAGCCAGCCATTGACGGTGATGCTGTCGAGGAGATCTCCGACGCTCGACTGGTTGCGACCGAGCACGAACCCGGTGGTTCGACGCTGGACGTCCTCGTCGGCGATCCGATCCTCGGGTACGGGCTTGTAGTCGGCGTGGTCCCGGAACCGAAAGTTGTTGGGGTCGAGCAGGAGGCTGTCGATGGAGACGTACAGCCGTTGGGCGCTGGACCTCGAGGTCTCCGATCCTTGGTCCTCGGGTACGTCTGCCATGAGCCCGCGGAGAGTGTAGGCGGATCTGGCGTGCACCGCCTAGCAGCCTGTGGCAGCGAGGCCCGCCGCTGGCCGGAACGGGCCGAACCACGTGCAAAGGGCCGAGGGCTCCGGGCGGAGCGCTCGACCCTCGAAGGGGCGACCCGAGCGGGAGGCTCAGGCGCCGAACTTGCCGTAGATGAGGAACGCGGTGACCAGCGTGAAGATGGTCAGCGACTCGATGAAGGCCAGGCCCAGCAGCATGGGCGTGTTGACCTTCTCGGCGGCGTTGGGGTTGCGGCAGATGCCCTCGAGCGCAGCCGCGGCGGCGCGACCCTGGCCCATGCCACAGCCCAGCGCGGCCAGGCCCATGCCGAAGCCCATGGCGATGGCGAAGATGCCGTCGTTGGGGCCACCGGTGGCGGCCGGAGCGGCCATCGCCACCATGGGGGCGAAGAAACAGGTCACGAAGGCGACGGCGGAGGTGATGCGGCGGTTCATGGCGTTGGTGTCCTTCTTGGAGAAGCTCGGGAGAAGCTCGGTGGCGGCGTCTCAGTGCTCGAGGTGCTCGATGGCGGCGCCGATGTAGATGATCGTCAGGAGGGTGAAGATGAGGGTCTGGACGATGACGACCAGCACCCCCAGCATCAGGAAGGGGACGGGGGCGAGCAGGGCGATGAGCCCGGCGATGGCGCCCACGACCTTGTGGTCGGCGAGGATGTTGCCCATCAGCCGCAGCGACAAGGAGACCGGGCGACCGAGGTGCGAGGCGATCTCCACGGGCAGGAAGATCGGGAACAGCCAAGGGAAGCCACCGAGCTTGGGCCCCAAGAAGTGGGCCAGGTAGCTCATGCCGTTCCGGTAGATGCCCATCACGTTGTAGATGACGAACACCAGCAGCGCGAGCGCGAGGTTGGTCTTGAGCGTGTCGGTGGGCGGCAGCAGGCCCGGGATGAGCCCCTGCAGGTTGCAGCACAGGATGAACAAGGCCAGCGTGCCGGTGAGCGGCAGGAAGCGCTTGGCGTCCTTCTCGCCCATCACGTCGACCGAGAGCTTGTAGGTGGCGCCCACGATGCCGTCGATCATGGAGGCCAGGTTGAAGCGCCGCGGCGGCAGCAGGCCGTTGCGGGTCTCGGCGCTCGACAGGCTGGCCCGGTAGCGCAGCACGGCCACCAAGATCAGCGCCGCGGCGATGAGCGCCCCCACCACGTGGATCATGGTGAAGTGCGTCTCCTGGAACATCAGGAACTTCCAGTCACGCCGCAGGCCCTCTTCGAAGGTGTGTTCGAAGTCGTGCCAGAAGGGCAGCAGCGTGTACCAGGTATCGTGTTCGCCCATGATGTCAGGAGGGGGAGGAAGGAGGGTCGCCCTTGGCCCGCAATGCGGCGATAGAGGCCCCTACGAGGGCAAGGAGAGCACCCAGGGCCACTCCTTCGGGTCGGGCCGGCATGTACCAAAGGATGAAAGCCAGCGCAAGCAGGAGGAACGGCCACTTGAGCAGCAATACGCCGGGCAACACCCACGTTCGCGACCCGGCCGGACGGTACTGCTGTGGGTCGCGGAGCATCACGTTCACGGCCCGAGACAGCAGCCACAGGTTGACCCAGCCGACCAGCGCTCCGAGCGCGATGCCCAAGCTCATCTCGGTGCCCCACCACGGCAGGGAGATCGCCCCCGCGATCACGGTGAGGACGAGCGTCCACCGACCGGCGCCGCGGAGCAGCGGGGTGGAATCGGGGGCAGCACTCATCGTTTTCCTCACGTGGCGTCGGGGGGATCCGACGTTCTGGCCTTGGCCTCGTCCTCGGCGTCGCGTCGCAGCGTCGCCTCGTAGGACCGAGCCGTGCGTAGCACGGCCTGCACCGCCACGGCGATACCGAACGCGAACCCCAGCAGCATGGTCCAGGGGGACCAGTGGGTGAGATAGCGCTCGACGTAGTAGCCGCCGATGGCCCCGAAGCACACCGCCACCGCCATCTCGATGCCGATCGAGGAGGCATCGGTGTAGACGAACCACTTGGCGCGCCGCGGGGGCGCACGCCGGGGCGGAGGCGGGGCGGGGTCGGCCATGAGGCGGCTAGGCGAGGGCGGCTAGGCCAGCGCGGCGAACGCTTCGCCCGCGGCCTCTAGAGTACGGTCGATGATGGCGTCGTCGTGGGCGGTGGACAGGAACGCGGCCTCGAACTGCGAGGGGGCGAGGTAGATCCCCCGGGCCAGCATCTCCTGGTGGAAGCGGGCGAAGCGGGCGAGATCGCTGCCCTTGGCGTCGGCGTAATTCCACACGGGGCCCTCCCGGAAGAAGCCGGTGAGCATGGGGCCCACCTGGTTGCCCGTGTAGGCAAGCCCGGCGTCGCGGGCCCGCTGAACGAGGCCCTCGGCCAGCCGGGTGGAGCGGGCCTCGAGCTGCGCGTAGGGCGACTCGCGCTCGATGATCCGCAGCGTGGCCAGCCCGGCGGCGACCCCCAGCGGGTTCCCGCTGAGCGTGCCCGCCTGGTAGACGGGGCCGACCGGGGCGACCGATTCCATGATCTCGCGGCGGCCGCCGTAGGCCCCCACGGGCATGCCCCCGCCCACGATCTTGCCGAGGCAGGTGAGATCGGGGGTGACGCCGTAGCGCTCCTGGGCGCCGCCGCGGGCCACCCGGAAGCCGGTCATGACCTCGTCGAAGATGAGGACGATGCCGTGGCGGTCCGACAGCTCGCGCAGGCGCTCGAGGTAGCCCGGCCGCGGGGGCACGCAGCCCATGTTGCCGGCCACGGGCTCGACGATGATGGCGGCGAGCTGATCGCCCTGCTCGTCGCACAGGGCGGCGATGGCCTCGGCGTCGTTGTGGGGCAGCAGCAGGGTGTCCTCGACCACCTTGGGGGGCACGCCGGCCGAGCCGGGGATGCCCAGGGTGGCCGCGCCGGAGCCGGCCGCGACCAGCAGCACGTCGGCGTGCCCGTGGTAGGCCCCGTCCATCTTCACGATCTTGGTGCGGCCGGTGAAGCCGCGAGCCACCCGCAGGGCGCTCATGGTGGCCTCGGTGCCCGAGCAGACCAGGCGGACCATGCCGCCGTTCATGCTGGGGACCATCGAGCAGATCAGCTCGGCGAACTCGACCTCGGCGGCGGTGGCCGCCCCGAAGCTCAGGCCGCGGGCGGCGGCCTGCTGGACGGCCTCGACGACCTCGGGCCGGGCGTGGCCGAGCAGGGCGGGGCCCCAGGTGCCGACGTAGTCGATGAGCTGGGCGCCGTCTTCGGTCCAGAGGTAGGGGCCCTGGGCGCGGGCGATGAACGGGGGCTCGCCGCCGACCGAGGCGAACGCGCGCACGGGGCTGTTGACCCCGCCGGGGATCACCCGCTTGGCCGCGGTGAACAGTTCTTGGCTGCGGGACTGGGCCCGCCCGTCGGTGTCGTTGTTGTGCTCGGTCATGCGCCGCTTCGCTCGCGGCGAGAGGCTAGCAGACCGAGCGCGAGGATATGGAGTCGGTGGCCTAGCCGTTGCGGCCGACCCACAGCCACATCCACAGGCCCACGATGAGCAGGGTGCTGAGGATGGCGCCCACCACCAGGCCGATGATGATGGCGCGGTTGTTGCCCATGCCGCGGCGCACCGGGGCGGGGCGGGCGTGGCGAACGGTGCCCATGCGGGAGGCCGAGCCTGCGGAATTCACGACCGGGTGCGGCTGGGCCGGCGGTGGCGGCTGGTTGACCCGGATCGAGGGCTGGGAGGGAGGCGCGCTGGACTGGCCCGCGTAGCCCGCGTGGCTGCCGGGGGTGGGCTGCTGGTAGCCGGCCTGGGCCTGTCGCTGCGCGTGCTGCTGCTGGGCGCGGGCGTGCGCTTGGGCCTGGGCCTGGGCTTGGGCCTGGGCGTGGGCCTGCTGGGCTTGGGCTTGGGCCGCGCCGTGCATCGGGGTGGGCTGCCCCGGATCGACCCGGTTGGTCATGGGTCGGCCCATCAGGCGGTCGGGATCGGGGGTGGGGGCCTCGGGCGAGATCGGGGCGTTGGCCACGAAGCTCTGCTGCTTGCGGGCGGCGGCTTCGGCCATCAGCTCGGGCAGCCGGCTCTTCTTCTTCTTGGTGGGCTGGATGGTGCGGGCCTGGCCCACCATGCTGGTCTGCTGGCGGGTGCGCGGGCTCATCCCGCCGCCGCTGCTGCCCATCTCGTCGCTGATGGCGTCGAGGCGCTTGAGGAAGCTGTTGATGCTGGGCACCCGCTTCTTGGCGACGGGCTCGAGGCAGCTGTCGATGAGGATCTCGAGCCGGTCGGGCAGATCGGGGCGCTTGCCCTTGATGGAGGGTGCGGGCTGGTTGAGGTCGCACTTGCGGTTGATGACCTCGGCCTCGTCGACCTCGAAGAAGGGCGCGTGCCCGGTGAGGACCTCGTAGAAGGTCACGCCGAGGGCGTAGATGTCGAACACCGGGTGCGCCGGGGCGTCCCAGGCCTGCTCGGGCGACATGTAGCGGGGGGTGCCGGGGCGCTCGCCCAGCCGGGTCATGCGGGAATCGGCGCCCGCCCCGGTGTCGGCGGCCAGGCCGAAGTCGAGGAGCTTGGCCACCCGCTCGCCTTCGGTCTCCACCACGATCACGTTGTCGGGCTTGATGTCGCGGTGGACCACGCCGCTCTGGTGGAGGTCGCGCAGGGCCCGGGCTATGTCGCGCATGTACATGCACGCGTCCTCCACCGCGAGCGGGCCGTGCATGGCGACCAGATCGGTGAGGGTGGGGCCCCGCACCAGCTCCATCGCGAGGAACATGCGGCCGGCGCAGTCGTCGAGGCGGCCGGACTCGATGGGGGCGACCACGTTGCGGTGGCCTTGCAGGCGGCCGGCGAGGCGGGCCTCGTTGTCGAAGCGTCGCTCTCGGTCGTGGTGCCCCACGAACTGTCGGGCGAGCACCTTGAGGGCGATGTCGGAGTCGCGCCGCAGGTCGCGGGCGCGGAACACCGAGGCCATCTTGCCGCGGCCGATGATCCCGAAGATCTTGAAGCGCCCCCCGCCGATGACGGCGCCAGGATGGATGTCCTCCTCCTCCACCGGGGTGGCCGCGCGGTACAGGCGCGTAGAGCGATTGGGGTCGGCCGGGTTCGACATGCGCTCGGGTCAGGGATCGTACGCGCTTATCGCCAATCCGTCCTCGCCCACTCGGAGCAGGTGGACCTCGTGGGGGGCGAGCGGTTGCGCGCCAGCGGGTTGCCAGGGGGTGTCTGGCGACGATCTCCAGGCCAGATCATGGGTTCCGGGGGCGATCCGGCAGCTGGCGCCGGCGGATGCGTCGAGCACGTGCATGTCGATCCTCACCTGGGCCCGGGGCCGGTCGTGGGCCCGCACGTGGACGATGGCGGAGTCGGAGGCCGGGGCGGTACCGGGGGTGCAGGGAGCGAGCGGCCCGCCGGCAGGGGCACGCAGCGGGCCCACGGCCAGCCCGGCGGCGGTGAGGGCCAGCAGGGCGGTCAGCCCCCACAGCCCGCGGCCGAGCCACCCGATGAGCGACACATGTCGCGGCGGGCGAGGGCGAGCGGGGGGCAGCGTGCGGCGCCGCAAGATCCGCACCGGGGAAGGCTCCGCTCGGGCGGGCGAGGGGATCTCCGAGGAGGAGCGCGCGCTCGCGGACGCCGAGCCGGGGAAGAGCGGCCGCTGGCGCGAGCACCACGACACCGAGCGGGAGGAGAACGGTGACGGGGTGGGCGAGGAGGCGGGTGGGCGGGAGGTCGAGGCGAACGGTGACGGGGTGTGCGAGGAGGGGAGCGGCGCTGGGGTGGGCCAGGACGCGGGTGGGTAGGACGCGGAGGAACGCGGGGACCAGGAAGGGAGCGAGGGCGCGGGCGAGGTGGAGGGCGGGGGGGTGATCGAGGAGACGGGAGCGGGCGGAAGCGGCGGGACGGCGGGCAAGGAGGCCGAGGGTGCTCGGAAGGACGGGGAGGAGGCTCGCGAGCGCACGGGCGCGAGGGCGTCGGGCAGCTCGAGGGTGGAGGTGGGGCCGGCGATCGGGGTGGGATCTCCCGCGTAGGACCAGGTGGATCGCGGGCGCAGCGGGGCGGCGCGGGGCAGCGAGTCGGTCAGCCCGGTGCGGCGGCACGGGCCCACGTAGCGCGCGTACAGCTGCTGCAGGGCGGGCGTGCCGGGGGGCCAGGGGGGGCAGCGCAGCAGCACGGCGAGGGCCTCGTCGGCGCTGGCGATCCGCCGGGCGGGATCGGACTGGAGCAGGCCCACGCGCAGGGCCTCGAGAGCCGGGGGCACGTCGGGTCGGTCGAGCGGGGGGACGGGGGCGTCGGTGATCACCCGGTGCCAGTCGTGGGGGCTCAGGTCCTCGCGGAACCGCTGGCCGTCGAGCAGCTCGTGGAGGATCCCGCCCACGGCGAAGAGATCGGAGGCCTGGGTGGGCTGGCCCAGCAGCTGCTCGGGGGCCATGTAGCGCGCGCGCCCCTTCACGTACTCGCCCGAGCTGCGCTCGCCGCTGACCCGCGCGATGCCGAAGTCGGCCAGCTTGATCTCCCCCGAGGTGCTGACGAGCACGTTGTGGGGCGCGATGTCGCGGTGCACCACGTTCAGCGGCTGGCCGCCCACCGTGAGGCCGTGCGCGTGGCGGAGGCCGAGCAGCAGGTCGGCGACCACGTGGCAGACGACGGGGACGGGCAGCCGCCGGCCCACGAGGTGCAGGCCGGTGGTGAAGCGCCGCAGGTCGACGCCGTCGACCCACTCGAGCGCCATGTAGAGCCGCCCCTCGGTCTCGCCGGCGTCGAACACGGTGACGACGTTGGCGTGGCG
>JGI12210J13797_11061757_pt1 | contig 14070 bp, 13 predicted proteins | sample ElkSlonscriptome_3_FD_13797 | JGI IMG/M metagenome (IMG submission 13797)
CCGAGCGGACAAGATGAACGTCGCGGCGCTCGGCAACATGGTCCCGCAGCTGCACCTCCATCACATCGCGCGCTTCGAGGGGGACCCCGCGTGGCCCGGGCCGATCTGGGGCGCGCACCCGCCGCTCGAGTACGCGAGCGACGACTTCGAAGCGCGCCGCGGGGAGTTGCGCGCGGTCTTCGCAGCCCTTCCCGACTTCGGCTGAGCGAGGCGCGGTGAGCGCTATTCGCCATGAAGGGCCCCGGAATCATGGCGTTTCCGGAAAGCTCAATGATTCGTGACTGTTGAGTCAGGTTTCGGTCCTGTGAGCGTTGGATCACGAAGCGATGACAAAAAGTACTGACACGTCAGTCTAGTTGAGCTAAGACCCATGCTCATCTGGCTCTTCGGTGGGTGGTTGGCCCATCGAAAGCTCCGAGATCGCAGCACTTTTGTCGGCTGCGCTGATGAGGACGACGATGGCAGAGACTCAAATCGGCCGCTCCGCGGCGTTTTTTCGCGTCGAGGGGACCCTTCTCGACCGGGGACCGCTCGCGGCCGCCGCCTGGCTGGCCTCGAACGCCCAGGGCGTCGGGGAGCGGATCGCCCGGCTCGGCAATGTGGCGCTGGCGGCGCCGCTCGCCTTCGCCGGTGAGCTGCGGACCGGGGCGACGAGCACCCGCGTGACCTGGATGGGCCTGCGCGGGATGAGCGAGGACCGGCTGGTGATCCTCGCCGAGGAGTACGGTTCGAAGTACGTCGAGGGCGAAGTCCTCGAGATCGGCGCCGAGCTCCTGAAGAAGGCCCGCAAGCAGGGCCGACAGATCGTGCTCGTCAGCGACAACATCGATCTGGTGGTCGCGCCGCTCGCCGAAGCCCTCGAGGCCGACGACCTGATCTGCAACCGGCTCGAGATCCGGAGCGAGAAGGCCACCGGCCGCCTCGAGGATCCGGTCATCGGCGGCAACGTCTCCGGCCAGTGGGCCCGCGCCTTCGCGCAGGAGCACGGCATCGATTTGAGCACCAGCTGGGCGTACGGTGCGAGCGGGGCAGACAGCCTCTTGCTGAGCGCGATCGGTCAGCCCTGCGCGGTGAACCCCGACCGGCAGCTGCGTCGGCTCGCCCGCGACCACGAGTGGCCGGTCGTTGAGAAGTGAGCGCGCGACATGAGTGAAGAGACAGGCAGGAAAGAGGATCGCGTGAGCGGACCGAAGAAGAACGGCACGAACGGCCGTCGCAACGGCAACGGGCACTCGCTCGGCGCCAAGGGCATCGCGCTCGAGGGCGGCTCCATTCGAGAGGCCTTCGCGGGCAAGCACCTGCTGGTGACCGGCGTGACCGGTTTCCTCGGCAAGGTCTGGCTCGGCATGGTGCTCGACTATCTCCCCGAGATCCGTCGGGCGACGGTGATCATTCGCCCGAAGAAGGGCGAAGACGCGAACGCCCGCTTCCAGTGGATCGCCGAGCGTTCGCCGGCCTTTCGTCCGCTCCGTGCCAAGCTCGGTGCGAAGGCGTTCCGCAAGCTCATCCACGACAAGATCCGCGTCGTCGAGGCCAAGCTCGTCGAGCCGCTCTGCGGTCTCGAGGAGCACGAAGCCGACACGCTGCTCGCCGACGTGGACGCGGTGGTGCACTTCGCCGGGCTGACCGATTTCGAGCCGGACCCGCAGCAGGCGATCGACGCGAACATCCACGGCGCCCAGCACGCCGCGGACCTGGCCGCGCGGACCCACGGCAAGCGCTACATCCACGTATCGACGACCTTCGTGGCCGGCCGGCGCTCCGAGACCATCGACGAGTCCATCACCGTTGGCGTCGCTCCGAACGGCACGGCCTTCGACCCCGCCGAGGAGCTGCGCATCCTCGAGGCCGGCATCGCCGAGCGCGAGACCAAGAGCCAGCGCATCGACTACGCGATGGAGCGGGCGAACGCGCTCGGCTGGCCGAACATCTACACCTTCTCGAAGGCGCTCAGCGAGCACCTCATCGAGAGTCGCGAGGACGTGCGCACCACGACCTTCCGCCCGGCGATCGTCGAGTGCGCGCGGACCTATCCCTTCGAGGGCTGGAACGAAGGCATCAACACCTCGGGGCCGCTGGTCTGGCTCCTGTCGACGACCTTTCAGCGCTTCCCCGCACGCACCACGAACATCTTCGACATCGTGCCGGTGGACACCGTGGCCCGCTCGATGGTGGTGGTCGTCGCCGAGGCGCTCCGCGACCGCGCCGAGAGCGTCTATCAGTGCGGCTCGAGCGCGATCAATCCGTTCAACTTCCGGCGCGCGGTCGACCTGACCGGCCTGGCGATTCGTCGCATGTACGCCCGCCGCGGCGACGACTTCGAGAAGAAGGTGCTCGCCAAGCTCGACCCGATCTGCGCGGAGCCGGACCCGAACGAGGTCTTCGGCCACCGGCGCATGCGTCTGATGGCGCGCGCGACCCGCAACTTCCTGCGGAGCTTCGAGCTGCGTGAGAACATCTCGCCGAAGCTCTACGAGAAGATCGACGGCGAAAAGGTGGACCAGAAGCTGCGGAAGTTCTCGATGGACTGCCGCACCACCGACCGGAAGCTCGGCCAGGTCAACGACATGCTTCGGGTCTACCTGCCCTTCGTGAACGAGATCGCCTACGTCTTCAGCACCGACAACCTCGTGGCGGCAACCGAGCGCATGAGCGAAGAAGAGCGCGCGCTCTTCGGCTTCGACGTCGAGACCATCTGCTGGCGCCACTACTGGGTGAACATCCAGGTGCCCGGCCTCGACAAGTGGTCGCTGCCGCTCCTCCGCAACGAGAAGGTCCCGGACGATCCGCCCCTCGAGGTGACCGAGGCCGAGGCGGCCCGCGACGACAACGAAGACGCGCCGATGCGCGCCACGGCCTGAGCGCCGATAAGAGACCGACATGGAAACGATCTTCATCACCGGCGCGACCGGTTTTCTGGGTAGCTACGTCGTCGACCGGCTCATGCACACCACCGACGTGCGGCTGGCGGCGCTCACCCGCGCGGCCGATCGGGACGCCGGCATCGCCAAGCTCTGGAAGGCGATGCAGCTCCACTGGGACGCCGAGACCTTCTACCGCTTCATCGACCGCATCGACTTCGTCCCCGGCGACCTGACCGATCCGAAGCTCGGCATCGCCGATGGCCGCTACGAAGCGCTGATCACCAGCTGCGATTCGGTGCTCCACATCGCGGCCTCGCTCAACCGCAAGAGCGAGAAGCAGTGCCTCAACCACAACCTCCGCGGGACCCTCTCGGTCATCCAGCTCGCCAAGGCGATGCAGGACGACCACGGCCTGCGCCGCTTCAGCCACGTGTCGACAGTCGCCGTCGCCGGCCAGCGGGACAGCGAGGTCATTCTCGAGGACGAGGCGATCGATTGGGAGGTCAGCGACTACGACCCCTACGGCCGCACCAAGAAGTTCTGCGAGCACATGGTCCGCTCGCTCCTTCCCGAGGTGCAGAAGACCTTCTTCCGGCCCTCGATCGTGATGGGCGACTCGCGCTTCGCCGAGACCACCCAGTTCGACATGGTCCGCGCGTTCTGCACCCTCGCCGACATCCCCGTGCTGCCCTTCGACTCGAAGGGGCGCGTCGACATCGTCAACGCCGACTGGGTCGGCAAGGTGATCGCCGACCTGCACATGAACCCGGTGAAGCACCAGATCTTCCACCTCTCGAGCGGCACCTCGTCGCACACGATGGGGGAGATCACCGCGGCGCTGAACAAGCCGCCCCGCTTCGTGCCCGCGCTGGAGAACGCCTTCGGCTCGCTCATGAACGCGCTGGCGGCGTCGAAGCAGAAGAACACGGCGACCCTCATCGGCAGCCTCTTCAAGGTCTTCCTGCCCTACATCACCTACGACACCGTCTTCGACAACAGCCGGGCGGTCGAGGCGCTCGGTGAAGCGCCGGTGCCCTTCACCGAGTACTGCAAGGACCTCTACCGCTACGCCAAGAGCGTCGGCTACGAGTACCCCGCCAAGCCGCTGCCGCCGGCGCCGGCGAGCAAGGGAGCGGGCCCCACGGAGGCACGACCGTGAGCGGAGAGCGGAAGAAGCCGCGCATCTGGCGGCCGACCAAGGACCCGGTCGTCAAGGCCGAGGAGCCGAGCGCAGAGCCGGTGCCTGCCTCTACTTCCACCGAGCTGCCCACCTCCTGGACCGAGATGCGTTCGCTGGTCGACGATCTGCGCGCCAAGGCCGAGAAGAAGGACGCCGAGTCGCTCCGCGGCGTCTTCGGCGACCTCGCCCGCGCGGCGAAGAAGAAGCTCGGCGAGCACCTCGACGCCGACCGCACGCTGCAGACCGTGATGAGCGGCTTCATCGAGGCCGCCGGCAGCCGCTACGCGCTCGACCCGGGCGCCCAGTGGGCGCCGGGCGAGCCGCTCAAGCTCTTGCTCGCCGGCTACAGCGGCACCCGGAACACCGGCGCCGACGTCCGCGTCGAGGAGATGATCCGGCAGTTCCGCCACCTCTTCGGCGACGAGCACGTGGCGCTCTCGATCTACACGATCGACCCGGAGCTCACCCGCGGCTACTTCCGCACGGTCCGCCAGCTGCACCTGCCGAAGCTCTTCCCGAAGTTCCTCTTCGACACGGTCCACGAGCAGCACGCGGTGATCGCGTGCGAGGGCTCGATGTTCAAGAGCAAGTTCGCCAACGCGCTGAGCACCATGATGGTCGGTGCGCTCGGCCTCGCCGCGGTCGAGGGCAAGATCGCCGTCGGCTACGGCGGCGAGGCGGGCAACATGGACCGCTCGGTGCAGGATCTCGTGCGCCGCTACTGCCAGGACGCGCTGATCATCGCGCGCAACGAAGCCAGCAAGAGCGTGCTCGCAGAGCTCGGTGTGAAGTCGCGCTCCGGCACCGACACCGCGTGGACCTTCGAGCCCGCGCCGCTGAGCGAGGGCCGCAAGATCCTCATGGACGCCGGCTGGGACGGCGAGACGCCGGTGCTGGCGCTCTGCCCGATCAACCCGTTCTGGTGGCCGGTGAAGCCGGACGTGGCGCGCGCGGCGGTCAACTCCTTCAGCGGCATGTACGACGAGGAGCACTACGGCTCGGTCTACTTCCACAAGGAGGGCGCCGAGGTCACCGACAAGCAGGACCGCTACCTGACGGCGATCGCCAACGCGGTGCGTCGCTTCCGCGAGGCCGGCAACGACATCTTCCCGGTGATGTTCGGCAGCGAGCAGCTCGACCGTGACGGCTGCGAGGGGCTGAGCGAACGGCTCGGCGGCGGCTTTCCCGTCATCGTCAGCGATGAGCACGACATGTACGCGATGGTCTCGGCGATGCGGAACGCGACCTACATGGTCTCGAGCCGCTACCACGCCTGCGTCACCACCATGCCCGGCGGCGTGATCAGCGCCGGCATCACGATGGATGAGCGCATCCGCAACCTGATGGCCGACCGCGGCACGCCGCACCTGGCGCTCGAGGTCGACGACCCCGCGCTCGAGGACCACCTCTTCGAGACCCTCGGCGTCATGGTCCGCGACGCCGACTCGATCCGCGAAGGCATCGACCGCTGCGTCTACGAGAACCTCGAGCGCATGGGGCAGATGGGCCAGATCCTGGTGGACCACGTGCGCGCGGCGCACCCGGAGTTCCCTTTCCGCCCCGAGCTCGGCGAGCATGGCGACCCCTGGGAGCATCTGCCGACCTTGGCTCCGGCGGTGCAGGGGATCGTCGACCGCGTCCGCGCCCGCGAGGCGAGCACCGAGAGCGCGCCCCGGCTGGAGTCGCGGGCGTGAAGAGCGAGTCCGTTCCCTGGCGTACTCGGCTCGGGGCGTGGCAAGCGCGCCTCGCGGCCCGGAAGATCGCTTCCGCGCTCAGGGACCGGCTGCCGACCCGCAACGGCGTCGGCATGACAACACGCTTCGAAGGCGAGGCGCTCCGCTGGCACCTGAACGGGACCACCCTCGAGGTGGAGCTGCACCGAGCGCCGTGCAACGAGATCGGGACCACCGCCCTGGGGGAGCTCGAGGAGCTCGTTCACTTCATCGGCCACGGCGCCGCCGGCGCGCGGGCGGTGATCCTCTTCAGCTCGGTGAAGCGTGGCTTCTCCGCCGGCGCCGACCTGCGGGAGCTCTACGAAGGGCTGGTCGCCCGTCACGCCACCGGTCCACGGACTGCCATGAAGCAGGTCGCGGTCGCCCACGAGGTGCGCGGCTTCATCGACCGGATCCACGCCGTCATGGACGGCCTCGACACCGCGCCGCTGACGGTGATCGCCGCGGTCAACGGCGTGTGCTTCGGCGGCGGCTTCGAGCTGGCGCTGACCGCCGACGTGATCGTCGCCGACAAGAGCGCCCGCTTCGCCTTCCCGGAGCTGCGCCTCGGCCTGGTGCCCGGCTTCGGCGGCATCCCGCGCCTCGAGCGCGACGTGGGCAACGCGGTCGTGCGCGATCTCTTGCTCACCGGCCGCAGCCTGAACGCCAAGCGCGCCCAGGAGATCGGGCTCGTGTCGCAGGTCGTCGCCCGCGGGGAGGCGCTGACCGTGGCGCGAAAGATGGCCGAGCAGGCCGCGCGCTTCGACCCGGAGACCACCAAGCGCGCCAAGCGCTTCGCCAAGCCGCTCCCGGTGGAGCGGCTCCAGCGCGAGAAGGACCTCTTCATCGAGATGATGAGCTCGCCCGTGGTGGCGAAGGCCCTCCAGAAGTTCGTCGAGTCCACCGACGTTCGCCCCTATCTGCCCTGAACCGCCCGCCCTGAACCGCCTGCCATGACCCGTGAAGACCTGCTGAAGACCCTGATGACCCTCGCCGCCAAGCGCTTCGAGCGCGACCTGGCGGAGCTGCAGCCGAGCGACGACTTCTTCTCGAAGCTCGGCATCGACAGCTTCCAGGCGATGGAGCTGATGACCGACGTCGAAGAGGAGTTCGACGTCGAGGTCCCCGACTACGAGCTGCAGGGCGTGACCACCTTCGATGGTCTCGCGGCCGTGCTGGAGCGCCGGTTGTGATCCCGCCCGAACGCTACGGTTCCATCGGCGAGCTCCTGCTCGACTCGATGCTGCAGTTCAAGACGGAGACCGCACTGCTCGAGCTGAGCCGCAAGCGGACCGCCCACGAGCTGAGCTACCTGCAGACCAAGCGCGAAGCCGACGCCCTGGCCCACCGGCTGGCGGACGCGGGCATCGGCGCGGGCAGCCGCGTCGCGATCGTGATGAGCAACCAGGCCGCCTGGCCGATCGCCGCGATGGCGGTCTTCTTCCGCGGCGGTGTGCTGGTGCCGATCGACTACAAGTTGGACGGCCCCGACCAGCAGACGCTGATCGCCCACAGCGGCGCGACGGTGCTCGTCACCGAGTACGGCGAGTGGCGCGAGATGGCGAAGGTCAAGAGCGGCGAGCTGGCGCTCGAGCGTGTCTTCGTGACCGAGCCACCGCCGAAGGAAGAGCTGCCGGCCAACCACGAGCTCTGGACCGTCGGCGAAGCGGACGGTTCCACCGTGGCGCTACCGCTCGTTCGGCGCGAGCGCTCGGATCTGGCGACCATCGTCTACAGCTCCGGCACCGGCGGCAGCCCGAAGGGCTGCATGCTCACCCACGACAACTACCTCGAGCAGTACCGGACGCTCGCGAAGCGCTTTCCCCAAGAAGTCGGCGACCGCTTCTTCAGCGTGCTGCCCTCGAACCACGCCATCGACTTCATGAGCGGCTTCGTCGGCGCCTTCGCCGCGGGGGTCACGGTCGTGCACCAACGCTCGCTGCGGCCGGAGCTGCTCCGCTGGGTCCTGCAGAACCAGGGCATCACCCACATGGCGATCGTCCCGCTCATCCTCGAGGCCTTCGAGCGGCGGCTGGACGAGAAGCTCGAAGAACGCAGCACGGTCGAGCAGGCGCTCGTCGAGGGGCTGCGGCAGGTCAACGCCGCCTTCACCCTGGACAAGCCCCGCGCGTGGCTCAGCAACCGGCTCATGAAGCCGGTGCGCGACGGGCTCGGGCCGGACCTGAAGATGCTCTTCTGCGGCGGCGCCTTCGTGGACCCGAAGCGCGCGCGACGCTTCTACGAGCTCGGCGTGCCGGTGGTGATCGGCTACGGGCTGACCGAGGCGGGCACCGTGCTGACGGTCAACGACCTCAAACCCTTCCGCGCGGACTCGGTCGGCAAGCCCCTCGATGGCGTCGAGCTCGAGGTCCGCGGCGCGGACGCCGGCGGCGTCGGCGAGGTCTGGGTCCGCGGACGCACCGTCTTCGCGGGCTACCTGGACGACCCCGAGCAGAGCGCCGAAGCGCTGCAGGACGGCTGGCTCAAGACCGGCGACCAGGGCTTTCTCGACCCGAGCGGTCACCTGCACCTGGTCGGGCGCAGCAAGAACATGATCGTCACCGCGGGCGGGAAGAACATCTACCCCGAGGACATCGAGAGCGCCTTCGAGGGGCTCGACTGCGAAGAGATGGTCGTCTTCGCGACCGGCTACGTGTGGCCCGGCAGCGAGCGGCGGGGCTCGGACCTCACCAAGGAGCAGCTGGTGGCCGTCGTTCGCCCCAAGAGCGACCTCGGCGCGCTCCTCGAAGACCTGCGCAAGCGCAACCGCTCGTTGCCGGACTTCAAGCGCATCGGCGGCGTGCTCGAGTGGAGCGAGGAGTTCCCGCGCACCGCGTCGATGAAGGTGAAGCGAGCGAAGCTAGCCGAGGCGCTGCGCGAGCAAGCGAAGCTGGACGCGCTCGTCGAGGTCCAAGCATGAACGACGCCCGGCGCTTCGTGATCGTGAACGGCGCCGCCGGTGGTGGCCGCTGCGCGGGCCGCTGTGAGCCCGCTCTCGACGCGTTGCGTTCGGCCGGTTTCGATCTCGAGGTCGCCCACACCGAACGGGCGGGTCACGCCACCGAGCTGGCGCGCGCGGCGTTCGCCGAGGGCCATCGAAAGTTCATCTCGGTCGGTGGGGACGGCACCTCCTTCGAGGTGATCAACGGCCTGCTCCCCGAAGGCGAAGGCGAAGGCGTGGAGCTCGGCCTCCTGCCGCTCGGCACCGGCAACTCCTTCCTGCGGGACTTCGCGATCTTCGACGCCGACGCGGCGCTGGACGTACTCCGCGAGTGGGAGGTGCGCCCGGTGGACGTCATCCGAGCGGTTCATGAGTCCGGCTCCTTCCACTACCTCAACCTGATCGGCCTGGGCTTCACGGCGCGCGCCGGGGACCTGAGTAACCGCCGCTTCAAGGCCTTCGGCGCGGCGGGCTACGTGGCCGCGGTGTTGGTCAGCGTGGCCGGCCTCGAAAAGCCGGTGGACCCGATCAAGATCGACGACGCCGACTACGGCGACGCGCGGCCGGCGGTCTTCCTGACCTTCTCGAACAGCAAGTACACCGGCGGCGCGATGATGATGGCTCCCGAGGCCGACCCCACCGACGGCTCCCTGGACGTGATCCGCGCCGGAGACTTCGGCCGGGCGAGCCTGGTGAAGACCTTCCCGAAGATCTTCGCCGGCCGCCACGTCGACCACCCACGGGTCGAACAGGGGCGAGCGAAGAAGGTCGCGTTCCTGGAGCCGCGCCAGCAGCCGGTGATGGTCGATGGCGAGATCATGCACCTGGCCCTCGAGTCGCTCGAGGTTCGTCCGGGCGCGATCTCGGTCGTCACGGGAGGGAGACGATGATGGACACGAAGACCCAGCAGCGAGAGCTCACGAGCGCGGCCCAGCCCGAGCGCGAGCCGGCCGGCAAACGCCCGGGCGATCTCTCCGATTGGCGACCGAGCCTCGTGCACAAGGCGATCAGCGCCGCGGCCTGGGCCGGCGGCGCGGCGTGGCTGGTGCCGATGGCGTCCACGATGATGGGGATGCACAAGCTCGGCATCCACGTGCAGCCGGTGAACGACCTCTTCTGCCGCGGGATGATCGCCGCCACCGGCAACCGCTGGCGCGCCTTCGTCGACCCGGCCATCCGCCGGGACAAGCCCTACCTCTTCATCCAGAACCACTCGAGTCACCTCGACTTCGTCGGCATGTATCCGGCGGTCCCCCACGAGATCCAGGGCATCGAGCTCGAGAGCCACTTCGACATCCCGGTCTACGGCCCCTACATGAAGAGCCGCGGCACCATCGGGGTCCCGGTCGATCGCGAAGGCCGCACCGAGATCCTCGCCCGGCGGATGGGCCAGGTCATCGAGCGCGGCGACTCCATCCTGGCGTTCCCCGAAGGGACCCGGACGGTCACCGGCCGCGTCGGGCCGTTCCGCCGAGGGCTCTTCTTCATCGCGCGGGACCTCGGGCTGCAGATCGTCCCGACTACGGTCACCGGCCTCTACGACGTCATGCGCAAGGGCTCCAACACCATCCGGCCCTTCCAAGAGATCACCGTCTGGTGCGACGCGCCGGTCGACTTCGCCGGCCTGAGCGACGCCGAGGTCGAGGCGACGGTTCAGGACGTTCGAGCGACGATCAGCGACCGGGTCGACCGCTATTTCGACGGGGGGCAACGATGAAGGAGACGGCCATCGATGGGCGCAGCAAGCGCGCCCGAAGCCAGCGGAAGAACCGGCGGGGCGCCATCCTGAAGGCCGCGCGGCCGGTCTTCGTCGACAAGGGTTACCACCAGACCCACATCAGCGACATCATCGAGGCGGCAGGAATCGCCCGCGGCACCTTCTATCTCTACTTCGACTCGAAGGGCGCCATCTTCGCGGAGCTCCTCGATCTCTCGCTCGATGAGCTGCGCTCTTCGATCGTGGGCGTGGACCAGGGCGAAGACGCGCCGCCGATGGAAGCGCAGCTGATGGGCACGGTCCGTCGCTTGCTGAGCACCATCGTGTCCAACCGACTGCTGACCACCTTCCTGGTCCGCGAGGCCGTCGGCCTCGACGAAGAGATCGACGCGAAGCTCAAGGCCTTCTACGCCGAGCTCATCGAGTACATCCGCGACGCCCTCGAGGAGGGCAAGAAGATGGGCATCCTCCGGGACCTCGACAGCGAGGTCGGCGCCTTCTGCATCATGGGCACCATCAAGCAGTTCATGGAGCAGGTGGTCATGTACGACCGCGAGGTGCCGAAGGAAGACATCGACCGGGTGGCGCTCGCCGTGCTCGACTTCAACCTCCGCGGCATCCTCCGGAGCTGACTTGGCCGGCGACCGGCCGAAAGCCGAGACCGCGCCGAAGCGGCCGCTCTGGCGGGAGCCGCTGCTGCACTTCCTGCTGGTCGGCGCAGCGCTCTACGGGGTGCACCGCTGGACCGCCAGCGAGCCCGCCGACCCGCCGATCGTGATCGACGAGGCGTTCGTCGCGGGGCTCGAGCGACAGCACGTGCAGCGCAGCGGTCGGCCGCCGGAGGACGAGGAGACCCTCGAGCGCCTCGTCGACGAGCACGTCCGAGAGGAGGTGCTGCTGCGCGAAGCGCTCCGGCTCGGCCTCGAGCAGGACGACCCGATCGTCCGGCGTCGGCTGGTGCAGAAGATGGAGCTGATGCTGGGCGCGGCGGCCGAGCCGGGCGAGCCGAGCGACGACGAGCTCCGCGCCCACCTCGAGGCGAACGCGGAGCGCTTCGTTCGGAGCGAGCGGCTCGGCTTCACGCAGGTCTTCTTCGCGAAGGAGCGACGGGAGGACGCGGTCGCCGATGCGCGAAACGCTCGTGAGGCCCTCACCGCGGGGGCCGATCCGGAGACCCTCGGGGACTCCTTCGTGCTCGGCCGGCGCCAGAGTCCGGTGGCCCAAAGCGCGATCGCCGGGCGCTATGGCCAGCCCTTCGCGGAAACCGTCGGTGAGCTCGAGATGGACACTTGGAGTGAGCCGATCGAGAGCCCCCTCGGAGTCCATCTGGTGCGGCTCGAGGAGCGCGAGCCAGGCCATACACCGACCCTCGACGAGGTGCGCGCAGACGTCCGCGACGACTGGCGCCGCGAAGCTCGGGCGGAGCGGCTCGACGCGGCCATCGGCCGGCTGGTCGAGCGCGCGGAGGTCGTGCGCCCGTGAGGTCGGCGCTGGCGCTGCTGCTGCTCGCGCTCGCGCCGGCGGTCGCGAACGCCCACGCCGTCGGCTTCGGGGTCTGGCGCCTCGAGCAGACGGCGAGCGAGGGGTGGCGTTCGACACTACGAGTCGATGGCGCCGACCGAGCGCCGATCGATCTGGACGTCGAAGGCTGCACCGTGGAGGCGATGGAGCGCTCGGTGAGCGGGCCCCGCGTCGAGCTCCAGGGCGAGCTCAGCTGCCGCTCCGGCCCCGGTCCGCGCTTTGCGCTCGAGGGGCTCCCCGAGCACATGCGGGTGCAGGTCGTGGTGGTCCCGAGCGTCGGTCCCGAGCGCACCTTTCTACTCAGCGACCGCAGCCCCGCCCATCGGCTCGAAGCCGCCGCGAGTGGGGTAGGCCTCCGCTACCTGAAGCTCGGTGCCATCCACATCCTGATCGGCTGGGACCACGTCGCCTTCGTCCTCGCGCTGCTGCTCCTGCTCGCTGCCGACCGGCGCGGCTGGCGACGGGTCGTCAGCACCCTGAGCGCGTTCACCGTCGGCCACTCGATCACCCTCGGCCTCGCGGCCATGGGCTGGGTCGTGCTCTCGCCCGCGCTGACCGAGGCGATGATCGCCGCCAGCCTGGTGCTCCTGGCGACCGAGCTCGCGGGCGACGAGCGCGGGCGCACGTGGACCCGACGCGCACCGGAGGGGGTCGCGCTCTTCTTCGGTCTCTTCCACGGGCTCGGCTTCGCTGGCGTGCTCGCGGAGGTCGGCCTGCCGCCCACCGACGCCACCCTCGCGCTGCTCGCGTTCAACGGCGGCGTGGAGCTCGGGCAGATCGCCGTGGCGCTCGCGGCGCTGTTGCTCGCCAAGGTCGTCCAGGACCGACTCGATCCGAAGCGCTTGCGCCGCGTCGCCGGCTACGCGCTCGGCTGCGTCGGGGTCTTCGTCACCCTCGAGCGCCTCTTCGGCTGACCCGCCAGCCGAGCACGACCCCGAAGAGAACCAAGAGCGACCAGGGCGCCGAGCTCGTGGCGGCAGCGACCCGACAACCGCAGCCCTCCTTGCGGTCCTCCGCGCAGAAGGGGTCGAAGCCACCGCGGGGCGTGAAGCGGCACTCGCTCGGGAGCGCGTCGGGCCCGTAGATGGTGCACATGCCCTCGATGTCGTCGGGCGCGAGGGTGCGCTTGAAGGTCTCGCCGGCATCGGCGCAGGCCCACATCGTGGACTCGATGTCGACGTTCGTGTGGGCCAACCCGAAGAAGTGTCCCGCCTCGTGGGTCAGCGTGTTCTCCAGGTCGACCGAGCCGTCCATGCAGCCCTCTTCCGGGCAGGTGGCGAAATCCCAGTGCTCTTCGTTCAGCTCCATGTCGGCGTCGACGATCTCGCCCGTGCTGAGCAGGAAGAAGGTCGTCGTGAGCGCGAAGGCCGCTCGGTCGTGGCCGGCGCGCTCCTCCCAGCCGTCGTGGACCACCGCGATCGTGTTCGCGTTGCCCTCGCCGGAGACGTATTGAGCGATGTCGCAGAGAGCGCGGTCGTCGGTGCGCCGAATCTCGAAGCCGGGTCGGCGGCCGCCGCCGCAGTCCAGTTCCGTCCACCGAGCGAAGGAGCGGTCGATCGCCGAGTCGAGTTCGGCCGTGGTGAAGGCCGGCCCGGGCATGTCCATCACCGACAGCTCCATGCACGACCGGTCCCAGAAGAGGAAGTGCGCGTCCGGGTTGGTGTCGACCGGACAGAAACACGACTGCGCGCAGCTCGCCGCCGGCGGGGCCTCGACCGTACAGCTCTGACACCAGGCGCGGGCCTCGGAAGCGACGCCGACACTCGAGACGAGCACGAGCCCTAGCGTTGCGATGCGCGCGACCGACACCGTTGCAGCCTAACCCATGGAGCCGACTGGTTCACCGACTCGATGCGACGGACGCGCCCGATCGGAGAGACCCAGAATCGGCGAAGTCGGGCTCAGACGTGCTTTTCGATGAGGGCGCCGAGGCGCGGGATCGCGGCCTCGACGTTCTTCTTCGCGGAGCCGCGGAGCTTCGAGTAGGTCTTTTTGACCAGCCCGTTGGTGGACTTGGCGGCCTTGCCGTCGGTGACCTCGAGCAGCGCGTCGGCGGCGCGCTCCTTCTGAGCCACCAGGTACACGCTGATCGGCTCGCCCTTGGTCGTCGCCTCGTCGTGAATCGGCGCGAGCGC
>JGI12210J13797_10520160_pt1 | contig 14069 bp, 12 predicted proteins | sample ElkSlonscriptome_3_FD_13797 | JGI IMG/M metagenome (IMG submission 13797)
CGCTGTTCACACCCGGACACACGGACCACCACCACGCCTACCTCATCGACACGCCGGTCCAGAAGCTCCTGTTCACTGGCGATGCCCTGCTGATCGAGGCATGCGGCCGCACCGATTTCCAATCGGGCAATGCCGCGAACTTGTACAACAGTATCCACAACAAGCTGTTCTCGTTGCCCAGCGAGACCCTGGTCTACCCCGGGCATGACTATGAGCAGCGCTTCGTCTCCAGCATCGCGCAAGAGAAGGCCCGCAACCCGCGGCTCGGTGGCAATCGCTCCAAGGACGACTTCGTCGCCCTTATGGACGGGCTCGATTTGCCCTATCCGCGCAAAATCGACTTTGCCGTGCCGGGTAATGAGGACTGCGGCCAATGCCCGAGCAACGTCCCGGAGCAGTTCCGCGGTCCGTGCGCGGCCAGCGATCAAGGATAGCCAGCCGCCCTCTTGCCGCCACCCATGTGGCTTCCCCACGCGCCAGACGCACTGCATTCGTCAGGGCATCGGAAGCAGTTCGCTGCCCGGCGCCCTGAGGAACTGAGGGGAAATCGTCGCGATTGGGGTCAGCTGCCGCGTGTGAACATAGACACCATACGCACCCTACGGAGGTCGGGGTGGACGCGAGGGTGCGGAAAACGAATCGATACTGCGGCTGCGGCCGATCTAGCCAGAACGGGGACGCGGGGTGGCTCACCGGAGCCGCTGCTGTTCTGCTCCCTTGGGCAGGTCAGCTCGCGGGCCGGTACGCCGCTGATCGTCGACACGCATGCGGTGTCCTTCCGCAAGGGCGGGTGCTTCGAGATCCGCCCGCCGAAGGAGCCCCTCGCCGAGGCGCAGTTCGAGCGGCTGGCCACGATCGCGAGGAGAACTGGAAGAACTCACACCTTCGCGCGACGGATGGGCCGACCACCCGTTTGGTGCTGGCCATCGAGGGGGCACGCTAGGCCGAGGGCGTCTCCCCCATGCGTGATGCGGCGGAGCCAGTTTCGGGGTTTTGCCAAGCGGCTCGGGGGGTGCGATCCTGCTTGTGGGTCCAGCAGTGACTACTTTGGAAGTCGTCATGGTCCAACTGAAAAACCTAAAGGTCGGCAACTCCTTGGGAGTGCGGTTGCCGCGGGCGGTGCTCAATCGCATGCATCTTGGTGACGGCGACAAGCTGATTCTGACCGAGGCGCCGGAAGGCGGCTATCGACTGACCCTCTATGATCCCGAGCTCGAGCGGCAGATGGAGATCGAGGAGGAGGGCATCAGAAAGGACCGGAATACCCTGCGCGCGCTGGCCTCGTAGAGGAGCCTGTGACGATGAATGAAGAAGACCTCCTAAAACGTATCACCAGCCGTTCCGATGTGTTCGGCGGCAAGCCGATTATTCGCGACCTGCGAATCTCGGTCGAGACGATCTTGAGCCTGTTGGCGCAGGGCGAGCCCGTCGAGGCGATCCTGGAGGATTATCCCGGCTTGGAGCAAGCGGATATCAACGCCTGTCTTGCCTATGCGCATGCCGTGATCGCCCACGATCGGATCGATCGTATCGCGGTGTCTGGATGAGGTTTCTGGTTGACCGCTGCGCGGGACGCCGCCTGGCTCTCTGGCTCAGAGATCAGGGGCATGATGTACGCGAGGCCGCGGAGGTCGAACCCGATCCTGGCGATCAGGCCCTTCTACTCTGGGCCGCGCGCGAACAGCGCATCCTCATCACGATCGACAGCGACTTCGGAGCGCTCGTGTTCCACCGCAAGTCTCCGCACAGCGGCATCGTTCGACTGCCGGATGTCTCAGCTGCCAAGCGCATCGCGCTGATCGCGCAGCTGATCGAGCGCTATCCCGACGAGCTCGTCGGAGGCGCCATCTTCACCGTGACGACGGAACGAGTTCGGATATCGCAAACCCCACCCTTCACCGACTAGCTCGAGGCCATGGACAACGCCATTCAGAACGTCGGTGAGTACTACGCCGCACGCCGCGGATTCTCGAATAGGCCTGCCATCGTCTACCTCGCCAGCTAGGGATGTCCTGGTCTAATGGCAACGGACACCTCGGTTAAGGGACAATTCCCCTAGCTGAGGTGAAAGATGAAGACACGTAAGAAGTACACGAAAGAGTTCAAAGAGGACGCCATCCGGTTGGTTCTGGAGCAGGGCTATAAGCAGACCGAGGCGGCGAGGAGCTTAGGCGTCGACCGCAGCATGCTGGGGCGCTGGATCAAAGAGGCCGAGTCTGAGGGCGGTGATGCGTTCCGGGGCAACGGCAAGCTCAACGAGGAGCAGCAGGAGCTGCGTCGCCTGCGTGAGGAGAATCGACGCTTGCGCATGGAGCGTGAAAACTTAAGAAACGGCCTTCTTCGCGAAAGAGTCGAACTGAGATACCAGTTCATTGCCCAGGAGAAGGAGGCCTATCCGATGACGATGCTTTGCCGAGTACTGGGCGTCAGCCGTGGCGGGTTCTACGCCTTCCTGCACCGTCAGGATCGCGATCCCGACCCGGAGCATAAGGAGAAGCTCGAGTGGGTTCAGGACCTGGCCGCGGCGTCGGATCACACCTACGGTTCCCGGCGCATAGCCAAGGCGTTGCAGGAGCTGGGCTATCGAGTCGGACGGCATCAGGCGCGCAGTCTGATGCGCGAGGTCGGCGTGTGGGTGCGCTACCGCCGTTGGTATCGGGTCACAACCAATAGCAAGCACGACCAGCCGCTGTTCGAGAATCGCCTGGAGCGCAAGTTTGCCGTCGAGGCCCCTGACCAGGTCTACGCCGGTGACATCTGGAGGCGGTCTGGTCGGCACCCTCAACGAGCGATCGTGGCCGCAAGGAGTTGCTGCGCGCGCTGCTCGAGGAGGCGGAGCGCAGCCCGGAACACCGTGCGGCACTGGCGGAGTCCGACGCCTTGGTGGCGGAGCTGAAGGCCGCCGACGTCCTGATCATCGGCGTGCCGGTCTACGTTCAGGTCGTCGCGGCGGACCGAGGCATGGCCCGCGGGGAGTCCAGCGCCTTCGAGGCCGCGCTGGACCAGATCGAGCGGTTCTTTGCGCCGGGTGCGGCCGTGCCGGCGGCGGCCTGAACCGCGCCGCGGCAACACCGGCTCGATGTGATCGGGCCGCAGTGGTCGCCGTCGGGATCGGTAGCGGAATCGGTCCCGAGTCGGCCCAATGAATCGGCGCCGGCGGTGGATTGTCTCGCCGTGATCGATCCTGAATGCGGTCTCGATGTCGGCTGCGATTTCGATCTCGACCCGCGGCCATTCGCCGGACGATCAGCCAGATCTCCACCTTGACCCGACAATCAAACGAGACAGACACGATGAAGACCAACGACAAGGGCGAGTTCGTCCGCTGGGAATCCGGCTTTCGGCACTGGGTGACGCCGGACGGCAGCCCCGGCCCGAGCGGCGATGGCGGTTTCGCGGCCGAGCCGGGCCGCTATCACCTCTATGTCTCCTACGCCTGCCCCTGGGCGCATCGGACGCTGATCGTCCGGGCCCTGAAGGGGCTGTCGGACGCCATCTCGGTGTCCGTCGTGCATCCGCTGATGCCCCCGGAGAGCTGGGTCTTCGGGGACTATCCCGGCGCGACCCCGGACCACATCCACGGCTTCGATGCCCTGCATCAGCTCTACGCGCAGGCCGCGCCGGGCTTCGACGGCGTCGTGACCGTGCCGGTGCTCTACGACAAGCAGCGCCGGACCATCGTCAACAACGAATCGGCGGAGATCATCCGGATGCTGAACGCCGCCTTCGACGCCTGGGGGCGCGCGGAGCTGGACCTGTATCCAGCAGAACTGCGCGACGAGATCGACGCCATCAACGTCCTGGTCTACGACACGGTCAACAACGGCGTCTACCGCACCGGTTTCGCGACGACCCAGGCCGCCTACGAGGCCGCGTTCGACCAGCTCTTCGCGACGCTGGACCAGTTGGAGGCGCAGCTCGCGACCCAGCGCTATCTGGTCGGCGATCGGATCACCGAGGCCGACTGGCGCCTGTTCACGACGCTGCTGCGCTTCGACCCGGTCTACCACGGCCACTTCAAATGCAACCTGCGCCGCCTGGTGGACTATCCGAACCTCTGGGCCTACACCCGCGAGCTGTATCAGGTGCCGGGCGTCGCCGAGACCGTGAACATGGACCACATCAAGCGGCACTACTACGGCAGCCACACCGCGATTAACCCGAACGGCATCGTCCCGAAGGGGCCGGAACTGGACCTTTGGGCAGCGCCCGGTCGCGAGCGCATCGGCGAGTCGCCGTAGGCGAGACGGCCGACTCGACCGATACGGAAAGCGTTCATCATCCCAGGGGGCGAGGCCTGGATAGGTCCGATATTCGGCGGTGACGGTAGAACATCGGACGCGGGGCGCTTGTGTAAACTTGTGGTCAGCCATCGACCGAACCTCCCAACTAGGTCGGTTGATCGGTCAGGGCCTGCGTGGTGGTGACGCACCTCGGGGGCTGTCTGTCGGCGGTGCCCTAGTACCCGCTGCACCACCATCGCAAACTGTTACAGCTGGCACGAATCTGGTACAGCGCGACGCAAGAAACTAGAGACACGTCAGTGGGCGAGCGTGGGCAAAGATGCACCATCAGAGCATGCCAATCAGCGGCTTATCACCTAAACCATTGTCGGCAAACCCTTGGCGGCTCTGCATTGCCCCGATGATGGACTGGACGGATCGCCATTGTCGCTACTTTTTGCGCCAGATTAGCCGCCACACCCGCCTCTACACCGAGATGGTCACGACCGGGGCGCTGATCCATGGCGATCGCGAGCGTTTCCTGCGCTTCGACCCGGCCGAGCACCCTTTGGCGCTGCAACTCGGCGGCAGCGACCCCGGCGAGCTGGCCGCCTGTGCCCGCCTCGGCGAGGACTGGGGATACGACGAGATCAACCTCAATCTCGGCTGCCCGTCCGAGCGGGTGCAGTCGGGGCGCTTCGGTGCCTGCCTGATGGCCGAGCCCAAGCTGGTCGGCGAGTGCATCGCCGCGATGAAGGCGGCGGTCGATGTCCCGGTCACGGCCAAGCTTCGCATCGGCATCGATCACCGCGACAGTTACCCGGAGTTCCTCGCCTTCGCGACCGGCCTGGTCGAGGCGGGCTGCGACGCGCTGCTCGTCCATGCGCGCAAGGCGTGGCTGCAAGGGCTGAGCGCCAAGGAGAATCGCGCGATCCCACCCCTGCGCTACGACTGGGTCTACCGCCTCAAGGCCGCCTTCCCGGAAGTGCCGGTCGTCCTCAATGGCGGCGTGACCAGCCTCGCGCAGACGCTTGACCTGCTCTCTCGCGTCGATGGGGTGATGATCGGGCGCGCCGCCTACCACGATCCCTGGCTGCTGGCGGACGCCGACCGACTCGTCTTCGGGGATTGCCGCCCCGCTCCAGATCCCCATCAGGTACTCGAGGCCATGCTGCCCTATGTGCGGAACGAGCTCGAGGCCGGCGTCTATCTCAGCCGGATCAGCCGTCATCTGCTCGGTCTCTTCCAGGGCCGCCCGGGGGCCCGCGCCTGGCGGCGTCACCTGAGCGAGCATGCCCACCGCGCCGGCGCCGACGCGGGGGTGCTGATGGACGCGGCCGCCAGGGTCCGGTGACCCCCTTTCAGGCGTATCCGCCGCTTCCGCTGCAATTGTTACCGTCGATGGATTGGCTGCTCCTGTCGCTACTCTGTGCCTTCGCGCTGGCCTCGGCCGACGCAGCAACCAAGGCCTGGCTGCGCGACTACTCGGCGCGCGAGCTGACGCTGATCCGCTTCACGCTGACGGCCGTGTTCTTGGCCCCACTGCTGATCGGCGTGCCGCCGCTCGGCGAACTGCCGGGGGCCTTCTGGTATTGGATCGCGGCGCTCGTCCCGCTCGAGATCCTCGCGATGTTTCTCTACATGGCGGCGATCCGCGACCATCCCCTGGCGTTGACCCTGCCCTATCTCGCCTTCACGCCGGTCTTCGTGATCCTGATCGCCCACTGGCTCCTCGGCGAAGCCGTCAGCGTCGCCGGGGCGGCCGGAATCGGCTTGATCGTCGCCGGGGCCTGGCTGCTCAACGGACATACTGCACGGCTTGCCGATTGGCGCAGCTGGGGCGCGCCGCTCGCCGCCATCCCGCGCTCACCCGGTTCACGGCTGATGCTCGCGGTCGCCATGCTCTACGCCTTTACCGCGACGCTCGGCAAGGGAGCGCTCCAATACCTGCCGCCGGAGCGATTCGGCGCCTTTTACTTCGCCCTGCTGGGGGTGGCGGCACTGGTGTTGATCGCTGGACCCAATCCGCGGATCCTCTGGCGTGTCTGGCGCCGACCCTGGCCCGTTCTGGCAGTGCTTGGTCTCAACGGGCTAATGGTCTTCACGCACTTCATGGCGATCCAGCGCGTCGAGGTCGCCTACATGATCGCCGTCAAACGGACTAGCCTCGTCATCGGGATTCTCTATGGGGCCTGGCTCTTCCACGAGTCCGGTCTGCGCCAGCACCTCGGCGCCGCGGCCCTGATGCTCACGGGCGTCTTCCTGGTCGCCTGGTGAAGCCGAGCCACCCAGATTCGCATTCCAACGGCCGAATCTGGGCTCGCAGCAATCGCCACACACCCGTTCTGACCTTTCCAATTCGCGCGCGATTGTCGCATGATGCGCGGTTTTCCAGCGCCCCCGCGAAACCTCCCCGACATGAGCGACGCACCGACGACCAACCACGAAGGCCTGGAGCGGCTGCCGCTGCGCGTCTTCACCGAGAAGGCGTACCTCAACTACTCGATGTACGTCATCCTCGATCGGGCGCTCCCGCACCTCGGCGACGGGCTCAAGCCGGTGCAGCGGCGCATCCTCTATGCGATGTCCGAGCTCGGGCTCAGCGCAGCGGCCAAATTCAAGAAGTCGGCGCGCACCGTCGGCGACGTCCTCGGCAAGTTCCACCCGCACGGCGACACCGCCTGCTACGAGGCGATGGTGCTGATGGCGCAGCACTTCAGCTACCGCTACCCGCTGATCGACGGTCAGGGCAACTGGGGCTCACCGGACGACCCCAAGTCCTTCGCAGCGATGCGCTATACCGAATCCCGCCTGACGGCCTACGCCAACGTGCTGCTGGCCGAGGTCGACCAGGGCACCGTCGATTGGCAGCCGAATTTCGACGGCAGCCTCGAGGAACCCGAGCTGCTGCCGGCCAGGCTGCCAAACCTGCTACTGAACGGGGCGGCCGGGATCGCGGTGGGGATGGCCACCGATATCCCGTCGCACAACCTGCGCGAGGTCACCCGCGCCTGCATCCACCTGCTCGAGCACCCCGAGGCGAGCGTCGCAGATCTGTGCCGCCACGTGCCAGGGCCGGATCTGCCGACCGGCGGCGAGATCGTCACGGCCCCCGGAGACCTGCTGCGGATCTACGAGACCGGCAACGGCTCGCTGCGCCAACGGGCCCACTACGGTTTGGAGCAGGGCGACATCGTCATCACCGCCCTGCCCTACCAGGTCTCAGGCAATCGCATCATGGAGCAGATCGCCGCCCAGATGGAGGCGAAGAAACTGCCGATGCTCGAGGACCTGCGCGATGAGTCCGACCACGAAAGCCCGACGCGCCTGGTGCTGGTACCGCGCTCGAATCGGGTCGATGTCGAACGGCTGATGTCGCACCTCTTCGCGACCACCGACCTCGAGCGCAGCTACCGCGTCAACATGAACCTGATCGACCTCGAGGGCCGCCCGCGGGTGATGAACCTCAAGGAGGTGCTGAGCGAGTGGCTGCACTTTCGCCAGACGACCGTGCGTCGCCGGCTGCAGCATCGCCTCGACAAGGTCTTGGACCGGCTGCACCTGCTCCAGGGCCTGCTGATCGCCTTCCTCAACATCGATGAGGTGATCCGCATCATCCGCACCGAGGACGAGCCCAAGCCGGTCCTGATGACGCGCTTCGAACTGACCGACGCGCAAGCCGAGTATGTCTTGAACACCCGCCTGCGCCAGCTCGCCCGCCTCGAGGAGATCAAGATCCGCGGCGAACAGGAGGAGCTGCAGGCCGAGCGCGCCCGCATCGAGGAAATCCTCGGGTCGACGGCGGCCCTCAATGGCCTGATCCGCGACGAACTCGAGCGCGACGCCGAGCGCTACGGCGACGCACGCCGTTCGCCCCTGGTGCACCGCCCCGCCGCCGCCGCGATCGACGACAACGACCTGACGCCGGCCGAACCCGTGACGGTCGTACTCTCCGAGAAGGGCTGGGTGCGCTCGGGCAAGGGCCACGAGCTCGACCCGACGGCGCTGAGCTACAAGAGCGGCGACCGGTTCCTGAGCGCCGCACGACTGCGCAGCAGCCAACAGGCGGTCTTCATCGACACGACCGGACGGAGCTATTCCCTGCCGGCGCACGGCCTCCCCTCGGCCCGTGGCCAGGGCGAGCCGTTGACCGGGCGGCTCGATCCGCCGAAGGGCGCCCAGTTCATCGCCGTGCTCGGCGAGGACGCAAAGGGCCAGGTTCTGCTCGCCTCCGATGCCGGCTACGGCTTCCGGGTCTCGACCGAGGCCCTGTACGCCAAGCCGAAGGCCGGCAAAGCCGCCCTGACGGTCCCGGCCGGGGCCCTGGCCCTAACGCCCCAGCCGATCTCGGACCCGGAGCATGAGCGACTGGCCGTCGTCACCAATACCGGCTACCTGCTGGTGTTCCCGGTCAACGAACTGCCGGAGCTGCCACGCGGCAAGGGCCACAAGCTGATCGGCATCCCGGCTGCGAAGGCTGCCGCCCGCGAGGAGTTTCTCGTCGCGCTGACCGTCATCGGCCCCTCGGCAAGCCTCACGCTGCAGGCCGGGAAGCGCAGCTTCACCCTCAAGCCCGCCGATCTCGCCCTCTACGAAGGCGAGCGCGGCCGCCGCGGAAAACGCTTGCCCCGGGGCCTGCAGCGAGTCGAATCACTCAGCGCCGCCTGAGCCCATCGCACCAGTCGCCTGCAGTCCTGGCCAGCAGTGGCGAAGGGCCGCTACAAGCGCGCGCGCAACCTGCTGTACCCATCGCAAATGGCTTTTCGGTTTCTGCGCCGGGCAGCGGGGGCAGGGGTGTCGCCACCAGGGATGCTGTCGTCAAGCCCCCAGGGATTGGGTTCACGGCGTCCCCTGCCCCCGCTGCCCGGCCCAGAGACAACCGCAATTTCGGCTCAGACGGGTATACAATAGTTGGCTTGATAGCCATTGGCCTACCGCGACCTTTCGCAATGTTCCCCCGTATCCTGATCCTCTTGCTCGTCCTCGCGGCCGTCATCGGCGGCCTCGGTTTCATGAAGTACCGGCAAATGCAGCAACAGGAGGCGATGCTCTCGCAGGCGCCGCCGCCGGCCACCGTTTCGGTGACCGAGGTCCGCAGCCAACCCTGGACACCGCGCCTGAACGCCGTTGGCACGGTCAATGCCGTTCAAGGGGTCATGGTCAACAACGAGGTCAACGGGCAGGTCAGCGAGATCCTCTTCGAGTCGGGCGCCACCGTCGCCCAGGGCGAACCGCTGCTGCGCCTCGACGACACCGTCGATCAGGCCGACCTCGCCGGCCTGCTGGCCGACCAGACCTTGGCGCAGATCCGACGCGACCGCAATGCCCGGCTGCTCGAGACGCGAGCCGTCTCGCGCGAGGAGTTCGACGAGGCCACGGCGACACTCGAGAAGGCCGAGGCCCTGGTGGCCGCCAAGCGGGCGCTGATCGCCAAAAAGACCCTCCGCGCCCCCTTCGGCGGGCGCCTCGGCATCCGCCTCGTCAATCTCGGCCAATATCTCCCGGCCGGCTCGAAGATCGTTCCGCTCGAGGCGCTCGACCCGGTCTACGTCGACTTCACGCTGCCGGAGCGCCGCTTCGCCGAAGTCGCCGCGGGTCAGCCCGTCGAGGTCAGCGTCGCGGCCTATCCGGAGCGCACCTTCACCGGTGAAATCACCGCCATCAACCCCGGAGTCGATCAGGGCTCGCGCAACGTGCAGCTACGCGCAACCCTCGCCAATCCCGAGCTGCTGTTGCGGCCCGGCATGTTCGCCCAGGTCGCGACCCTGCTGCCGACGAAAGAGGAGGTGCTCACGCTGCCGCGCCAGGCGGTTTCATTCAATACCTACGGCGATTCGGTCTTCCTGATCCAAGAGCAAGACGGCCAGGCGCAGGTGCAGCGGCGCCAGATCCGCACTGGGGCCGTACACGGGGACGAGGTCGAGGTCATCGACGGGCTCGGCGCCGGCGATCGGGTTGTCCTGGCCGGCCAGGTCAAGCTCAAGAACGAGCAACCGGTCACCATCGTGCCGGCCGCGGAGGCGGCACCGCAGGGCGGCGCAGCGACGAGCAAGACGCCATGAAGTTCACCGACGTCTTCGTCCACCGCCCGGTACTCGCGAGCGTCGTCAGCCTGCTGATCCTGATCCTCGGCGTGCGCGCCCTGGTCGAGATGGAAATCCGCCAATACCCGGAGACCCAGAACACGGTTGTCACGATCACGACCGCTTACCCCGGCGCCAGCAGCGAACTGGTCAAGGGCTTCATTACCACACCCCTGCAGCAGGCCGTCGCCGAGGCCCAGGGCATCGACTACATCTCGGCGACCAGCACTCAGGGCCTATCGGTGATCGAGGCCAACATGCGCCTGAACTACGACCCCAATGCGGCGGTCGCCGAGATCCAGGCCAAGGTCGCAAGCCAACGCAACGTGCTGCCCGACGCCGCCCAGGACCCGGTCATTGACTCGACGACCGGCGATTCGACGGCACTGATGTACCTCGCCTTCTACAGCGAGACGATGGGCCTGCCGCAGGTCTCCGATTACCTGCTGCGCGTCGTGCAGCCCCAGCTTCAGGCCCTCGAGGGGGTGGCAAAGGCCGAGGTCTTCGGCAACAAGACCTTCGCGATGCGCATCTGGCTCGACCCCAACCGCATGGCCGCCCTCGGCATCGATGGCGGCGACGTCGCTGCCGTGCTCGCCGAGAACAACTACCTGGCCGGCGTCGGCCAGATCCGCGGCGAGACCGTCCAAATCGACCTCTCGGCGACGACCGACGTCAGCCGGGCGGAGGACTTCCGCAACCTGGTCATCCGCGAGGACGAGGGCGCCCTGGTGCGGCTCTCCGACATCGCCGAGGTCGAGCTCGGCTCGGCCGACTACGACTCGAGCACCTTCTACCGCGGCCTGCCGGCAATCTTCATCGGGATCGAGCAATCCCCCGGGGCCAACCCGCTGAACGTCGCCGAGCGCGTGCGCGAGCTGATGCCGGAGCTGGCCGCCCAGTTCCCGGAGGGGCTCGACTCGGCCATCCCCTACGACGCCAGCGAGTTCATCCAGGATTCGATCCGCGAGGTCTTCACGACGCTCGCCGAGGCGGGCCTGATCGTGCTCTTCGTGATCTTCCTCTCGCTCGGTTCGCTGCGCGCCGCGGTGATCCCGTCGGTCGCGGTGCCGCTGTCGATCATCGGCGCGGCCTTCCTGATGCTGCTGATGGGCTTCTCGATCAACCTGCTGACGCTGCTGGCGATGGTCTTGGCGATCGGCCTGGTCGTCGACGACGCGATCATCGTCGTCGAGAACGTGCACCGCCACCTCGAGATGGGCAAGTCCGGACTCGCCGCGGCCATCGACGGGGCGCGCGAACTCGCGGTCCCGATCGTCGCGATGACGACGACCCTGGTCGCCGTCTATGCCCCGATCGGCTTCATGGGGGGGCTGGTCGGCTCGCTGTTCACGGAGTTCGCCTTCACGCTCGCGGCGACCGTACTGATCTCGGGCGTGGTGGCCCTGACCCTGTCGCCGATGCTCGCCTCGCGCTCCCTGCGTACCGGCAGCGAGCAAGGCCGTTTCGAGCAGGGGGTGGAACACTTCTTCGTCAAGCTGGCCAAGGGCTACCAGCGCGCGCTGCACGGCTGGCTCGCCTACCCGGTCCTGACGGTCCTGCTGGCGATCGTGGTCCTCGCCGGCATCTACATCATGTACACGATGACCGAGAAGGAGCTGGCACCGACAGAGGATCAGAGCATCCTCTTCTTCCAGGCCACCGCTCCCCAGACCGCGACCATCGACTACGTCGAGCGCTATGTCCGCGAGATCCAAGAGCAGTTCGAGGCCGTCCCCGAGTACAGCCAAAGCTTCATCATCGCTGGGATGGGCGGCGACGTCAGCACCACCTTCGGTGGCTTCAAGATGCCCCCGCCGTCGGAGCGCGAACGCTCGCAGATGGCGATCCAGCCGCAGCTGCAAGGCCAGCTCGGACAGATCACCGGGGTGCAAGCGGTCGTCTTCCCGCGACCGAGCCTGCCGACACCCGGCAATGGGCTGCCCGTCGAGTTCGTCATCGTCTCCGACGCCCCCTACGAGGAGCTCAATGCACTCGCCGATCAGCTCGTCGGCACCGCGCTGGGCAGCGGCAACTTCATGTTCCTGCAGAAAGATATGAAGTACACCCGACCGCGTATCGTGCTCGACATCGACCGCGACCTCGCCGGCGACCTGGGGGTGAGCATGCAGGAACTCGGCCGGGCCCTCTCGGCGATGGTCAACGAGGACTACGTCAACTGGTTCAGCCTTGCCGGGCGCAGCTATAAGGTCATCCCACAGGTCGAGCAGGCCTTCCGCAACGACAGCGACAGGCTCCAGGACCTCTACGTGCGCAACAAGGCCGGCGAGCTGATCCCGCTTGCCACGCTGGTCGAGATCCGCGCGCAGGTCGAGCCCTCGAAACGCACTCAGTTCCAGCAGCTCAATGCCATCACCTTGTCCGGCGTCATGGCATCTGGCCTGACCCTCGGCGACGCCCTCGGCTACCTCGAGGAGGAGGCCGAGGCGCTCTTTCCGAAGGGCGTGCGCTGGGACTACAAGGGTGAATCACGTCAATTCCAGCAGGAGGGCGGCGCCCTGGAGGTCACCTTTTTCCTCTCGCTGCTGGTCATCTACCTGGTCCTGGCCGCCCAGTTCGAGAGCTGGCGCGACCCCTTCGTCATCCTGATGTCGGTGCCGCTGACCATCGCCGGGGCCATGATCTTCCTCTTCCTCGGTTTCGCGAGCGTCAACATCTACACCCAGATCGGGCTGATCACGCTGATCGGGCTGGTCGCGAAGAACGGCATCCTGATCGTCGAATTCGCCAACCAGCTGCGCGAACGCGAGGGCCTCGATCGGCGCCCGGCCGTCGAGCAGGCCGCAGCCATTCGTCTGCGCCCGATCCTGATGACCACCGTCGCGATGGTCGTGGCCATGGTCCCGCTGCTGCTGGCGAGCGGCCCGGGCGCCGTGAGCCGCTTCGACATCGGGCTCGTGATCAGCACCGGTCTCGGCATCGGGACCCTGTTTACGCTCTTCGTCGTCCCGGCCGTCTATGTGCTGGTCGCCTCGCCCCAGACCCAGCGCCAGGACTCCGACGGTGAGGCGCCAGTCGCTCGACCCGCGCCACAAGCAGGGCCAGGGCCGTAGAGGGCCCGCTCATCCGGGGCGCTCACTTACGCCGCGCACGCTTGGGTGGCGCGGGGCGGACGCTGTGCCCCCCGTCATGGCGAAGGAAGGGTTCGAGAACCACAGGCATGACTTGCTTGAGAGCCCCTCGCCCCAGCGGGGGTTGGGGTGAGGGGAGACGGCTACGGGAGCCCGCTGTGTCGATGATGATCTGTGCCGAAACCGATCGAGACCGCCGCTCGACGGCCGCCTCGGCGCGCCTGTCGAACCCCGCAAGTCGCGGAAGCGCGTCGCGCGAGCGCCGAGATCGGGCCTCCGCGCCCCCGGATCCTGGGCTGGCAGGGCGAAATCGGCCACGGACTTGACCTTGGACAAGGCGTCGCGGTTTGTGACGTCCACGCGACGCCCCGGCCCGCCCCCTTGTGCTAGCCTTGATATCGAGGCCGTTGGTTCGTATCTGTGCCGCAACAACGGTTCGAAAACGAGAAATTGGAGTGCAGACGATGACGATGACCCAGGCACAAGCGGTTTGGGCGCTCTGTCGAGAGGGCCTACAGCAATGCGCCGACGAGGCCGAGGCCAACTGGCTGCGGGGCCAGCCATATGATCTCGACGAGCAAGTCCCGACGACCAAAGTGGTCAGGGATCTGATCCGACGTTCCAACATCGGCCTGGATGTTTCCGAGGAGGTAGCCGAGCCTGCCTAGCCC
>JGI12210J13797_11032587_pt1 | contig 14069 bp, 12 predicted proteins | sample ElkSlonscriptome_3_FD_13797 | JGI IMG/M metagenome (IMG submission 13797)
CAAGCGCTTTTTTCAGTCTTTTCGGCTGGGTTGAATTCCACCCGCGCTGAAAACGACCGGCCCGGTCGGAGACGCTCCCCGATCGGGCCGAAAAAGAATTACAATATATTTACTTGCCGGCAAAGTCAAGCCATTTCTTAGCGCTCCAGGATCAATTTATGGTAACGTTTTTTTCCGGCCCTCAGGAGGATTTCTCCATCCTGAAAATGATTCGACGTAATCATATAATCGGCGGCATCGATTCGAATGTCATTGACATAAGCCCCGCCCTGGGAAATAAGCCGCCTTGCAGCCCCGCCCGAATTGGCCAACCCGACCTGATTGAACATTTTGAAGGCAGGGATGCCCTGTTCAATCTCCTCCGGGCGTACCGGTGAACTGGGCACCGAATCCGTGCCGTGGGATGCGCGGTTTCGAGGAATGGCGCTTGAGGGCAGAATATCTCCGGATATATCGCGCCCTCCGAACATCCGCAAAGCGGATTCCCTGGCCCTTACCGCCTCTTCGACCCCGTGGGCCAAGGCAGTCGCTTCAAAAGCCAGTACCGCTTTGGCGCTGTTCAGGTCCGAACCCTGAAGAGTCTCCACTGCAGCGATCTCTTTCATGGGTAAAAACGTGAACAGCGCCAGAAAACGTGCCACATCCCGATCATCGGTATTCACCCAGAACTGATAATACTCATACGGTGAGGTTCGCTCCGGATCGAGCCAGACGGCGCCCGCATGGGTTTTCCCCATTTTAATACCGCTGCTGGTGGTGATCAGCGGAAAGGTAATACCGAAGGCGGGTTTTTGCCTCACCCGCCGAATCAATTCGATTCCCTGAACAATATTGCCCCATTGATCGCTGCCGCCCATTTGCAGGCCGCATTCGAAATCTTCGGATAGTTTCAAAAAATCATAGGCCTGAAGAACCATATAATTGAATTCGATAAAATTGAGCCCTTCTTCCGATTCCAGACGTATGCGATAACTTTCGGCCTTGATCATGCGGTTGACGCTGAAATGGCGACCGATATCCCGGAGTAATGGGATGTACTGTAATTGGGTCAGCCAGTCGGCGTTGTTCAGCATCAGCGCTTTTCCGTCCGAGAAATCGATGAATTGAGACAATTGCTTTTGGATCCCCCGGGCATTCTCTTCAATGATGTCAGCGGTCAGCAGCCGGCGCATCTCGGTTTTACCGCTGGGATCTCCGATGAGGCCGGTTCCTCCGCCGACCAGCGCAATCGGCCTGTGGCCGTGCCGTTGCATATGGGCCAGCGACATGATCGGAACCAGACTGCCGACATGAAGACTGGAAGCGGTCGGGTCGAACCCGATATAGCAGGTGCGGTCGCCCTCTTCGAGATAAGACCTCAACTCCTGGTCATGAGTGGTTTGTTCTATAAAGCCCCGTTCCCGCAAAATATCCAGCACGTTCTTCATCAGGTCTCACCTCATTATTTATTCGCGTATTCGACAGCCCGCGTCTCTCGAATCACCATCACCTTAATCTGGCCCGGAAAGGTGAGTGACTCCTCTATATTTTTTACGATATCCTTACTCATCAGGATGGCTTCCTCATCGGAAACGATGCTGCTCTCGACCATGACCCGAATTTCCCTGCCGGCCTGAATGGCATAGGAATTGACGACCCCCTGAAAGGAATTGGCGATATTTTCGAGTTCTTCCAATCGCTTGATATAATTCTCGAGCAATTCCTTTCTGGCGCCGGGTCGTGCACCGGAAAGCCCGTCAGCCGCCTGAACCAAAAGCGCATATATAGAAGAAGGGGGAACGTCTTCATGGTGGGCGGCCACGGCATGCACGATTTTTGGGGATTCCCCGAATTTCTTCGTCAACTTGGACCCGATTAAGGCATGGGGTCCTTCGACTTCATGGTCCACCGCTTTTCCGATATCGTGGAGCAGACCCATTCGACGTGCAAGCTTCTGATTGAGGCCCAGTTCCGCGGCCATGATGCCGCACAGAAAACCCACTTCCACCGAGTGCTGTAATACATTCTGGGCATAACTGGTTCGAAATTTCAGCTGCCCGATATATTTGATCAGTTCATTGTGAATCCCGTGCACACCGAGATCAAAGGCGGCCTGCTCTCCGGCCTCTTTAATTGTCACGTCGATCTCCCGCCCCACTTTTTTGACCACGTCCTCGATCCTGGCCGGATGAATCCGTCCATCGGAGATCAGCCGCATCAATGAAAGCCGGGCCACTTCTCTTCGAACCGGATTAAACCCGGAAAGAATTACCGCCTCAGGCGTATCGTCGATGATCAAATCGATTCCGGTCGCCGCCTCAAGGGCCCGAATATTCCGTCCTTCCCGTCCGATGATCCGGCCCTTCATCTCATCGCTCGGAAGCGGAACCACCGAAACGGTGCGTTCCGCTATAAAATCACCGGCATACCGCTGAATCGCGGTCGCAATAATCTCTTTTGCTTTCTTGTCCGCCTCTTCCTTTGCCTCATTTTCGATTCTTTTAATCAGTTTGGCCCCTTCGTACCGGGCCTCGTTCTCCATGGCTCGAATCAACAGTTCCTTGGCCTGTTCTGCGGTGAGACCGGATATTTTTTCAAGCTGGTTTTTCTGTTCCTGTATCAATTCATTGAATTTTCGCTCATTTTCCTGAATGCTTTCTTCTTTTTCAGCGACGGTCTTCTCCCGGCGGGTAAGATCGCTTTCCCTTCTTTCAAACTGCTCATTTTTGCGGTCGATATTCTCTTCTTTCTGAACCAACCGCTGTTCTTTCTTTTTTACCTCCGCCCAGGCTTCTCTGGTTTCCGCGTCAAATTCGCTCTTCATTTTAAAGAGCAAGTCTTTGGCCTCGAGTTCGGCCTCTTTGAGCAAGGTTTCCGATTTCCGCTTGGCATCTTCGACCAATCGGACCGACTCTTGTTCCGCGGATGAGATTTTATCGGAAGCGATTTTTTCCTTGAGCCAATAGGCGGCACCAAACCCGATTGCGAGCCCGATAATACCGATTAAAAAACTATATTCATTCATTTTTTTCTCCCTCTAATTCACTATTCTTTTCGTGCCCTTACCGTCGTCTTTGGATTGTTTTTAAAGCCAACAGCTTGAATTCAGGCTGTCAAAACCGATCCTGGTGAATATAGGACTGCTAAATGCATAGGAATCGGAACCAAGCCGTTCATTCAATGAGGTGAATAAGAGAACGGATGAATGAAGAAATGAAATAGGGGTGGGAAAACGGATTGCGCGTTCGTTTCGAATGCGGCAACCTCGAAAGAAATTGCGGTCACAAGCTGCTTAGAGGACCGTCTTTTTCGCCGCAGGTGCTGAAGTGATAGAAAAATATGGTAATGAAAAGACTGTCCGGAAGGAAAAGGCCGAGAGAAGGGTCCCCCACCATTGTGCCGTGTTGGTAGGTCTTTGAACCATGTTTCCATGGTGGGTGCCGTATGGTTTCTTTAGGCTTTTCTGTGGGTACAGAACATGCACACCGAAACCAGGGATGGCTCCCTTTTGCGTAAATGTTGGATCAAAGCGCTTCTTCCAATCACGAACACGGCAGGGGACATCATTTATTTCAATAAACGAATATTCAATTTATCAGCATCAGAATAATCAAGTGATCAATGACGAAATAGCAAAGAAATCTTCTGTGATCAACCTTTATTTAGTTTAGAAAATATGAAATTAGAAGTTTCTCGGCCGTATGCGGTTTTTCTCACTCACCCCTACTGAAATCGACATCAGAATCATTCTGGTGCCACGGGTACATGGACGGAAACTTTTCTTTATTCACTTAACCTGATCATTCACTGCGTTTACATCTTCCCGGCAATTTATCTCGTAGACTATCATACCATTCATTAATATTTAAAGCACCTTTTTTGCCCCCCCCCAGAATTTCAAATATCCGATGGAATTTAAAAATTTAAATAACCTGAACTCTTTCTGAATCATACCACACCGCAGACAGAAGAATTCTTAAATCCGGTATCCACCTCATTATATGACGTCTGAGTATAAACTTTCAGACGGATGAAAGTCAAGTATTTTACATTTTTAGCAAATACCACAACTTCGGAAAACTCGGATGCCCATTCCCACTCACCAAAGGCCCAACGCAAAAAAGGGGTAAGCCTTTTCAGCTCACCCCTTTTTTGCCGGAATTCACCGGCTATTCGTTGGTTGAATAAAAGTTTTTAAATATTATAAAAACAAATCAGCTCCCGCGGGTACCGGCGCCGGCAATTTTAACCCGTTCAAGGGCGCGTTCGAGCGCCGCTCGAGCCCGGGTGAATTCAATATCTTCTTTGGTTCGGGCTTCTTCAAGTCGTTTTTGGGCACGCTTGAGGGCTGATTTTGCCCGCTCGATGTCGATATCGCACCGCCTTTCAGCGGATTCGGCCAGCACCGTCACCTTATCAGGCAACGCTTCCGCAAACCCTCCGCCGATAAACACGCACCGCTCCACATTGTTTGCGTCCGTATAGCGGATGGTTCCGGTTTTGAGGGTGCTTAAGAAAGGAGTATGACCGCTCAGTACGCCGAATTCTCCCAGCGTTCCCGGAGCCACAACAATCTGAGCATCCTCGCTGACCACATATTTTTCTGGGGTCACCACTTCTAATCTAATGTTTGCAGCCATATCCTTGATTCCTTTTCCTTATTCTTCGGATGACATCTCCTTGGCTCTTTCAAGCACCTCTTCAATGCCGCCGACCATGTAAAACGCCTGTTCGGGAATATCATCGTGCTTGCCTTCCACGATTTCCTTGAAGCCTCGAATGGTATCCTCGATCTTAACGTACTTGCCGGCTTTGCCGGTGAAGGTTTCGGCAACATGGAACGGCTGCGACAGAAATCGCTGCATCTTTCGGGCTCTGGAAACGAAGATTTTATCTTCGTCGGAAAGTTCCTCAATTCCCAGAATAGCAATGATGTCCTGCAACTCTTTATACTTCTGAAGAATCTGTTGAACCTGACGGGCGACATGGTAATGATCTTCCCCGATAAAGTTGGCATCCAGAATTCGAGAAGTGGAGTCCAGCGGGTCCACCGCGGGATAAATGCCGAGTTCGGCGATCTGCCGGGAGAGAACCACCGTACCATCCAAATGAGCAAAGGTTGTGGCAGGGGCCGGGTCGGTCAAGTCGTCTGCAGGCACGTAGACGCACTGAACAGCGGTAATCGATCCCTTATCGGTGGAAGTAATCCGTTCCTGGAGACCACCCAGGTCGACCGCCAGCGTCGGCTGGTACCCCACGGCGGAAGGCATACGACCCAAGAGGGCGGATACCTCGGAACCGGCCTGGGTAAACCGGAAGATGTTATCGATGAACATCAACACATCCTGCCCTTCCACATCACGGAAGTATTCGGCGGCGGTCAGGGCGGAAAGCGCCACTCGGGCCCGGGCCCCGGGAGGCTCGGTCATCTGCCCGTAAATCAAGGCCGCCTTGGGAAGGACCCCGGAATCCTTCATTTCGTGATACAAGTCGTTCCCCTCGCGGGTTCTTTCCCCCACCCCGGCAAACACGGAAATCCCGCCGTGGTGCATGGCGATGTTGTGGACCATCTCCATCATGATAACCGTTTTCCCCACGCCGGCACCGCCGAACATCCCCATTTTACCGCCTCGGGGAAACGGAACCAGAAGATCGATCACCTTGACGCCGGTCTCAAGAACCTGAACCGTCACATCCTGCTCAGTAAATTTGGGAGCGGGGCGATGGATCGGCATCATTTTCTCTTGGCTGATGGGGCCCAGGCCGTCCACCGGTTTTCCGACCACATTAAGCACTCGTCCGAGGCTCGCTTCTCCTACCGGCATCTGAATCGGTTTACCGGTATCCTTGGCGGCCATGCCCCTGACCAGTCCGTCGGTGACGTCCATGGCGATGGTTCGGACCACATTATCACCCAAATGCTGCGCCACCTCGACAACGAGGTTGTCTTCCTCATCATTGATCGCAGGGTTGGTCAGCAAAAGCGCATTCAAAAGAGTAGGGAGCTTTCCCGGCTCAAATTCAACATCTACGACAGGCCCCATGACCTGGGTTACCTTACCAATTTTTTCTGCCATTGATCTTCCTCCGATACATTCTTAATAAGCCAAAAACGTTTTATCCTTTAAGGGCTTCAGCACCCCCGACGATATCCATCAATTCAGCAGTGATTGCGGCCTGTCGCGCTTTGTTGTATGCCAGGGTCAACCGCTCCAACATATCGTTGCATGCATTGGTCGCATTGTTCATGGCCGCCATTCGAGCGGCATGTTCACTGGTAGAGGTTTCGAGCAGGGCGCTGTAAATCTGAACAAACACGCTTCGCGGAAGCAGCTCTCCAAGCAATTCAGCCGGTGAGGGTTCGGCGATGTGTTCGGCCAGGTACGGCTTGTCCGTCTCCTCATTGTCTTCCTCAGCCGTTTCAATCGGAGGAATCGGCAGCAGTTGCTTCACAATCGGAACCTGTCGCGCCGAACTGACGAATTCGGAATACACCATGTAGACCTCGTCATATTCCCCGTCCAAAAATTTTTCGATCAACTTTCGACCGGAGTTGGCGGCGATACTGAAATCAAAGGTCCCTCCGATGACCCCGATATACTCATCGGCGATCGTCACCCCCTTTTTCCTGGCCCAGTCACGACCTTTTTTGCCGAAGAGCGTAAAGGAAACATCCACGTCTCCTTCCGCAGTCTTTTCTTCCAGAAAGTTTTTGGCCCTATCGGTCAGGTTAATGTTAAAACCACCACACAGTCCTCTATCGGACGTCGTCAGCACGATGTGGATTTTTTTTACATCCTCCCGCGGAACCAGCAGCGGATTGGCTTCTTCACCGGTCTTTCCCGCGAGACTACCGAGCACATCGGAAAATTTCGCGGCATAGGGACGAAAAGCATCCATACTGGTTTGAGCACCGCGCAACTTGGATGCGGCCACCATGTTCATGGCCTTTGTGATCTGCTTCGTCTTTTTTACACCGGAGATCTTGTTTTTGACATCCTTCAATGTTGCCATATCACTCAGCCTCTTCTATTTGATTGTATCCTTGAATTCCTCATCATATTCGGTCAAGGCTTTTTTCATCAGGTTGTCCAGCTCGTCGTCGATCTGTTGTTTTTCAGCAAGGTCTTTGAAGATCTGAGGATATCGTTCTTCGATAAAAGGATACAAACCGGCTTCATATTTGGCAAGCACGTCCACAGGATATTTATCCAGAAACCCTCTGGTTCCGGCGTATAGAACGGAGACCTGCTTTTCCATGGAAAGCGGCTGATACTGCGGCTGTTTCAAGATCTCCACCAGGCGGGCCCCGCGGGTCAACTGCCGCTGGGTCGATTTATCCAGGTCGCTGCCGAAGGCGGCAAAGGCTTCAAGCTCACGATACTGGGCCAAATCGAGTCGAAGGGTACCGGCTACCTGTTTCATGGCCTTCACCTGGGCCGCCCCGCCGACTCGGGAAACGGAAAGCCCGACGTTGATAGCCGGTCGGACGCCGGCAAAGAACAGGTTGGGTTCGAGATAGATCTGTCCGTCGGTAATGGAGATCACGTTTGTCGGAATGTACGCGGAGACGTCCCCGGCCTGGGTTTCGATGATGGGCAGGGCGGTCAGAGATCCGGCCCCCAAGTCATCGTTCAGTTTGGCGGATCGCTCCAGCAGGCGGGAGTGGTTGTAGAAAATGTCGCCGGGATACGCTTCACGTCCCGGCGGCCGTCTCAGAAGCAGAGATACCTGGCGGTAGGCGGCCGCCTGCTTGGAAAGGTCGTCGTACACGATCAGGGCATGCTGGCCTTTGTCTCTGAAGTATTCCCCCATGGCGCATCCGGTATAGGGCGCGATGTACTGAAGGGTGGCCGGGTCACTGGCGCAGGCCGCGACCACGGTGGTGTATTCCATTGCACCGTTCTTTTCGAGAACATCCACTACCTGGGCAACGGTGGATTTTTTCTGCCCGCAGGCCACGTAGACACAGAATACGTCGGTGTTTTTCTGGGCAAGAATGGCGTCCACGGCACAGGCGGTTTTACCGATCTGACGGTCGCCGATGATCAACTCACGCTGGCCCTTGCCGACCGGGGTCATGGCGTCCACCGCCTTCAGGCCGGTGTAACAGGGTTCATGCACACTTTTTCGAGCGATGACGCCGGGGGCCACCATTTCAACCCGCCGGGACTCTTTTGCCTCCACCGGCCCCTTACCGTCGATGGGTTCGCCCACGCCGTTTACCACGCGTCCGAGAACGGGTTCACCCACGGGAACCTCGGCGATACGGCCGGTCCGTTTAACCATGTCGCCTTCCTTGATTCCGGTGTCATCCCCCATGATGGCGACACCGACATTGTCTTCCTCAAGGTTGAGAACGAGCCCCAGAACGCCTCCGGGAAACTCCACCAGTTCCAGGGCCATGACTTTTTCGAGGCCGTAGACTCGAGAGATGCCGTCACCCACGGAGAGGACCACGCCGGTTTCACTCAGCTCGACCTTCTTGTCATAGTCCGTGATCTGCTCTTTGATAATCTGACTTATTTCTTCAGCTCTTAGTTCCATTAGACACTCTCACCCCTTTTTAAAGATTCTCTCATATTTTGCAATTGCGTTCTAATGCTGCCGTCCAAAACAAGATCCCCCACCTTGGTCACAATGCCGCCGATCAAATCGGGATCTTGTTCAACTTCAAGTTTCACATCATTCCCGGTCATATTGGATAAGGCTTCACGAATCTTTTCAACGGTATCCGATGGAAGCTCCATGGCGGTCACCAGGGTGGCGCGTCCGACCCCTCGCAGTTCATCCGCCAGTTTCTGATAAAAGTCATTGATGTGTTTCACGAATCCGAAACGACCCTTCTCGAAAATCAAGAGGAGAAAGGCCCTCAAGACCCCGGTGAGCCCCTGCTTGTCCGTTACCGTTTCCAATACGTGTCTGCGGCCGGCAGCATCATAAAGGGGATTGGTGATTGCTTGTTCAAGAGCCGGATTCTCCGAAAGCAGGTTGGAGAAGCTTTCCAGTTCTTCCCTGTATGTCTCAGCCTGGCCATCCTCTTTGCCGATCAGCAGAAGTGCCTTGGCATAACGCCTTGCAACAGCCAAATTTCTCACTATGCCACCACCTTCTCTAAGTATTCATCCACAAGTCGGTTCTGATCATCCGTCGTTACATTGGCCTTGATGATTTCCTCGGCTTTGCCCAATGCCCGTTCAAAAACCTCTTCTTGCAATCTCCGCTTGGCCTGGTTGAACTCATGCTCGATGTTGCGTTTGGCTTGCTCCTCGAGCTTATCCGCCGATGCTTCGGCCTCTTTCAGAATCCTGGTTTTGGCCTCTTGCCCCTGTCTCTCGTATTCGGCGACGATTCTCTCGGCCTCCATTTCCAGGTCGGCCAGTTTCTTGTTGTACTCGGCAAGCTCCTTTTCGGCCGTTTCCTTCTTGGCCTCGAGTTCTTTCAGCTGATCCTTGATTCCCTCAATCCGGGAATTCAGCGCCTGGGTTACCGGTTTTCTCAGCAGGAAGAAAAGCGCCACCGCCAAGACCGTGAAATTCATGACCCGGTAGGTATCGGTCGAGGACCAACCGGTGCCGTGATCCCCACTTTCGCCGTGGCCGGCTTCGGCGGCCTCTCCGTGCGGCGTTTCCAACTGCTCGGCTTCGCCGTGGCCGCCCTCCGTCGCACCGAATGCAGATCCGGCGATTCCGAAACAAAGAAGCACCGTCAGAACACCGATCCACAGCATATGGAGCGGTATTTTTCGGTGCATCCGGTCAAGTCCAGGATTTTTCATGAAACTGCCCTCCCTAAGATTTTTTCTCCGATATCGTTAGCGAATCTATCAACCTCTTGCAGAAGGGTTTCTTTGACCTCTTCCGCATCCGTTCGAATTTTCTGCCGAACTTTTTCCAGCTCCGCATGGGCCTTTTCATTGATTCTTGCGATGATTTCTCTTTCCTCTTCCTCGGCGACCTGAATCTGCTTTTCTTTTTCTTTCAATCCTTTGGTTCGGGCCGCTTTAATCCCTGAATAATAGGCATCGTCTTTTTCCCGGGCGGTCCGGGAAAAAGTATCGATATCCTCCTGCAGCCCCGAAACCTTGTTTTTTCTTTGTTGAAGCATATTCCGGATTGGTCGATATAAAACCGTATTCAAGACCCAGATCAGAAACAAAAAATTGATAATCTGTATGAACAATGAACCATCAACGCTTATCATCGCCACTCCCCCGTCAAAATGTTTTTGAAATCAATCAGTTCAGGAAATTATTTAAACCAACCCAAAATTGTCGACTTTGTTACATCAGCGCCATGAATTTGTCAAAGGTTTTTTGGAAAATATTAATTTCCCCCGGCCTCATCCGGCGCCGGGAGTTCCGGGGGAGAGTCGGTAAAGCGATTCAGCACCATTTCTCTGGCTTTCATTCCACAATTTCCGTTGAAAGTAGCGCCGGAATCGATGGTGATACTGGGGGCGTTGATATCGCCGTTCACCCGCCCCGGAGGGTATACCTCGATCTTTTCCCGAGCATCGATCGTCCCGTTCACCTCTCCCATGATGATGGCTCCGTCGACCAGCATATCCGCATCGATGACCGCCTTTTCACCTACGATGACCGTACCGTTGGTGCTGTGGATTTGGCCCTTCACCTTTCCGTCCAAGCGGATAATGCCTTGAAACTCAAGAATGCCTTCGATATACGAATCCGAACCGAGGAACGTAGATATCGATTCCGACTTCTTTCTTTTCCGCATAACCCCTCCTCAATCCAAGATAAACCTGCGCATGCTGACATTCATTAGAAGACCGATGCAGATCATGATGGTCAATACTGAAGATCCGCCGTAGCTGATCAACGGCAACGGCACCCCGACCACCGGCATCAATCCCATTACCATTCCCAAATTGATGAACGCCTGCCAGAATATCACCGCCGTCACCCCCACGGACAGCACGATCCCGAAAACATTCTTGCAGTTGTATGCGATATTCAACCCCCGAATAATCAACATCAGAAACAGCAGATGGGTCAGAATTCCGCCCATAAAACCCCACTCTTCGGCGAAAACCGAAAAAATAAAATCGGTGTGCTGCTCAGGCAGAAAAGAGAGGGTATTCTGGGTACCCCGCAACACGCCCTTTCCGGTAAGCATACCGGAACCGATGGCGATTTTCGACTGTATGATATGATATCCTGCCCCCAAAGGGTCCCGTCCGGGATTCATAAAGGTCATGATCCGCTGCTTCTGGTAATCTTTCAGATAGAACCAGCCCATTCCCCCTGCCAGAACAGCGATCAGGGCCAGGCAGATGAGCGTTTTCCGCTCGATCTTGATGTACAGGGTCATGGTGGCCGCAATCAGAAAAACCATCATGGCCGTTCCCAGGTCGGGCTGTTTGACGATCAGAGCAAACGGAACCGCCGTAAACACAAACGGCAGAATCAGTTCCCGAACGGTGAGCCCCTCGCTTCTGACGACCCGGGCATAATAACGCGCCAGAATGATGATGACGGCGATCTTGGCCATCTCCGAAGGCTGAATCGAAATGGGCCCCAGCCCCAGCCATCGCCTGGAGCCGCCGACATAACGGCCGAAAAACAGAACCGCCACCAGAAGGAGGTTGATGAAAGCGTATATCGGCACCCCCCATCGCTCGATTCTTTTGTAATCGATCAAAAAGCAGGCGGTCATCGCAAGCCATCCGGCCCCGTACCAGATCCATTGCTTCAGGTACAATATCCGCTGGGGGGAGGAAAGGGCCCCGGCGCCCACCGCAGAGTGCAAAGAAACCAGCCCGAGAAAAGAGAGGGCAAGTGTAATACACAGCAGAGGCCAATCGAAATTTTGTATCAACCTTCGGTCAAACATCGGATTCAGGGGAAATGGTAAACGGTTTGGGAAAGCGCATCACCGAAAAAATAGGTTTTGACCAATTCTCTGGCGATAGGCGCGGCGGTGCTGGAGCCGTGTTCTCCGTGTTCCACCATCACCGCCACGGCCAAACGGGAATTGCCGAACCGGCCGTAGGCCACAAACCAGGCATGGGCTCTCAGGTGCCGGGCCAGTTCATCCTCCGGGATATCTTCGGTATTTTTTCGCCCCACCACCTGTGCCGTCCCGGTCTTCCCGCTGAAATCGACCTGATCGAGCCGTGCCAGGCGGGCGGTCCCTTTTTTGCCGTTGACCACCTCCCACAAGCCCTTCTTGACCAGCAATAAATTTTCGGGGCTGACCGGGAGACGACCGATCTCCTCCCTTCGGTAGTCATAAACCGGTTCTCCCCGGGCCGTCTCGACTTTTTTCAGGATATGGGGTTTCAAGAGGGTCCCGCCGTTTGCCACCGCCGCCACCAAAACGGTCATCTGAAGCGGCGTCACCAGATTATATCCCTGTCCGATGGCGATGGAAAGGGTTTCCCCTTTCTGCCAGGGGATACCGGTCCGCTGCCGTTTCCAGGCCGCCGTCGGGATCAGCCCCGCTTCTTCATTCCCCAATTGAATTCCGGTGGTTGCGCCCAATCCGCAGGCTTTCGCGTACTCGGCCAGGCGATCGACCCCGAGTCGTTGGCCGACCTGATAAAAAAAGACGTCGCAGGATTCCGACAAGGCGCTGATTACATTCATGCGGCCGTGTCCACCGCGTTTCCAGCATCGAAAGGTACGATCTCCGAACCAGTAATGGCCGGGGCAATAGAAGGTCGTGTTTTCATCGATGACGCCTTCCTGGAGTCCGGCGATGGCGGTCACGATTTTATAGGTCGAGGCCGGGGGATATTCCCCCTGAATGACTTTGTTTTCTAAAGGATGGGCTTTATTGGATGTGATATTCAACCACTCTTCCCGGGACATTCCGTTTACGAATGCATTGGGATCGAAGACCGGGGTGCTGGCCGCTGCGATAATTTCTCCGGTATCAGTATCCATGGCGACGACAGCCCCGTCGTGCCCCGCCAGCAGCGACTCCGCTTTTTGCTGCAATTCATGGTCGATGGTCAAATAGACATTTTGTCCGGGAACGGCCTCCACCGTTTCCAGGACCTTGACCACCTGGCCCCGGGCATTGACCTCGACCTGACGGCCTCCGGCCTGTCCGCGCAAATAATCCCCGGAGGTTTTTTCCACCCCGTAACGTCCGATAAAATCGCCGCCGCGGCTTCCGATATACCCCCCGCTCTTGAGTTCTTCCGGATTGATTTCGCTCAAATACCCCACCAGATGAATGGCGCTGTTGTAGATATAATGCCTCCGCGGGTTCACATCCACCCGTACCCCGGGAAGATCGAACTGATGAACCTCGACGGCGGCCAGCATATCCCGGCCGATATCCTCTTTCAACAGAATCGGTTTGTAGGGCGCCGCCCTCCGGGCCTTTTGAATGACGGCGCGCAGTGCTTCCTCCGGAATGTGAATGTAACGAGAAAGCTTTTCCAGGGTCTGGTCCACCGGCTTGGCATCTTTGAGGACGATGCTCAAATCGAACGAAGGGCGGTTGTCCACCAGAAGCTTTCCGTTCCGGTCATAAATCAAGCCCCTGGGGGCGTCGATTCCCTGAAGGCGGATACAGTTGTTTTCAGAAAGCCGATAATATTCCCGCCCCTCCACCACCTGAAGGTGAAACAGCCGGCTACACAAGACGAGAAATACCGCTACCACGCAGAGCATGGCCACGGTCAGCCGCTTTTTAAACCATTCGGTATCCAGGGTTTTCAAATACGGGTTCACAAGTTTTCCTCATCCCCTGATCAAGACCAACATATTCAATCTGACGGACCGGATTCAACCGGCGCGCTCATTTCCGGCGCCGCCGCCGGCGACCATCAGATGCCAGCCGCCTTGAAGCACCCCCAGCCCCGCCATCAAAAAAGGGCCTGTAAAACCGGCCCATACCAGCTGCCCTACAATGTCATTCCAATGAAAATCCTGCAACAGCCAATCCTGTCCGAAAAGATAGACGGCGCCGAGAAATAGGAGATTCTGAACGGCAACGCTCAGAACCACCACCAGAGGCAGAAGAATGACGTTGCCGAAATGCAGGTACCGGACCCCCCACCGCACGCTGAAATAGAGCCAGAGGTAGCATGTTCCGTAAAGACCGAAGGGACCG
>JGI12210J13797_10757292_pt1 | contig 14062 bp, 11 predicted proteins | sample ElkSlonscriptome_3_FD_13797 | JGI IMG/M metagenome (IMG submission 13797)
GGACATCTGGGGCATGGACATCTGGGGCACGTTCATCGCGGGAAATTCAGGCAGTTCCGGGACCTCGAAGGCCGGGAAGTCGGGCATTTGGGGCATCTGTCCCACCATCGCGTGTTGACCCAAAGCTGGAAACTCGGGCATTTGGGGCATGGGCGGACGCTCGCCGAACGCAGGCATCGGCGGCATTTCCGGCATGGTCGGGCGCTCACCGAAGGCGGCCATCGCGGGCATCCCCGGCATGCTCGGACGCTCGCCAAAAGCCTGTCTTTCAGTCATTTGCGGCATCTTCGCGGCCCATTGCGCGTCCATTTTTCGCCGCTCTGCCATCATCTGCTGCATGGCCTTGGCGTGCTGTTCGGCCATGGCTCGGTGCTGATCGGCCCTCGCTTGCCGCTGTTCCATGGCGGCAGCCGAGGTGGCAGCAGGTGCGAACGCGGGCGGCGGGAATGGGCCATTATGAGCCGAACCGTTGCACCAGGCAGCGGCGGACATGGTGGCAACGGTCAGGGCCGCGGCGGATGTGGAAAGGATGATTGTTTTCATTGAATAGACCTGAGAAAAAAGTTAAAAAATGGACTCGTTCTGGGAGCCGTCAGCTGCCAGGCAGCTCTCGGCAGATCGTCGCTCTTAGTTGGACGCCGACCTCGCGCATCTGGTTGTGCACTTTGCACGGGAGGCGTCTGGCACTGGCGCCTCGTCCCGCGCCACCAGAAAAGCAGTTTATAAGAAAATAATTAAATAACAATTTATTTCGGCTAGGAGGTCATCGGTTTTGATAGCGAAAAACTATAGTCTCGGGTCTTCGGTTGCCGGTAACCGACTCGCGAAGAGACCCTTCGGCTTGCCGTCGCCAGCGGTTTGTGCGCTTAGCGCTCAGCGTGAAGCCTTTCATTCCGAGGCGGAAAGCGTCAGGCCTTTTTTGCCAGGTCGCCCTCACGCGAGCCACCGAGGTGTCCGCAGTGCGCCCGCCTAAACTCAGCGATCTGCCAAACATCATCAGCACGGTGCGGCTCGTGGCGGTGGTGCCCGTCATCCAGCTGCTGATATCGGAACACTTCGGGTGGGCGCTGCTTGTCTTTCTGCTCGCCGGGATTTCTGATGGCGTCGATGGCTTTCTCGCCAAACAGTTCGGCTGGCGGACCCCGCTCGGCGGCATCCTCGACCCGCTGGCGGACAAGGCACTGTTAATCAGCTGCTTCCTGGTCCTCGCCGCCATGGGGTTGATTCCGCTCTGGCTCACGCTCGCGGTGTTGTTCCGCGACCTGGTCATCGTTTCCGGCGGCGTGCTGTATCACTACCTGATCGAAGAGGTGCAGGCCGCGCCGACTCGGCTCAGCAAACTCAATACCGTGGTCCAGCTCGTGCTCGTGGTCGTCGTCATCGCCGACGCCGGGCCACTGCCGCTGCCCGCGATACTGATCGAGACGCTCATCTGGACCTGCCTAGCCACGACGGTGCTGAGCGGGGTGCTCTACGTCATGCTCTGGAGCACCATGGCCCGCCGCAAAGGATCGAAGCACAAGGCCTGATGGGCGCCAAAACCATGCATTAAGGTTGCAAGACAGTCGAGCAGCATGACCGGCTGGCGCGGTTGCCTCTGCGTCAGCTGGTCGGAGAATCATTATGTTTCTCGTTCCGCACGGTCAGTTCAGCAACACCGTCGATAAGAAGGGCAACGCGAAGCTTAACGTGGCTGCTTATCCAGTCCGATACAGTAAAGGCCACTATTTTTTGGCGCGACCGGAGGACAGGTCATCGGCTCGCTAGCCAATGCAACCCCATCGACCTGATCCATCACCACGAGCGACGCATCACGATACCCCATCGTCTGAGCAAATTCGCGACAGCCTTCCAGAAATTGGTCGTGGTAGCGGTCAGCACCGTCAGCAGGATACTGAGCGCAATCGATCACGTGATTGACAGCACCGCCGCCATTCTCGCCAGCGACGGCCACACTGCCTGCAAAGGCGATTGTCACGCCTGCCAAGACGCAAGTTAGACGCACCTTGCTTGCAATACATCTCTTCATCTTTGCTGCCTCCAATCGGTGTTTCGAAAAAGGGGAGTTTGGCGGTCCACGAAGGAGTTTGCTGAAGTTGCTTGCTGAACAGGCGACTTCATGCCCCATTCTTGCGGTCCCCCGAGACCGCTTGGGCTCTCCTCAAGATGTCCACAAATCGACGAGGCCGATGACAACGGCATCGAACGGCGCGGCGCGAACCTGATCGCTGTTAGAACAGCCGATTGAGGCCATTGAGCGCGGCGACGCGGTAGGCCTCGGCCATGGTGGGGTAGTTGAACGTGGTCTCGGCAAAATACTGGATGTTGTTGGCCTCGCCGGTCTGGGACATGATGGCCTGGCCGATGTGGATGATCTCCGATGCCTGCTCGCCAAAGCAGTGAATGCCGAGGATCTGCATGGTCTCGCGATGGAACAGCAGCTTGAGCATGCCCACGGTGTGGCCAGTGATCTGGGCGCGGGCAATGGTCTTGAAGTGGGCTTGGGCCACCTCGTAGGGAATCTGCTGGGCGGTTAGTTCGCGTTCGGTGCGGCCAACGGAGCTAATCTCCGGCACCGTGTAGATCCCGGTCGGGAACTCGTCGATGAGGGACCAGTCGCATTCGCCGTCGGCGATATGTGCGCCGACGAAGCGGCCTTGGTCATAGCTGGCGCTGGCGAGCGCGGGTTGACCGGCAACGTCGCCCACGGCATAGACGTGGGGGAGGGCGGTCTGATAGCTCTTGTTGACCTCAATTTGACCCCGTCGGTTTGGTTCGAGCCCGATTTGCTCTAGGCCGATGTCTTCGGTATTGCCGCTGCGGCCGTTCGCCCACAGCAGCACGTCCGTCTTCAGTTTCTTGCCGGAGCGGCAGTGCAGGACGACCCCGTCGTCATGCGGCTCGACCTTGTCGTAGGTCTCGCCGTGGCGGATGACGACGCCCTGTTCGCGTAGGTGGTAGCTCAGCGCATCGGTGATCTCGTTATCCAGGAATGACAACAGGCGGTCGCGCGAATCCACCAGGTTCACCTTCACGTCGAGATAACTCATGATGGACGCGTACTCGCAGCCGATGACACCGGCGCCGTAGATGGTCATGGTGCGCGGGGTGTGTTGCAGGCCCAGGATCGAGTCGCTGTCGAGGACACGCGGATGCGAGAAGTCCACATCGGGCGGATGGTAAGGGCGCGACCCGGTGGCGATAACGGCATACTCAGCGCGCAGCACATCCGCGGCGCCGTCGGCACGCATCACCTCAATATGGTTGACATCGACGAAACGGGCGCGACCAAAAATCACCTCCACCCGGTTGCGCTGATAGTAGCGATAGCGTGTGCGTACCTGATGGTCGATGACCGAATCGGCGGCTCGCAGTAGGTCCGGAAACTGCACATCCACTTGGTCCAGCGTGTGATGAAACAGCGGATTGCGCCGATAGTCCGCCAGCATTTGGATCGAGTGACGCAGCGCCTTGCTGGGGACGGTGCCCCAATGGGTGCAGCCGCCGCCGACCTGGTCGTGCGCCTCGATCACTGCCACACGCTGGCCAGCCTTTGCCAGCTTCATCGCCGCGCCCTCGCCGGCCGGCCCGGTGCCGATGACGATGCTGTCGAACGCGCGTACTGCCATGGTATTGCTGCCTTCTGCTTTGCCGGAGCGCCTCAGATTACCATAGGGCCGAACGGCTGCTGATGCGATTCGCGCCCGTGGTCGAACGACAGGCACGGACACTTAGGCCATTGCTGTCAACTTTCCGGCAATCGTCTTCGGCGAAGTCATCGGGCGTATTGAACCGCTTCGGGCAATAATCTTCGTGGCAGCGGCAATCTGTTCACTGGGGGGAGGGTAGCGCAGCGAGGTCGAGGCGCGCGGCGGTGGCAATCGGCTTCAAGCCGGCGGGCGCGACTCCTGATAGCATCTCCGGATGTTTTTGTTCTCTTTCGCGAGCGCCGATCGGGAAGGTGCGGTGAGGTTTGGGGTCGGATGACCAATCGCACCGAGACCGCCACAACGCCGTCCATTGCGATGCCTCGGCGTGCCTTCGATGTCGGCACAGGTCGGCGGTCGCGGCGACTGCTTGCGCGCTGGATCGTCGCGGTCGGCGCGGGGTTGCTCTGCGTCGGCGTGCTGCTGCTGGTGGTGGCCTCGGTCGAGCGCTCGGAGCTGCGGTTGCTGGCGAACGATGGCGAGCGCCAACTGGACCTGCATGCCGCCCAGCTTGCCGGGCAACTGGCGCGTTACGACTATCTGCCGCAGGTCCTGTCGATCGACGCGCGCCTTGCAGACCTATTGCGTGCTCCAGAGGACACCGCGCGCATGGCGGAGTTGAATCGAGCGCTGGAAAACACAGCGGCCATCTCCGGCGCCGCGGAAATCTATTTGATGAATGCCGATGGCCTGACCATCGCCGCGAGCAACTGGCAGTCACGACGCACCTTCATCGGCCGGTTTTTTCACTATCGTCCGTACTTTCAGCAGGCGATGGCGGGAAAGCCCGGGCGTTACTTTGCGCTGGGTAGCACGTCCGGTCTGCGCGGCTATTACTTTGCCCATCCCGTCCGCGACCGCGGCGACTTGCTGGGTGCGGTCGTTGTGAAAGTGGACATGAGCAACGCCGACGCGCACCTGGCGAACCTCGGGCAGGAGGTGTTGGTGACCGATCCCGACGGCGTGGTGTTCATCAGCACGCGTCGGGAATGGCGTTTCAGAACGCTGGCGCCTTTGTCGGACGACGAGCGCCAGCGTCTGCGCGAGAGCCTGCGTTACCCCGGCGAGGATTTCGCGCCCTTGCCCGTTAAGATTAGCGCCAATACCGGTCCGACGCAGGTGTGGACGGCTCCGACGACGTCGGCGGATGACGCACCCACGGGCGGCAAACCGAAGGATGATAGACCAGTGCAGTTTGTTCGCTACCTGGCGCAGCAGCTGCCGATGCCGGACGCGGGCTGGACGATGCACCTATTGACGCCGATGTCTCTGCTGCACGCACGGATGTTGGAGGCGGTGGCGGTGGTCGGAGCGGTGTGTTTGACGTTGTTCTCGCTGGCGCTCGGACTCTGGCAACGTCACGAACGCCGGCAGGAGCGGGCGCTGTTCGATCACCAGGCGGGCGAGGCCTTGCGTCGTGCCCACGACGAACTCGAACATCGGGTCCAGCAGCGCACCGAGGATCTCATCCGCAGCAATGAACGTTTGAGCCAGGAAATCGACGAACGTCGGCGCACGGAGGCGGAACTGCGCCAGACGCAGGGAGAGCTGATCCAGGCGGCGAAACTCGCCACGCTGGGGCAGCTGTCCGCGGGCATCAATCACGAGCTGAATCAGCCGATGGCGGCAATCCGCTCCTACGCGGACAATGGCCGTGCCCTGCTGGCCAAGGGCCGATGCGAAGAAGCGGGTTGGAATCTGCAGCAGATATCGGACTTGATTGGCCGCATGGGGCGCATCGCGGCGCAGCTCAAGATCTTCGCACGCAAGAGCACGGGTCGGGTCGGCCCGGTCGTGGTGGATAGCGTCATCGACACTGCGCTGGCCGTGGTTGCGCCGCGCATCCGGCGCACCAGCGCCGAGCTTGAGGTGATCCGGCCGTCGCCAGCGCTGCGGCTGCGGGGGGACGAGAATCTGGTCCAGCAGGTGCTCGTCAATCTGCTCGGCAATGCGCTACAGGCGATCGACGGCGAGCCGCGACGGCTGGTTAGGGTCAGCGCCAGGGCGACGCAGGACGCGAAAAAGCCCCAAGTGGTATTAGCGGTCGAGGATACCGGCCCCGGCATCGCCGGCGAGCATCGAGAGCGGATCTTCGACGCCTTCTTTACCACCAAGGAAGGCAGCGAAGGGCTGGGTCTGGGTCTGACCATTTCGAAGCGGATCATCGAGGACCTCGACGGCTCGCTTGAGGCCGGACCCTGCTGTCTCGGCGGTGCGCGGTTCACCATCCGTCTGCCGGCCGGGTGATGCAGACTCCCGGCACGGCTGCATTGACGAATATTGGATTGTTGTTATCAATAGGTTCAGCGCGGGATGCAGCGGCAACGACATGTCTGAGGCAATGATTCTATTCATCGATGACGAGGAGCACATCCGGATCGCCAACCGCCAGACCTTAGAGCTGGCTGGCTTTGCCGTGCAGACCTTCGATCGGGCGGAGGCGGCTTTGACGGTGCTGTCCGCGCAACGGGCCGGCGTCGTGGTCTGCGATATTCGGCTGCCAGGCATTAGCGGCCTCGAGTTGTTGCAACGCGTGCGCGCGATAGACCCGGAACTGCCGGTGATCCTGATCAGCGGCCACGGCGACATCGAGATGGCGGTGGGGGCGATTCAGGACGGGGCCGACGATTTTATCGAGAAGCCCTTCGCCGCCGATCGACTGGTGGAATCGGTGCGCCGTGCCAATGAGAAGCGTGCCCTGATGCTGGAAAATCGGCGGTTGCGCAGCGAGTTACTCGACCAAAGTACCCCCGGACCGCGGTTGATCGGGCGCGCGCCTGGCATGCAGCGGCTGCGCGCCGCCATTGCTCAGGTTGCAGACACCAACGCCGATATTCTGATTCTGGGCGAGACTGGCACCGGCAAGGAAATGGTCGCCCGCATGTTGCACGAACAAAGTCGCAGGCACAGTCGAAATTTCGTCGCCGTCAACTGCGGGGCGGTGCCCGAGGGCATGATCGAAAGCGAGTTGTTCGGGCATGAGGCCGGCGCCTTTACCAGCGCGGCCGAGAAGCGTATCGGAAAGTTCGAACACGCCGATGGCGGCACGCTATTCCTGGACGAAATCGAGAGCATGCCCGTGGCGGCACAGGTGCGGCTGCTGCGGGTGCTGCAGGAGCGCGCGGTCGAGCGGCTGGGCTCCAACAAGCTGATTCCACTGGATCTGCGCGTAGTCGCCGCGACCAAAGTGGATCTGCGTAAGGGCGCGGCCAAGGGCGGCTTCCGCGAGGACCTGTACTACCGACTCAACGTCGTCACCATCGAAATCCCGCCGCTGCGCCAGCGTCGGGAGGACATTCCGCTACTGTTTCATCACTTCCTGCTCACCGCCCGCGCCCGCTATGGCCGCGAAGTGCCGGCGCCGCCAGCGGAGCAGATGAGCGCGTTGCTCGCCCACGACTGGCCCGGTAACGTGCGCGAGCTGCGCAACGCCGCGGAACGCTGCGTGCTGCTCGGGGGTGATTGCCCGCTGGATCTCCAGCAGTTACTCAAGGTGGAGGCCGATGCCGGTGGCGGCGACGTCAGGTCGACGCTACCTTACATGGTCGAGTGTTTCGAGCGCAGTCTGATCGAACAGGCCCTGACGACGAGCAAAGGCAGTATCAAGGACTCGATGCTCGCCCTCGGCATCCCGCGCAAGACGCTCTACGACAAGATGCAGAAGTACGGGCTCGATAAGAGCCTGTTCAAGGATGTATCGGACGCGAATCCTTGATGGGTCGGTCTGACGCGCAGTTCTGCCAGACATGGGCGGAATTCCCCCAACAGCAGCCAAAGAATTGGGTGGATTTCCGCCAATCTGGGCGACAGCGGCCCCTGGCATGCCTTGTTGGCCAGCGAGTCAGCACGGCAAATGGCGGCAATTCATTGGTCGCCACTCCCAGTGGCACGGCCGTTGCAGTATCCTGTCGCCGGGTCGGCGCAAGATCGGCCCCGCTCGATACCAACTGAAACATCCATTGCGGAGGTCCCATGATTCGATCCCTTTCCGTCGCCACACTCGGCCTTGCGGCCATCATCTCCAGCTCGCTCGCGATGGCCGATGACCCGGTCATGCTCAAGTTCTCCCACGTCGTCGCTGAGAATACGCCGAAGGGCCAGATGGCCAACAAGTTCAAGGAACTGGTGGCGGAGAAGACCGGCGGCAGCGTTGTCGTCGAGGTCTTTCCGAACTCACAGCTGTTCGGCGACGATAAGGTGCTGGAGGCCATGTTGCTCGGCGACGTGCAAATGGCCGCGCCAGCATTGTCCAAATTCAGTCGATACACCGACACGCTTGCCCTGTACGACCTGCCGTTCCTGTTCAAGGATCTCGACGCGGTCGACCGGTTCCAGCAAAGCGACAAGGGCCAGGGCATGCTCGATGCCTTGCAGACAAAGGGCCTAATCGGCCTAGGCTATCTGCACAACGGCATGAAGCAGCTCTCCTCCAGCAAGCCGCTGCGCGTGCCGGCGGACGCCGATGGCCTGAAGTTCCGCATCATGTCCTCCGAGGTGCTTGAGGCGCAGTTCGAGGCAGTCGGCGCGGCGCCGCTGAAGAAGCCTTTCTCCGAAGTCTTTACACTGCTGCAGACCCGCGCCATCGACGGTCAGGAAAACACCTGGTCGAACATCTACTCCAAGAAGTTTTTTGAGGTTCAACCCTACATCACCGAGTCCAACCATGGTCTGCTCGACTACATGGTGGTGACGTCCAAAGAGTTCTGGATGGACCTGACCGACGAACAACGTGCGCAGGTCGAAGCAGCGCTGGACGAGGCCCTGGCCTTCGGCAACCAGGTTGCGCGCGACAAGGCGGTTGAGGACAAGCAGTTGATCGCCGAGTCCGGTCGTACCGAGATCATTGAACTGACCGACGACGAGCGTGCCCAGTGGGTCGAGGTGATGAAGCCCGTATGGGGCGAGTTCGAGGAAGAAATCGGCCCCGACTTGATCGAGGCCGCCTACGAATCGAACGACGCGAAATAGGCCACGCTGAACCGCGAGGCGCACTGAGAGCCTTTGTGCGCGCCTCGCGGCGTCGCGCGATGTCCCGCAAGTCGACTGGCGACGGGTTAGAGCGCCTGTTCACCTTGCGCTACCTTGCCGCCCTTCGCGCATCATCCCGGTCAGGGGCAGAGCCTGTCCGGCATTAAGAAAAGACCGACCGCAACCGAGCAGAGGGGCCCCGACGGCCCGCACTGGCTATCGGGTCGACGTCGGCGCAGCCAGTCCGGGGAGGACTCATGTTCTTTCGACTCGTCAACAAGCTTGAGGAGGCGATCATCTCGCTGCTGCTGGTAGCGATGACGCTGCTGGTGTTTTGGGAGGTGATCTTGCGCTTCGGTTTCGGCACCGGCGTGAGCTGGGGACAGGAAGCAACGCTGCTGATTTCCGCATGGTTCGTTCTCTTCGGGGCCTCCTATGGCCTGAAGGTAGGCGCCCATATCGGCGTCGACGCCTTTGTCAGGTTATTTGGGCCACGCGGTCGGCGCGTGCTCAGTGGTATTGCCATGGTATTGGCGCTGGTTTATTGCGGGCTGTTCCTCTATGGGTCCTGGATCTACCTGGCGAAGATGAAAATGATCGGCATCGAGTTGGAAGACATCGAGGTCCAGGCCTGGATCGCCCACAGCATCTTACTGATCGGTTTTGCGTTCCTGTCCGTTCGCCTGCTGGAACTGCTCTGGCGGATCATCACCGGCGAGGCGGACGGTTTCCAGCAGGTCGATGAGGCCGAAGAGAGCCTGCACTTGGCTCGGGAGTTGCGCGAAGAGATCGGCACCCCCAACGCGGGCCGGACTGGGGATAACTTGTCATGACCACCGCAACGCTATTCATCTTGCTGTTTGGCTGCATGCTGCTCGGCATGCCCATTGCCATCGCGCTCGGCTTCTCCAGCATCGTCACCATCCTGCTGTTCTCCAACGATTCGCTTGCGTCCATCGCGCTGAAGCTGTTCGAGGCGCTATCGGCCCACTACACCCTTTTGGCAATTCCGTTCTTTATCCTGTCATCGCAATTCCTCTCTACCGGCGGTGTGGCCAAGCGTCTGATTCGCTTCGCCGTCGGCGTGGTCGGGCACATCAAGGGGGGGCTTGCGATGGCCTCCGTGCTGGCCTGCATGCTGTTTGCCGCAGTGTCGGGCTCGTCGCCGGCAACGGTGGCAGCCATTGGCACCATCGTCATCACCGGCATGGTCGCATCGGGCTATCCGAAGTCCTTCGCTGCTGGTGTCATTACCAATGCCGGCACCCTCGGTATCCTGATTCCGCCATCCATTGTCATGCTGGTCTATTCTGCGGCGACCGAGGTCTCGGCGGCACGCATGTTCATGGCCGGTTTCATACCAGGCGTCATGATGGGGGGCTTGTTGATGCTTGCCATCTATATCGTGGCGCGCATCAAGGGCCTGCCGTCACAGTCCTGGCCTGGTTTTCGCGAGGTGGCAGCGGCGGGGTTCAGCGCCTCGGGTGGCATCCTGCTGATCGTCATTGTACTGGGTTCCATTTACGGCGGTGTCGCGAGTCCCACGGAGGCGGCCGCTGTCTCGGCCATCTACGCCTTCTTGGTGTCGGTGATCGGCTATCGCGACATGGGCCCGCTGAAAACCATACCCTGGCGCCGGGACGGGGAAGGCGGCGGCTCTGTGCTGTTACGCAACAGCTGGCAGGTACCACTCGCCGTGGCGCAGAGCTTCGGCAATGCCGAGGTGCGCAAGACCGTGCTCGATGGCGCCAAGGTCAGCATTATGCTGCTCTTCATTATCGCCAACGCGATGCTGTTCGCGCACGTGCTAACCACCGAGCGAATCCCGCACCACATCGCCGAGACCATCGTCGCGCACGGCCTCGAGCCCTGGATGTTCTTGGTCGTGGTTAACCTGCTGCTGCTGGCCGCCGGCAACTTCATGGAGCCGTCCGCGATCCTGCTCATCATGGCGCCGATCCTGTTTCCGATCGCGACGCAGCTCGGTATCGACCCGATTCATCTCGGTATCATCATGGTGGTGAACATGGAGATTGGCATGCTGACGCCACCGGTGGGCCTGAATCTGTTCGTCACGTCCGGCATTACCGGGGAGACCATGGGCTGGGTCATCAAGGCGGTATTGCCCTGGATGCTGTTGCTGTTGTTCTTCCTAATGCTCATCACCTACATTCCGCAGATCTCGCTGTTCCTGCCGGAATACCTCGACAAACTCCAGGGTTATAGCTGACATGGGCAAGCCGATCGACATCAAGACCATTCTTTATGCCACCGATCTCGGCACGCATATGCGACCGGTATTCCGCAGGGCCATCCACCTGGCTAGAACCCACAAGGCGCGGATCATCATGTTGCATGTCATGGAACCGCTGAGCGGCACTGGGCAGGCAATCGTGGACGCCTACCTGTCCTCGAAAAAGCGCGAGCAGATGCAGCACGACGGCATGAAGAAGGTGCTCGATACCATGCGCACGCGTCTGGACAAGTTTTGCGAGGATGAGTTGGGCCAGAGCCCGGAAGACTCGCCGCTGGTCTCGGACGTGCTGGTCCACTCGGGCCGGGCAGGCGACGAGATCCCGCGCCAGGCGCTGGACAAGGAGGCGGACATGATCGTTATGGGCTCTTGCTCCCACGGCCTGCTCGGTCGCGGCATGCTTGGGTCCACCGCGGTGCGGGTTGTGCAGACCAGCCGCGTGCCGGTGTTGGTGGTCCCTAACTGCCACGAATGATTGACTAGGAAGCTCATGCCGCACGACCTCAGAAAATGCGCCCTCGAATACCACCGCTGGCCGAAGCCGGGCAAGCTGGAGATCAAGGCGACCAAGCCGTTGGCGAATCAGCGCGATCTGGCGTTGGCTTATTCGCCGGGGGTGGCCGCGGCCTGCGAGGAGATCGTCTCGGACCGGCTGACCGTGGCCGATTACACGGCGCGGGGAAATTTGGTCGCGGTGGTTAGCAACGGCACTGCGGTGTTGGGTTTGGGCGCCATCGGTGCGTTGGCCTCCAAGCCTGTGATGGAAGGCAAGGCGGTCCTGTTTAAGCAGTTCGCCGATATTGACGTGTTCGATATCGAGATCGATGAGCGAGACCCGCTGCAGCTCATTGAAACGATCGCGCGGCTGGAGCCCACGTTCGGCGGCATCAATCTCGAGGATATTAAAGCGCCGGATTGCTTCGTCGTCGAGGAAGCCCTGAAGGCGCGCATGTCGATCCCGGTGTTCCACGACGATCAGCATGGCACCGCCATCGTCGTCAGCGCCGCCGTCTACAATGGCCTACGCGTGGTCGGCAAGGGTATCGGTGAGGTGAAGCTGGTGACGGCCGGCGCTGGCGCCGCGGCGTTGGCCTGTTTGGACTTGTTGGTGAGTCTGGGTCTGCGGCGCGAGAACGTGATCGTGACCGACATTGCCGGCGTGGTGTACCAGGGCCGCAGCGAGGAGATGGACCCGTACAAGGCCCGCTGGGCCGTGGATACGCCGCACCGAACGCTGGAACAGGCCCTGGATGGCGCAGATGTGTTCCTAGGCCTGTCCGCGGGCGGTGTGCTCAAGGCCGACTGGTTGCCGACGATGGCCGAGCGACCGCTGATCATGGCGCTCGCGAATCCGACTCCGGAGATCTTGCCCGCTGAGGCCAAAGCGGTTCGGCCCGATGCCATCCTGGCCACCGGCCGCACCGATTATCCGAATCAGGTCAACAACGTTCTCTGCTTTCCATTCCTGTTCCGCGGCGCGCTCGACTGCGGTGCCACGGAGATTAACGAGTCCATGAAGGCGGCCTGCGTCAAGGCCATCGCGGATCTTGCGCGAGCACGGCCGTCAGACATCGTGCGCCGCGCCTACGGTGGGCTGGAGCTGCGTTTCGGTCCGAATTACCTGATTCCAAAACCCTTCGACCCGCGACTGATGGAGCATGTCGCACCCGCGGTGGCGCGTGCCGCGATGGAATCGGGCGTTGCCACGCGACCGATCGCAGACCTCGAGGTCTATCGACAAGGCTTGCAACACCGTGTCTTCCGCACCGGTATGGCCATGAAGCCGGTATTCGATCAGGCGCGCGATGATCTGCAACGGGTTGTCTATGCCGAGGGCGAGGACGACCGGGTGATGCAGGCCGCGCAGCAGGCGGTGGAGCAGGGCATTGCCACGCCGATCCTGATTGGTCGACGCACCGTGATCGAGGCCAGGATGCGCGAACTTAGCCTGGATGTCAGTCCCGGCAACGACTTGATCATTCTGGACCCGAATGACAATCCCGGCTACGAGGATCACGTTGCCGCCTTCTACCAGCGTGCCAAGCGCCGCGGCTACTCTCCGGCTGCGGCGCGTGAACATCTTCGCAGCAACGCCACCGCGTTGGGAGCCGTACTGCTGCGCACGGCTGAAGCAGATGCCTTGATCTGCGGCATCTTTGGCCGTTACCAGGATCATGTCGAAGAGATCGAGGCCATTATCGGACCAGCCACGGGCATCCGTCGGCTTGCGGCGATGAATGCGGTCGTCCTGCCTCAGGGTGCGCTGTTCATCGCCGACACCGAGGTGCAGGTGGACCCAAGCGCCGAGGACATCGCCGAGATCATACAGCTGTGCGCCGAAGAGGTACGCCGTTTCGGCATCGAGCCAAAGGTGGCCTTGTTATCGCATTCCAACTTCGGCTCCCACGATGATCCAAGAGCGGTGAAGATGCATGAAGCTACACGCCTGATTCGCCGTGCCGAGCCCGAGTTGGAGGTTGAGGGTGAAATGCGCGCGGATTTGGCCATGTCCGAGCAAATCCGTGCAGAGCGCTTTCCGGATTCCTTGCTCGAGGGCCAAGCAAATTTGTTGATCATGCCGAGTCAGGGTGCCGCGAACATCGCCTTTAACCTACTCAAAATCCTCGGCGGCGGGACTTCGATCGGCCCGCTGCTGCTGGGCGCAGCCAAGTCCGCACACATCGTCACGCCGAGCGCGACCGTCCGAGGCCTGCTCAATATGACCGCGTTGGCCGCAGTGCGGGCGCAGTAGATTGGTATGCAGGGGTCGCGCACATGAATTTGAACGACCCATTCGGGCGTCTTCAGCAGCGCGACGCCGCTGGCTACGCCGCGCTGCGGGACAAGCTCGCGGCCGCCGGTGTCGACAGCGCGACCGAGGTAAAGCAAGTGCTGGCCGACACGCGCCGCAACGTTCTGATCTTCGGCGCCATTGTCTTGCTGACCACCTTGCTATTGCTTGGCGTGCTACCGAAGCTAGCCCCGATCACGCTGTCGCTAGCCCTNCTGCTTCTGGTCGTCGCCGGCAACGCCCTGATCAAGGCGCAGCGCTATCTGACGCGGTACGTTGCAGAGGAATGTGCGAACAGGCGCTGCTCGTCAGGACTCGGGAAAACGTAGCACCGCGCTGGCA
>JGI12210J13797_10181948_pt1 | contig 14060 bp, 6 predicted proteins | sample ElkSlonscriptome_3_FD_13797 | JGI IMG/M metagenome (IMG submission 13797)
GCCGCCGACTTCATCCGTCGGAGCGGGGAGGGCGGGGGGGCGCCGCCGCCGCCGGTGGCCTTCCTTCCCCCCCCGGATGGGACCGGAGGGCCCGGGACGCCACGAACCGGCGCCGGGCTCGCCCCAGGGAGCGGCTTCTCGGACCTGGGTGTCCGGGTGCTTACCCGGACGGAGCTCGGCGGGGACTGGGTGCGGTTCCGGCCGTGTACCGACCAGTTCCAGGAGTCGTGTCAGCCCTCCCTGGTACCGCAACTTCGCCCCGACGTGAACTTCGCCGTGGGGATTCAGGGGACTGTGTTGAACCGGATTCAGGTCGATGTGGACTACGACCGTCTTCGAGAGTTCGGTGGGGTGAACACCTTGTCGCTGCGCTACCTGGGGTCAAGCGACGACATCCTCCAGCGCGTCGACGTCGGCGATGTGACCTTCCGCCTCCCCGGCTCCCGCTTCCTCACCGAGGGGGTGCCCGCCGGGAACTTCGGGTTCCAGCTGCAGGGGCAGCTCGGGCCGGTGGACTTCCGGGGGGTCTGGGCGGAGCAGCGGGGCAACGTCTCCTTCCGGGAGTTCCGCCTCAACGGCGTGGGCCAGGACCGGCGTTTCGTCCAATCCGACACCCTCGTCCTCGATGACGCCGACTTCGCTGCGGGGCAGTTCTTCTTCATCGTCGACCCGGAGGAGATCCCCGGTCACCCCCACCTGGACGTCCAGGCCCTGGATGCGGGTTCGGCGCCGGCGGACGTCGTCCCCGGGATCCAGCCGGTACAGGTCTACCGCTTCGACGCCAATCCCCAGGCCCGCCAACAGGTGGAGGGCTACATCCAGGCCGACGCGGTGGCGGATAAGGACGGGGACCAGGTTGTGGAGGCGGGCTGGTTCCGAGCGTTGATCCCTGGACAGGAGTATTTCATCCACCCTAGCGGCCTCTGGATGGCCCTCCGCACGCCCCTGACCCGGGATGAGATGCTGGCGGTGACCTACATCACCGCCGTGGGCGACACCATCGGGGACTACGACCCCGAGCGGATCTACACCGCCGGGGATCGCCCCCAGCTCAGGCTCCTGAAGGCCACCGACGCGAACCACCAGCCCGGGCGCCCCACATGGGACCAGGAGATGCGCCAGATCTACCGCGTCTCCACCTCTCCGGACGTGGAGACCTCCTCGGTGCAGGTCACGGTGTCTCTGGGCCCACTGAGCGCTGGCCGCACCTTCAAGCAGGACCTCACCGGGCGCGACATCACCTTCCTGCAGCTCTTTGGACTCGACGCCGAGTCGCCCCAGGACGTGGTGGATCCGGCTTACATCTACACCCCTGGCGCAGAGCTCTTCCAGGATCCGCCCGTGGTCCCGGGCACCTTCCTGGTCTTCCCCACGCTGCAACCTTTCCTGCGTCCGCCGCCCCTCCCGGCGCTGGACCTCACCGAGGAGGAGGCGCTGGCCGTCCTGGGCGAGGACGCCAACGAGCGCATCTACACCGCCGAGGACCCCTTCGACCGCCGCAACGGGGGGCTCTTTCGTATCACCATCCCCTTCACGGTCCAGAGTGAGGGGGTGATCAGCACCTTCTCCCTGGGGGCGCTGGGGGTGTTGGAGGGGAGCGAGAGAATCACCCTGGGCGATCGACTCCTGATCCGCGGGGTGGAGTACGAGATCGACTACGACGCCGGTTTCGTGACCCTCCTGGACCCGGAGGCCCTCTTCGCCACGAGCCCCGCCGACGCGGTCCGGGCGAGCTGGGAGCAGAAGCAGGTGTTCCGAACCGCTCCGACCCAGGTGGTGGCCTTCAACGCCCACACGGGAAACCGGGGCCGAGGAGAGCTGGACCTGGTGGCCCTCTACCAGGCCGAACAGACGCTGGTCACCCGCCCGGTCCTGGGCCTGGAGCCCGGCGCCGTGGCTCTGACCGGGCTCTCGGGGGGGCTGCAGCGGAGTCTGACCTGGATGGACGGGTTCCTGGGCAGCCTTCCCGGGGTCCGGCCGGCCGGACCGTCCTCGTTCGAGGTGGACGGTGAGGTGGCGCTCTCTTTCCCGACGCCCAATACCCAGGGCTCCGTCTTCCTGGACGACTTCGACGCCAGCGACGCGCGGCCCCTCTCCCTCCTCGCCCGGGACTGGACCCGGGGGAGTGCCCCGGACAGCCGGAGGGGAGCCGAGGAGATCCTTCCGCCGCTCCTGGACGCCAACTCCCTGACGGACATCACCTGGCAGCACAACTGGATCCTGGAGACGCCGAGTGGAGACAGCGTCGGTATCCACGAGGGATTCCTGCCCAAGGAGGAGATCGACCAGCAGATCCGGGTGGCCGGGACCCAGGTCCGGGAGGCGGGGCTCCGGGTGATCCTGGACGACGTCCCCATCGGCGCCCGGCGATGGGCCTCCGTGACCACCACCCTGAGCCCCAACGGCACGGACCTCACCCGGAGCGAGTTCCTGGAGTTCTACGTCGCCGGCGGCGAGACCGCCCACCTGGTGGTGGACCTGGGGACCGTGAGCGAGGACGCCCTCTTCGTGGACGAAGACGGCAATACCTCCGGGGTGAAGCCCAACGCCGTCCCCTGGGGGCTCGGCGTACTGGATCAGGAGGCGGACCCGGCCCGGGGTCAGGTCTGGGGGAACGCCCTGGACCAGGTCGGGCTGTGGAGCGAGTCGTGCGTTGGCGAGCCAGGCCGGATCTGGCGCCTCGGCGATCCCCGGGCCAACTGCACCCGGTCCAACGGTCGGAACGACACGGAGGATCTGGACGGCGACGGCAACCTGGACACCTTCGAACGCTCTTTGCGCTACGTGGTCGAACTGTCGTCCCTCTCCCCCTTCCTGGCCCGGGGCCGGAACGAGACCGGGACCGACTTCCGCCTCTATCGCATCCCGATCCGAGGCAGCGGGGTGGAGGTCAACGGCCCGGTGACCGAGGCGGACCTCCGGGCGATCCGGCACATCCGTCTCACGGTGACCAGCGCCCGACCCACGGACCTCACCGTCGCTCGGATGCGCATCATCGGATCGCGTTGGATCCGTCGGACGGCGGAGGGGGCGCTGAACGGGATCGTCGGAGACACCGCCGCATTGGTAGGCCGGGCCGAGGTGGCGCCGGTGTCGATCCTCACCGACGGCGACGACTACGTCTCGCCTCCCGGCGTGTTGGAGGAGCTGTCGGACCCCACCGGGGCGGTGGGGGGGCAGGGTCTCGAGTTCAACGAGCGCTCCCTGAGCATCAAGGTGGAGGACCTCCAGCCCGGCGATCGAGGCGAGGTCTTCACTCGCTTTCCCCAGCGTCCTCGGAACTTCCTGATCTATCGGCGGGCCCGCCTGTGGGTGGTGCCCCGGGAGGGTGACTGGGGGCCCGACGTGCCGGTGCGTTTCTTCTTCAAGATCGGCACCGACCCGGAGAACTTCTACCTGTATCGAACCCCGTTGCGGATGCCCGCCTCTGGAGGCCTGACCCAGTCCGACTGGCTTCCCGAGTTGCTGGTGGACTTCGATCGGTTCCTGGAGCTCCGGGCCCGGGCCGAGGAGACACTGATCTCCCGGCCACCTCAGACCGGGGATCCACCGGTCATCGAGTGGTCCGCCGACTCCACCTACGCCGTAGTCCTGAGGGATCGGGGTCGCGCACCGGATCTGGCCAACGTCCGGGAGCTCTCCCTGGGAATCTGGAACGAGGGCCCGACCCCCTTCGACGGCGAGGTGTGGGTGAACGAGCTGCGCCTGGACGAGGGGGATCGGGACGCCGGCTTTGCCGGTCGGGCCGTGGCCCGGGTCTCCGCCGGGGACGTGATCCGCGGCGACATCAGCTTCTCGACCCGTTCCGGCACCTTCCGCCAGCTACGGGAGACGGCCACCTACCAGTCGGACCGACGGATCAACGCCAGCGTCACGGCCCGCCTGGATCGGGTCCTGCCCGGGGATTGGGGGATCGCCCTCCCACTGCAGATCAGCACCGACCGGAGCGACCTGGACCCGACCTTCCTGACCAACAGCGACGTCCGGGCCGACCAGATCGAGAGTCTCCGAGACATCGGCACCACCCAGTCCCGGGTGTCGCTGGGCTTTCGCAAGGTCACGCCGTCGGCGAATCCCATCGTCGGGGCCCTCCTGGACGGCCTCGAGGGCAGTGCGTCGACATACCGGGTCTCGAACTCCGCCATCACCACCCGGGTGGAGAGCCGAGGGGTGGACGGGCGCCTCAACTACGCCCGTCGGTTGGAGCCCAGGGAGTTCGATCCCATCCCGGACTTCGCCGAGCCCTTTTTCCGCGCCATCCTGCCCTCGGGGTTGGAGGAGTCGGTCTTGAACTCGCGAATCCGGTGGTCCCCGGAGCGGTTCGGCGTGGGCACCTCGTACCGCCGCCGAGACGACGACATCTTCCGATTCGAGCGCATCACCTCCGGTCCCCTGGATTCTCTGATCCGGCCGAATCGCGCTCCCCGGGAGCAGCTACAGTTCGCTGCCGACCTCACGCTGCAACCTCTAGGGTCGCTCCTGGCCGGGGTAAGCTTCCGCTCGACCCGGGACCTGCTGAACCCTGAAGAGGCGGTGGCCAACCCGGAGATCCAGTCCCTCATGAGGGCGGCGCGGGCGTCGGTGGTGGGCCTCGACGTCGGGTGGGAGACGGCCCGGACCGTGACGAGCCAGCTCCGCTACAACCCCCGGGTCTGGTCGTGGCTCACCCACGAGATCACCTGGAGCACCCGGTACTCGACCCAGCGGAATCCGACCTTCGTGGGCACGGTGCAGGCGGAGGGGGACTCGTTGCTGGCACTTCAGCGGAATGTGCGGGGGGAGCGGAACACCCAGGGCCGGATCTCCCTGGACCCGAGGGTTGCGCGGCAGGCGGCGGGGAATGCCATGCCCGGGGTCTTCCGGACCCTGTTCGGGGCACTCAGGCCCGTCACCTACACCTTCCAGGACGGCGTCACCTCGCGCTTCAACCGGGCGGCGGTCGATCCCGGGCTGGGCTACCAACTCGGGTGGGTGTCCGTCTCGGGGTTCCGCTTCCTTCAGCAGGACACGGCGGCGACCCTCACCGACGGCCTCTCGCAGCGTCTGGCCTTCGGTCTGGGGGGACCCCGGGCCACTCTCGACGTGGCGTGGTCCGGTTCCGACATCACGGCGCTGGATGCCCGGTCCGACCGGGAGATCTCGTCCCGGACCTGGCCGGAGATCCGGGGGCAGGTTGCGGACCTCACGGCCCTGAGCGTCCTGAGCGCCGCCCTGCAACGGGTGTCTCTGTCGGCCTCTTTCATTCGCAACGTGCGGGAAACGCGCTTGGGGGAGGGGGTTCAGACCCGCAGGAACGAGGAGCTTCAGCTCCCTTGGGACCTCACCCTGACCTGGACCGGTGCCGTGGTCACGGCGTACCGGGGCTCGCTCCTGGCCGGCGACGGTCAGGACCCCACCGGTGATACGGAGCGGGACCGCATGAACCACCGGCTCAGTGTAAGCTCCCAGTTCGCACCCCCCTTCGGTCTGGCCACGGGCCTGAGCGGGCCCGTGCGCCTCTCCTTCATCGGCTCGTACGGCGCCGAGCGGGAGTGCCGGGTGCCGCGATCTCGAACGGAGTGCGTCCCCTTCATCGATCAGATCAACCGGGCCCTCTCCCTGGCGCTGGACACCCGGGTCCAGGACGTCCTTGTGGGGCTGCAGGCGAGCTTCACGGATCGCCGGTCCTTCATCGGGCGCCGGACGGGCTCGACCCAGTTCCAGCTCAGCGTCTTCGGCCAGTTCCTCTTCGAGGGGGGGCGATCTCTCGGTCCGGTGGGCTTCCCGGGAATGTAGGGTCCCGCCGGGGTCGGCCGGGGGCGAGGGAAGCCCTCGAGTGATCCAGGGGGATCGGGCGGGGCCGTTCCGGCCATGGAGGTGCCCCGGCCCGTCGACAGCTTCCGGCCATGACACCCGGTCGCGAAGCCTTCCTCCAACTCGTCGGTGTGCTCCTGGCGACAGGGGTGCTCAGGGCGGGGTGTGCGCCGCGGGTTCCTCCCGAGGACGGCCTGCCCGGTGTGGCGGTGGACCCGTCTGCGCTGGAGGACTCGGCGCGGATTCTCGCCGCCGATGCCGAACGGAGGACGCGGCCTCTCGCCGCCGGGGAGCGCCTGGATCCCAACCGGGCCTCGGAGGCCGAGCTGGACCGGCTCCCTGGCGTGGGACCAGGGCTGGCCCGGGCCATCGTGGCGGCACGGGATTCCGCCCCCTTCCGCTCCGTGAGCGACCTGATCCGGGTCCGAGGGGTCGGGTCCTCGACGCTGGAGAAGCTGCGACCGGGGCTCGAGATACGGGGGCGGCCCCCTGGGAGGGCTACCGTGCCTCGCCCTGCCAGGAGCCCGGCAGAGGGCCGGCGGCCACCGGTCGTGATACGCGCACAATCCGGGACCGCGACCGCCGGCCCAACCTCCCCACGGCGCTCAGGTCCGCTGAATCTGAACCGAGCCACCGCCCCGGAATTGGAGTCCCTACCGGGGATCGGGCCAGTCCTGGCGGAACGCATCGTAGCCGAGCGAAGACGCCGAGGGCACTTCAGCAGCGTCGATGATCTGATCGCGGTGAAGGGGATCGGACCGGCGCTCCTCGAACGCCTGGAAGACCGCGTTCACGCGGGGTCCTGGAGGTGAAGGGAGAATTGCTTGCGTCGCGAGTTGCGCGTCGTCTAGCTTGGATTCAGGCGGGTACTACATCTGTTTACCTACCTGGCCTTCACCTGTCGGCAGGCTCGCGAGAGGTGATCCCTGACGGGTCGAGCGTCGACCCACCGGCTCCTTCATCGAGGACTAGAGGCAACTTGGCCAGCATGGCGACCAACGCGGTCCAGGACCGCCTCGGGGACTTCTTCGTTCGCGAAGGACTCATCACCGAGGAACAGCTCCACGAAGGCGTCCGAGAGGCGCGTGCCCAGGGCACGCGCCTGGGCTACGCCCTGGTGAAGCTCGGGTTCGTCGCCGAGGTGGAGTTGACCCGGATCCTGGCTCGGCAGTATCGGGTGCCGGCGGTCGATCTCGAGAAGATCGTGGTGGATCCCAAGATCATCCACATGGTGCCTGCAGGGATGGCCACCAAGCACCTGGTCCTCCCCCTTCGCAGGGTGGGGCGGAAGCTGACTGTGGCCATGGTGAACCCCACCGATCTGACGGCCATCGACGACCTGAAGTTCGTCACCAAGATGAACATCGAGGCTGTGATCGCGGGGGAGTACACCCTCCGGACCCACCTCGAGAAGTACTACGAGGCCGCCAGCGAGATGGCGAACCTCCTCGATGACCTGATCGAAGAGGACGACCTCGAGTTCGTCGACGACAGCGACGAGGATGTCTCCGTGGCGGCCCTCCAGGCCGAGGTGAACGACGCCCCGGTGGTGAAGTTCATCAACGGGTTGCTCACCGACGCCGTGGTGAAGGGTGTGTCGGACATCCACATCGAGCCCTTCGAGAAGGAAGTGCGGGTCCGATACCGCATCGACGGAGCGCTGCAGGAGGTGATGAAGCCGCCGCTGAAGATGAAGGCGGCGCTGACCTCCCGAATCAAGATCCTGTCGGACCTGAACATCGCGGAGCGGAGAGTGCCGCAGGACGGGCGCATCAAGCTCCGCCTCAAGAACAAGGTGGTCGACTTCCGGGTGTCGACGCTGCCCGTGATCTTCGGCGAGAAGATCGTGCTCCGTATCCTGGACAAGGGCAACCTGACCTTCGACCTGAGCAAGTTCGGGTTCGAGCCCAAGGCCGAGAAGGACTTCTTCCACGCCATCGCCCAGCCGTACGGGATGGTCCTGGTGACGGGCCCGACCGGCTCGGGTAAGACGACGACGCTGTACTCCGCCCTGTCGAAGATCAACACGATCGACACCAACATCATGACGGCGGAGGACCCAGTGGAGTACAACATCCACGGGATCAATCAGGTGCTGGTGCGCAACGAGATCGGCATGTCCTTCTCGGCGGCGCTGAAGGCATTCCTGCGCCAGGATCCGAACGTCATCATGGTCGGTGAGATCCGGGACATCGAGACGGGGGGCATCGCCATCAAGGCGGCCCTGACCGGTCACCTGGTGCTCTCCACCCTGCACACCAACGACTGCCCCTCGACGGTCACCCGTCTCATCGACATGGGGCTGGAGCCCTTCAATGTGGCCTCGGCCCTCAACCTCCTCACGGCCCAGCGGCTGGTCCGTCGGGTGTGCGACAAGTGCAAGGTCGAGGTGACCTACGGGGAGGAGTATCTGAATGCGGCCCGAGTCCCCCTGGACTGGGCCGAGAGGACCACGTTCTACCGCGGCGAGGGGTGCGACCGCTGCGGGGAGACCGGCCTCAAGGGGCGACAGGGCCTCTACGAAGTGATGGCCATGTCCACGGCTCTTCGGAAGGCAATCATGAAGGAGGCCTCTACCGACGAGCTGCGGGATATCGCCCTGAGCGAGGGGATGCTGACGCTGCGCATGGACGGCCTGAAGAAGGTCGAGCGCGGGGTCACGACCCTGGAAGAGGTAGTGAAGGAAACCGCAGTGATCGACAGCTAGACGCTGCGGAACGAGTCGACTCGACACCCTCGAACAAGACGACGATGGCGGACGCAACGGCACATCAGGCACAGCCCGGGCAGCAGGCTCCTCCGAGAAAGGCCCCGGAGCTCGGACTTCGACACCTCCTCCAGGAGATGATCCAGCGCGGTGCGTCGGATCTTCACCTCACCGTGGGAGAGCGGCCGAAGCTCCGAATCGACGGGGACCTCGTCCAGAGTCAGTATCCCAAGGCGCTGGCGCCGAAGGACACCCTGGGCCTCGCCTACTCGATCCTCACGGAGAATCAGAAGAAACGGTTCGAGGTCGAGGATGAACTGGACTTCTCGTTCGGCGTCCAGAATCTCTCGCGATTCCGGGGCAACGTGTACAAGCAGCGGGGCTGCGTGGCCATGGCCATCCGGCAGATCCCCTATGAGATCCACTCCACCGAACAGCTCGGGCTGCCCAACATCCTGAATCGCCTCGCCGAGCGCCCCCGGGGCCTCGTCCTGGTCACCGGGCCCACAGGCTCGGGCAAATCCACCACCCTGGCCGCCATGGTGGACAAGATCAACAAGGAGCGGAAGGGGCACATCATCACCGTCGAGGACCCCATCGAGTTCATCCACCGGCACCAGCTGTGTGTCGTGAACCAGCGAGAGGTCGGGGCGGACACCAAGTCCTTCACCGCAGCGCTCAAATACGCTCTGCGGCAGGACCCGGACGTGATCCTGATCGGTGAGATGCGGGACCTGGAGACCATCGGGGCTGCGCTGACCATCGCCGAGACCGGTCACCTGGTCCTGGCCACCCTGCACACGAACTCCGCGGCGGAGTCCGTGAACCGGATCATCGATGCCTTCCCCTCGCATCAGCAGGCCCAGGTGCGGGCCCAGCTCGCCTTCGTCCTGGAGGGGGTGGTGACCCAGACGCTCCTGCCGAAGTCCAGGGGGAAGGGCCGAGTGGTGGCTGCGGAGGTGATGATCTGCACGCCGGCGATCCGAGCCGTCATCCGGGACGAGAAGATCCACCAGATCTACTCCCTCATGCAGGCGGGAAAGAAGCACGGCATGCAGACCCTGAACGACTCCCTCCAGTCCCTCTACCTGAAGGGGGACGTGACGCTGGAAGAGGCGCTCAAGCGTTCGCCGGACCCGCAGGAGCTGCTGCGGGCCGTCGGTGAGCCCGTTCCCGCCAACTGAGGTCAGCAATGACAGCCTTTCTATACAGCGCTCGCCCCACGACCGGTGGGGACATCCAGTCCGGCGAGATCGAGCTGAAGACCAAGGAGGAAGTCCTCTCCTATCTACACAAGCAGAAGCTCATCCCCGTCTCGGTGAGGGAGAAGCCGAAGCAGCTCTCCTTTACGATCGGGACGGGGATCGGCACCAAGGACATCGTCATCTTCACCCGGCAGTTCGCGACGATGATCAACGCGGGTCTGCCCCTGGTGCAGTCGCTGGATATCCTCGGCGAGCAGACCGAGAACGAACACCTCCGGAAGTCCATCCAGGACGTCCTCTATGACGTGGAGTCGGGGCACACGCTGGCCGACGCCATGGGGAAGCATCCCCGGGTGTTCACCGAACTCTACGTGAACATGGTCGCCGCCGGTGAGGCCGGCGGTATCCTGGACATCATCCTCCTGCGCCTCGCCACCTTCCTGGAGAAGAACGACGCGCTGATCCGGAAGATCAAAGGTGCGATGATCTACCCGGCGGTGATCTTCACCGTGGCCATCTCTGCCGTGGCCATCCTGCTGATCTTCGTCATCCCGACCTTCCAGCAGATGTTCGACGCGGCAGGAATCGCCCTGCCCCTGCCCACCCGGATCGTGATCGCCATGTCGGCGTTCCTCCAGGGATACTGGTGGGCGGTGGGGATCGGGATCGTGGCGGGCATCTTTGCGCTCCGGGCCACCTACCGGACGGGCAACGGTCGCCTGGCGATCGACCGGATGCTGCTGCGCTTCCCCATCATGGGCGACCTGCTGCGGAAGGCGTCGGTGGCCCGGTTCACCCGGACGCTCGGGACGCTGGTCTCGTCCGGTGTGTCGATTCTGGAGGGGTTGGAGATCACGGCGAAGACGTCGGGGAACCGGGTGATCCACGACGCCGTCATGGGGTCCCGTGCGTCGATCGCCGGGGGTGAGACGATCTCAGCGCCGCTGAAGGAGTCCGGCGTGTTTCCTCCCATGGTGGTCCAGATGATCAACGTGGGTGAGCAGACCGGTGGGCTGGACGAGATGCTCACCAAGATCGCCGACTTCTACGACGAAGAGGTGGATGCGGCGGTGGAAGCCCTGCTCTCCGCCCTGGAGCCCGTGATGATCGTCTTCCTGGGTGTGATCGTGGGTGGAATGATCGTGGCGATGTATCTGCCGATCTTCGACATGATCAACGCGGTGCAGTAGACGCAACGAGCCCCCCTCGGGGCCGTTCGCCTGAGGGGGGCGCCTGCCTGGCTCGGGGCTCGCCGTGCGGGCCCCGGCGGACTGTGGGGATGTGTCCTTCGGGACACTAGTCGCGGCTGAGGTCTGCGATGATCATGTGCGCGGTGCCGTCCTTGCACTCCTCGGTCCAGCCCCAGACGGTGACGCCCTCGGCGTCGCCCCGGAATTCGGAGCCCTCGTCTGGCGCCGCGCCGGGGTCCACTTCCCGGATGGCCTGGACGTTCCGGGAAGCCGTTCGGATGAACGCCATCTGCAAGTCGTAGCCCACCCAAGGATCGGTGCGCTCCAGTGCCGGGATGTTCCGCGACACCGACAACCGCTCCGCCGCCGCAAACATCGCGGGACTCTGCTGCACGATGGCCGCGGAAGAGACGACGGTGGCCGAGGCCCGAATGGATCCGGACTGTGCCATCAGCGGAGGAGCGACCACCAGGAGCGCCAGCACGATGAAAGACCGATTGAACATGGATTCCACTCCTTTTCTGATTCAGTCTGCACGGCACCCAGTCGCCGCCCGATCCCGTAGCGCGGTTTAACCGCAGCGCAAGGCGCTGTGTGCAGTGCCCTGTTCCAAGCGGACACCCAGGTACAGGTCCTGGGCTCGGCTGTCAAGCGTCACCCCTCTGGGCATCGAGATCGACCGGGTACTCAGGGTCCGGTACCTCCATGGAGAAGGCTCCGGAGCATCCCTGTACCGAGGGCGGCGGTCCCGGCGCCGACCGTCAGGCCGATGACGACGAGGAGCATCCCCGTCTCAGCACGAGGCCGCGAAGGGTGGCAGGCTGAGCCCCGATCGCCAGACGGAGCCCCAGCTCTGGAGTGCGGTGGGCGACCCCGAAGCTGAGAACGCGCACAGGCCGGCGGCGGCGGGACACGGAGCGCCCGGCACTCTCACCAATCTCACTGCGGATCTCCAGGGCCGAAGCCTCCACGCCGAGACGGAGGACGGCGAGGAGGACGAGGTGCTCGAACTGGCCGAGTCTGCAGTGCGTGCCCAAGGGACTCCGGTGTCTACAATGCCTACACTGTCGTGACCGTAGGCACCGCGGGAGGTAGGATCAACGTTCGGTATCGATCACCCCCCTGCAATGCGGAGGCGCCACACCGAGAGGGGAGCGTCCGCGTGGCGGAGAAGCGCCCGTGGAGTGACATTGGGCTCGACTACAGCGGGGGAGCTGTGGTGCCGGGAGTCCTGGATGAGCGGCGGGGCACAGGTCCTACAGCGGGGGGGTTCCCAGGTGGGGTTCGAATACCGCATGCGACCACGTATGGATATTGCTGACGCCAGAATCGGATTCTTCGTCACGGACGAACCGAACCATCCCCACGACTGGCCTTGCCCGGTGCCCAGCTGGACTTTGCGTCCCCCTCCGCCGTCGACCGTCCCGGGCTGCCGGCCGTTCTCTTCGTCTCGGTTGTCTTCGGTACGGCTACGATCGGCCTCGTCGAAACCGGCGATTACCAGCGGATGTGTCGGTCTGGCGCCGGTCTGCCGGCGGTCTCGAAAATCCCTATTGGTCGCGGTGAATCGGTTGGTGACTGTCCGATCTCGCACTGGAATGTGTCACGGATTCCGCCGCCGGCCGTCCGAGCCCCTCGCTCGTGTGGATCAGACGTTGGCCGGGCGGACGAGCCGGAGCTGGGATGGACACGGGCCGGTCGCCGGCGGATGACGGCCAGAGCATGACCCGGAGTCTTACCCGGAAACGTGAACGTCCCCTCGGGGTGACCGAGCTGGTCGCCATTGCCCTTGGGGGCATGGTGGGCGGCGGGATCTTCGCGATCCTGGGCGTCTCGGTGGAGTTCGTGGGGAACGCCACGCCCGTGGCGATCCTCATGGGAGGGCTGCTCGCCCTCTGCGCCGCATATTCCTATGTGAAGCTGGCACTTCTCTACAAGGATGAGGGGGCGACCTATTCGTTCTACAAGAGGACGTTTCCACGCTCCCCCCTCGCCGCTTCCGTCATCGGCTGGCTGATCTCCTTCGGATACATCAGTACCCTGGCCCTCTACGCCTTCACCTTCTCCTCATACTTCAGTACCGCCTTCGGCATCACCGACCAGCCGTGGATTCGCAAGGGTGTGGCCGGTCTGGTCATCCTGCTCTTCGTCGCAGTCAACCTGACCAGCGTGAAGGGGATGGGGAGATTCGAGGATGCCATGGTCTACACCAAGGTGGTCCTCCTCCTCGTGATCTCCGGGCTCCTCGCCGGGAAGGGCGACATCCGGCAGGCGCTGCCGGTGGTCGAGACGGGCACGACCTGGGCGAGCATCGTGACGATCGCCGCTGTGACCTTCGTGGCCTATGAGGGCTTTCAGCTCGTGATCCACGCGTACGAGGAGACGGTCGATCCTCAGCGGAATATCCCGCGGGCGATCTACAGCGCTATCGTGATCGCCACTGTTCTATATGTGGCCCTCGCCGTCGGCGCGCTGGCCACGATCCCCAAGGAGGAGCTCATCGCCGGAAAGGAGTATGCGCTAGCGGCAGGGTCTGCCCGGATCCTCGGGCAGTTCGGGTACTTCATCGTGTTGTTCGGCGCCCTTCTCGCCACGTCGAGCGCGATCAGCGGGACGCTCTTCGGCGCCTCGCGCCTCATGGCTGTCATCGCCGCCGATGGCCACTTTCCCAAGGCCCTTGGTGCGCGCACCCGAGGTCATATTCCCCGAAATGCGATCTGGACGATGTTCGCCGTGGCGTTCTTGCTGATCCTGGTGGGCGGACTCCAGCTCATTCTGGAGTTCGGCAGCGTCACCTTCATCGTCGTCTCCTTCCTCATGGCAGTAGCCAACTTCAGGATGCGCCGAGAGACCGACTCGAATGTCGTCCTGACGCTGGCTGCGATGGGCTCTCTTCTCGGTGCCGGATCCCTCGTCCTCTATTTCGAGTTCATGCGTGCCCCTGAGCAGCTGATCTCCATCCTGATCATCTACGGATCCCTGATTCTGGCCGCGTTCATCCGATCGAGGTACATGTCCCGGCCGGAGGTGAGGGAGGGGATGAACATCGACCCCGGCTATGAAGATCCGGACGATGCCCCGGCCGAGTAGCGGACATCCGAATCCCGACTTCATTCGGCTTGCTCAGCGTCCTGGCATGGCGTCTGCCATGGGGGTGGTCTGATT
>JGI12210J13797_10172944_pt1 | contig 14052 bp, 15 predicted proteins | sample ElkSlonscriptome_3_FD_13797 | JGI IMG/M metagenome (IMG submission 13797)
CTCGACCGCCGCAAGTCGCGCAAAATGAAAACAGGGTACTCAACGGATCATGCCACATTGGAAAAGCTACAAGGGGATCATCCGGTTATTGATACCATTCTCGAACACCGCACCCTCTCTAAGTTAAAATCTACATACATTGATGCCTTACCGAAACTGGTTCATGGAAATACTGGGCGAGTGCATACTGATTTTAATCAAACGATAACCAGCACGGGACGTCTATCCTCATCGAATCCTAATTTACAGAATATTCCGATTCGGACGGCGTTTAGTCGCCAAATTCGCAAAGCATTTTTACCTGAACCCGGTTGGTTATTAGTATCCGCAGACTATTCCCAAATTGAGTTACGTATTTTAGCACATCTGAGTCAAGAACCCGTACTGGTGGAAACCTACCGGAATAATCAGGATATTCACGCAGTAACGGCTAAATTATTGTTTGAAAAAGAAACCGTAACGCCAGACGAACGACGATTGGGAAAAACAATTAACTTTGGCGTGATCTACGGTATGGGACCTCAGCGATTTGCTAGGGAAGCGGGGGTATCTGTGGCAGAAGGAAAGGAATTTATTGACCGATTGAAGCAGCGCTATGCCAGAGTTTTCGGGTATTTGGAGCAGAAGAAACGGGACGCGATCGCGAAGGGTTATGTTGAGACGATTTTAGGACGCCGCCGTTACTTTGAGTTCAATAGCAACAGACTGCGCGATGCTAAAGGCAAAAATACCCCAAAGATTAATCTTGATGAATTCAAAGGAATCGGGCAATATGACGCTGGGTTACTCAGAGCCGCCGCGAATGCGCCAATACAAGGATCTAGTGCTGATATTATCAAAATTGCCATGGTAAAAATGCATGAGGTTTTACAGGATTACCAGGCGCGATTACTGTTACAAGTTCATGATGAATTAGTCTTTGAAGTTCCACCCAATGAATGGGAAGAATTGCAACCAAAAATCCGAGAGACAATGGAATCAGCGGTTGAGTTATCTGTACCGTTGGTGGTAGATGTGAGTGAGGGCAAAAATTGGATGGAAGCGAAGTAGAAAGGAGGCTTTTTGAAGGCAGGAGGCAGAGGGCAGAAGTTATGTCGTATTGTAGGGGCGGGTTTAGCCGTTTAATTGACGGGTATACCGATAACTGATCAACAAAACCCGCCCTCTTGTCGTTTAGATTTGATCCAAATGACAAATGACAAGAGTTTGGATGGATGAAGTAGCTGCTTATGATGGCGCTCATCCCAGTTCATCAGGTTACTCACAGATGGCAGAATTGGTACAAAGTTGGCAGGCTTGGCAATCGTGGTTTACATAACGTCATTCATCTGCGATCGCGCTTTCTATAATTTCTCTAACCCAGATTGCGTCTTCAGGTGCAAGGGCGGGTTTTACGGATTGCGAGTAATCAATCGCTAGGTCAAATCTAGCCCGCTCATAAATCTGATTCAGTAACTGCTGTAGGTCTACAATGGGTTCAGGATCATCTGGGCGTAAGGGAACAGGAAACGCTGGAATCGGTTCTTTTAAATCAAAGCTATATAAATCGGCATTCGGTCGGCAATATCCTCGACTAACCAAGATACGGTAATCAGTCTTAGTCTCCCCAATAATTGGCATAGGTTTACCGACTCTGAGTAGATCAATTTCAATAAAACTGGTCGTGGATGCTAAAATTTTCTGGCGTTTATTTTGATACGCCTCTCGACCATCCTTGGCAGATTTATTTTTAGGAGAAAGTATTTCTATTACAGAGACAACAGCACCCGTTTGGGTTGATCTAACCTCTAAAAATCGTTCAGTAACCTGTTCCGGTACAGGGACTTTTACCGGAGTGGGTTCAGCTAACCGGGTAGCCGTGACTGTTGCGCCAGTACGAGTGGAGTCTCGACGAGAAACCGCCACATCTGCAATTCCTACGAGTAACGAGTCATCGATGCTGGTATAGATGCGTTCCTCAATCGCTACCCGATATTTAGGAACGATTTGAGGGGTAATGGCATCTGCGATCGCGACAATAAGTCGATTATGGACTTGATGCCACAGGTCTGGCAACTCCAAGTAGGGGTTCATTCCTGGGAAGGGATTGTGCATTATTTTTCGCCTAAATCATGCCCAAATATCCTTATAGCTTACTGTAATAAGTAGTGGAATTTACTAGAAGTGATCAGAGGTAAACGAAGAAAGCCTTTCCTGTTACACCTCATGATGTCGGTTATTCCCGCTTGCAGTTTACGGGTACTCCTGTGTTATCTAGGTAGTGAAACAGTTACGTTCTCGCTTAGTGTGGCAATATGTCTGACAATTCTCAATCTTCAGCTCAACTTCCACCCACCAGCGCCATCCAAAGTCATTCTTTGACCGCCACAACCGAACACTGGTTTGAATATCCGGTGCGGGCACATCCTCACCACAGTGATTATGCAGGCGTGGTTTGGCATGGTAATTATATAACCTGGATGGAAGAAGCCCGGGTGGAATGCTTGCGATCTATCGGCATCGAATATGCTGAATTAGTGGCGATGGGATGTGAATTACCCGTGGTTGACCTCTCTGTGCGTTATCATCGTCCGCTTCGCATGGGTCAAACTGCTATTGTCAAAACCCGGATGACAGATATGGACGGCGTTCGCATCTATTGGGATTACCAGATTCAATCGCCCGATAGTAAAGAACTCTATGTAACCGGTCGGGTGACGTTAGTGGCTGTTGACCGGGAGAAAGGCAAGATTCTGCGACAATTGCCGTCAGCCGTCAAAGATGCACTTGTAAAGCTTTCCCTTTAATGTCTGTAATAGCTTACCACTAACGATGATTTGTCAATTATGTGAACGAGATGTTGAACGTTTAACGATTCATCACCTCATTCCTCGACAGAAGGCAAAGAAGAAAAAAGCCGAGACAATTCCCACCGCCATGATTTGTTCTGCTTGTCATCGGCAGATCCATTCTCTGTTTGACAACACCCACTTATCCCAAGAACTCAATTCTTTGGATAAGCTAAAAAATGAACCTCAAATGCAGAAATTTTTAATCTGGGTGCAGAAGCAAAATCCTTCTAAACGGGTACGAGTGCATCGTCAAAATTTTTAGAGTGTCGATTCATAGCAAATTCGGGTTGACTATCCCTTTTATAATCCAGTTCGTGTAGGCGGACTACCCTTCGGGAAGGTTTCGCATACATTAGTGTAGCCGTGACTTCCGAGTAACGTAAACCAAAAAGTTGTTCCCTCTCCTGGAGAACTAATCACACCAATTTCGCCGCCGTGTGCTTTAATAATTTGCCGACACAGATACAATCCTAAGCCAATACCACTTAAACTGCGAGAAGAAGCGCCGCGATAGTAGAGATCGAAAAGGCGATCGCACTGCTGTTGTTCCATCCCTACCCCATTATCCGCGATCGCACAGCGCACTTTCTCCCCTTCAACAGTATCCTCCACCACCGTCGCACTCAGGGTTAGGTGAATTCCGGGCGGGTTATGTTTCATCGCATTCGTGATTATATTCTCAAACACGCGCCATAATTGCTTTGCGTCAGCACTCACAAACGGTAAATCATCGGGAACTTGATTAGTCAACGTCACTTGATTTTTTGCCAATAACGGTTGCAACTCTGTCAAAATCTCTTGAATGAGTTGACTCAATTGCAATGGTTCGCACTCGCAAGGAATCCCATAAGATTCAGCCGCATGAATTTCCAATAACGAATTAATTAAATTAAGCTGGCGATCGCTACTTTGAATCATCCGCTCTACAATAGAACGCGAGACTGGAATTGTCTGATGTCCTTGGTCATTGGGTCTAGGTTCTTGGTTCTCAGTAAACGAATAACTATTAAGTACATTCTTCAGCACCATTAACATCCCCATCACCGGTGTTCGTAAATCATGAGATACCGCATGTAAGAACACATCCTTGAGTTGATTCAGTTCTTGCAGTTCCTGCATTTTTTGCTGCAATTGTGCCGTTCTTTCTTCGACTTGATGCTCTAAGTTCGTATTCAGTTCGCTAAGCTGTTGGTATAATCGTCCCTGCTTAATCGCAATTGCCACTTGTGTCGCTAGACGGCGCAGTAAATCCACTTCCAAGGGTTGCCACTGACGCGGACTTGTGCATTGATGCGCCACTAATAAGCCATACATTTGCTCATCCACGACAATCGCCACGGCTAACGCGGCTCTCACTTGAAATTGCACCAAATATTCGGTGCGTTCCGGGGACATTTCCAAAAGAGCGGTATCGTTAATAACTTGCACATCAGTATGTTCAAATAAAGCAATTAACTCCTGAAGATACTCATCATTTTCTACCGCTAAATCCCAACAGGAGGGAAAATTATCCGCCACGGATTCCGCCACAACTTTGCCATGCATCATCCCATCCATATAACTAATCAGAACCCGATCCGCTTGCAGAAACTGGCGCACTTCTGCCACAGTCGTATTCAGAATTTCATTCAGATCCAAGGATCGGCGAATTCGAGCCGCAATTTCTCCCAACAAGCGATCGCGTTCAGCCGCTTCTCGTAACCGGGCTTCGGCTTGCTTTTGCTCCGTAATATCCCGCACCACGGCTAAAAGATGGGGTTTTCCTTTGTACATAAACCCGGTTCCCCGTACTTCGATGGGAAACGGCGTCCCATCGGAACGCAAATCCACCGCTTCCCGCTGAAACGGAACCCCCTGTCTAACCGCAGTAAGATACTCGTAAAATATTGAATGGGAGTCCGGATGAATAAAACGTTCGGGATCAAGATGGATAAACTCTGAATAGGAATAGCCATGCATTTGACACGCGGCTGGATTTGCCTCCACGAGTTGTCCGTCTAAATCGCTAATAATTAAGCCATCCGTCGTGGCTTCAAAAATTGCCCGATATTGAACTTCACTCTCTTTAAGTCGCTGTTCGGCGAGTTTGCGCTGGGTAATATCATGGGTGAGGGCTAGTAAGCAGGGTTTACCTTTTAAGCGGATAATTTCAGCGGACAGTAACCCGATTAAAATCTCGCCCGATTTCGTGCGAAACTCATATTCTTGGTTCGTAATCGCTCCGTGCTGCTGTAGACTATGAACCATGCGATCGCGATCATCAGGATGCACCCAGATATTTAATTCCTCAGCGGTGCGACCAATCACCTCTTGGCGTTGATACCCGGAATACCGCATAAAGGTTTCGTTGACCTCGATATACCGTCCATCTGCTAAGGTGCTAATCGTAATCGAGTTGGGACAACAGCGAAAGGCTTTAGCAAACTTTTCCTCACTCAACCGCAACGCCTCTTCGGTGCGTTTGAGTTCAGTAATATCCACGCTGACACAGACAGCGGCTTGACCCTGTTGGTATTTCTGAGCAACCAATAAATAATACCGACAGTTATCACCAATCAAGGTTTCAATTTCTCGCTTGGCTTCCTGGAGGGGACTAGCAAAAAACTGGGCAATAAAGTCCTTAAATCCGGGGGTGGAATTCATAAACCCCAGTTCCTTCCCCACAAATGCTGCGGCGGATAATCCGAATGTCTTAGCTAGATAACTGTTAACGCCTTGGTACTTTAAATCTGTCCCCATCCAGGACACACATCCGGGTACAGCATCTAAAATCGCTTGTAACTGGTCTTTCGCCGCTTGCAGTGAAGCGATTAACTGCTGTTCCGTTTCCTGTGCCCGTTGACGTTCAGTAATTTCCTGGCGCAATTGCTCATTGGTTACGGTTAACGCCGCTGTGCGTTCAGCAACTCGCTGTTCCAATTGTTCATTCATCAAGCGCAAAGCGTCTTGAGCTAAATGACGCTCGGTGATATCGTGACCAATACAGAGAATACCTGTCACTTGTCCCGATCCATCGATGAGCGCTTTATTCGTCCACCCTACCCAGACGCGACTACCATCCCGCCGGATATTTTCGTTTTCGTGGTAGCGGTATTGATCGGGGTGTTGAATGATGTCTTGGATCAGGGTAGTCAAATCCCGTCCCGATGTCTCGGTTTCTGGAATAATCGTCTCCACCGCTGAACGTCCCCGGATTTCTGCTTCCGGGTAACCCAAAAACTGTTGGGCAAATTCGTTTAAAAAGGTGATTGTACCTTGAGTATCGATGCGTAAAATCAGGCTATTGGCATTTTCGACAATGTTTCGATAATAAGCCGCTCGCTCTCGCCATACCTGTTCAACCTGTTCTCGTTCAGCAATCTCGCGCCGTAGTTGCTGATTGATCCGTTTTAAGTCCTGGATCTCGTCTGAGTTGTCGGCTTGGGATTGAGTCTCAGGGTACAATGACAGGGGGATAGGAGTTTGCAGAGGAGAATTAGGCGATCGCGGATAGTTATCGCCTTGGTGGTTGGTAATGGCTAGCCAGAGTTGTTTGAGCTTGTGATACATCGGCGGCGTTCCGAGAATGGTTCCCAAAACGGAATGTTCTTCCCACTATACTCTGACAAGTCTGGCGATTTTTATACATTTTAGGTCAAATCAACAATTAACCCACCGGGAGACGGTGGGCTAATAGACCTATAAGTTTCATGAAATAGTGACCCTGATGAATTCCTTGCTCTCTCGTACCTTATGTGTATATGGAACAGAGTTGAGAGTCTGTCGATGTAGCGTTAAAGACTCCGATAGCTGGTTCAACACCCTTCCTACACGGTTTTTTTGGGAGCGCGAGTGGGAAGAATCCAGCACAATACTGGCGACAGAACAATCGAGAAAACAGAAACAATCAAAATCATCGATAAAACTTGGCTGAGTTCAGTAGTCATGATCTTTACCTCTTTATTTGGTTACGCTGCTTTTCTATTTCAAGTTTAACCGCACTGTATCTTGGTGAACAAAGTTTACTGTAATTTTATGGTAAAGATATCCGCCATTTTTATGGGGTTATCTTTATTAATTTTTATTAAATATTATTCCTGAACATAAAAATCTGTAGTGTAGAGACGTAGCATGCTACGTCTCTACAGGGTTAGTTGACCAGAGCGTTATGGTTTAGAAGCGGTAACCCGCACCCGCTTGGATACTAACCGCAGACGCTGGACTATCTTCGTAGGCTTCGATACCGAGTTTTGTATCGCCATAAACCACAATATTGCGACCAAATTGAGCTTCAGCACCGACTGTTACCACAGGCGCATTTTTGTTTCCTAATGGAGTTGGTTGTCCGTCTTCTTCAATGAAGGAATAGCCAGCACCTACATAAACATTAGCGTTGTTCGTGACCGGAACATCGTAGGAAACAATTGGCATAATGGCGCTGGTATCATCGCTGAATAGAACAGCACCGCGCAGAGAAACTGGCGCTTTTGAAGTCGTTACACGACCTTGAATATTCCCGCCAAATGTTGCGGCATCGTTATTTTGTCCACCGTTGGTCACCCCTGCGGCGACACCAGCACCAATATAGTTGGCATCAGTTCCCGTGGGCTTGGCAGACGCCATATCAGCCGATAATAAAACAGGCGCGATCGCGGTAGCGGCTAGGGTTGAAAAGGTAACAAAAGACTTAAGGTTGCGTTTCATAGTAACATCCATCAATAGGTAGGGTGTAGTGTTGCGTTGTTACTATTCAAGTCGTTTTTAATCGAGTCAATGTTCCAGGTTTAGCGATTTTTTGATAAATGAATTTGCGGAGAATCCTTAGACATCTTAAGGATTCAGCTTTTCAGGAAAACCCTTTGATTGTTTTTTGTTAGATTTTCCCATAAACATAGAAACAAAGGTAAATATTATTAAAAGAATGGAAAATTATAGTTAGCTTTTCATAGTTTGTGAGCAGCCAGTAGACTATTGATTAACTGTCACATTTTTTTTTATTTTTTCCGGATGAGAATTCCCTCTCCTTGACAAGGGGAGAGTTTGTAAGCTGTAAGCAAAGCAAGATCCCCGACTTCTTGAAGAAGTCGGGGATCTGTCTGTGTACCGACATCATATATAGGGGCTGCTGAATAAGTCTTGTGGTGGGGAGAGGCAATAGGCAATGGGCAATGGGCAATAGTGAAGAAAAACACTGACTCATCAAGGGATTGAGCGATTTAAATTTTTCCAACCCAAAAATAAAAAAACCCCCCGTTCGTGTTGATCCGGGGGATGAATTCAATCTATCGATTGTCGGGGCAATTCATGACTTGCCCCGACAGAGTTCTATTTCACGGAAACCTTAGCACCAGCTTCTTCAAGCTGCTTCTTGGCTTCTTCTGCGGATTCTTTTGCTACCCCTTCTTTAATCGGCTTGGGCGCAGACTCGACCATATCTTTGGCTTCCTTGAGTCCCAACCCAGTCATGGTTCGCACGACTTTCAGGATAGCAATCTTCTTATCAGCGGGAACTTCTTCTAAGATGACATCAAATTCTGTCTTCTCTTCCGCCTCTTCCGCCGCCGCTCCAGGCGCACCAGCCGCTGCCATTCCGGGCATCATCATCATGCCACCCGCAGGAGCAGCCGCACTAACGCCAAAGGCGTCCTCGATTTGCTTAACTAATTCCGACGCTTCCAGCAACGTCAGGGATTTTAGCTTTTCCAAAATTTCGTCGGTTGTAGCAGACATGAATAAACTCCTTTGTTTGATTGTTTACGTGTCACCCTGAGCGTAGTCGAAGGGTAAGCTTTTTGACATTCCAGGTAGGGGTTAACCGCCACCTTCTTTCTGAGCGGAGAGCGCTTGCAAAACGCGACCCAGTGATCCGGGAACTTCGTTGACACAGCGACCCAAGGAAGCCGGAACTTCGTTGACACCCACAGCCAGTTTAGTGGCGATGGAATTAATCGAACCGGCAATCTGCCCGATGAGTTCTTCTTTAGACGGCAAGTCGGCAATTGCCTTAACTTGGTCTTGACTCAGGGCTTGACCTTGCATCACGCCGCCCTTGAAGTCGGTTTTTTTGGTGGCTTTCTGGAAGTCCTGATATGCCCGAATTGCACCGCCTACGTCGTCTTTGACTAACATGAAGGCGGAGGAACCGACCAAAAATTCGGTTATGGGTTGCCAGTTTTCATCATCCTCAACCGCCCGCCGCATCAGGGTATTTTTTGTGACCTTACAGACTGTGCCTGTGGGACGCAGCCGATTCCGCAAATCGGTAATTTGCGCCACAGAAAGTCCCTGGTAGTCAATGACGATGGCGAGTTGCGAATCACTCAAGAGTTCCTTGAGATCAGCGACGACTTCCTTTTTGTTGTCCAGGGTTCTGCCCATTCTTGTTTCACCTCCTTGTTTCCTTTCATAGTTGTCCGTTGGAAAATCCTGCCCTCAGCCATAACGAAACCCCGGACATGCCGGGGTTACGCTGAGTATCTTTAATACCTGTACTTTGGTTTAGATGTAAAGTGACAGTGGATACTTCGGGCGTTGACCTCGGCAGGATATTAAGTGATGAACACCTGCTGTCTTTGGTACAAGCCAATCAATTATTGGATTGTAGACTGCAAAAATAACGGTTCAGATTACGCAGCTTCAGCTGCTTTCATGTCCCGTAAGCTAGGGATATCGACTTCAATCGCCGGTCCCATGGTCGCGCTGATAAATATACTGCGCCAAAAGCGACCTTTCGCGCCTGAGGGACGATTTCGGTCAATCGTTTCCTGCAAAGACTTGAGATTAACCAACAAATCTTCCGCCGGAAAAGAAGCCTTACCAAACATAACATGAACGATGCCTGTGCGATCGGCACGAAATTCTAGTTTACCTGCTTTGAATTCTTCGATCGCCTGAGTTAGGTCGAAGGTAACAGTACCGCCTTTGGGTGAGGGCATCAAGCCCCTGGGTCCGAGGAGGCGTCCTAACTTCGCCACTTGGGGCATCATGTCTGGTGTGGCAATCAAGCGGTCAAAATCCATCATCCCATTTTGGATTTCGCCAATTAATTCTTCCGAACCGGCAATATCTGCCCCCGCATTAGTCGCTTCGGTGACTTTTTCGCCCTTGGCAATGACGGCGACTCGCACCACCTGACCGGTTCCTTTGGGTAGGGATACGGTTGTCCGCAGTTGCTGATCGGTGTATTTGGGATCAATTCCCAAGCGAATATGGGCTTCGGCAGATTCAGGAAATTTTGCCGTTGCGGTTTCTTTTAACAGGTTCAGGGCTTCTGTCGGTTCATAAGGTCGTTCTTCGACCTTGCTTTGTAATTCTTGTAATCGACGTGATAGTTTTTTGGGCATTTATCTCTCCTGGGGTGACTAACGAAGCGTCTCGCCTCTCCCCCAAATTAGGTTGACAACGGTCTTCAATTGCGGGTTGATGGCACTTAAACCTCAACCCAGGGACTATTCTGCGATCGCGACGCCCATATTCCGGGCAGTCCCTTCGACGATTTTCATGGCTGCTTCAATATCATTAGCATTGAGGTCAGGCATTTTCGTCTGGGCGATTTCTTGCAGTTGCGCCTTTGTAATCGTGGCGACTTTTTGCCGATTGGGTTCACTGGCGCCTTTTTCAATCCCGGCTGCTTTTTTAATTAGCACCGATGCGGGCGGGGTTTTGAGGATAAAGGTAAAACTGCGATCCTCAAACACCGAGATTTCCACGGGGATAACCATTCCCACTTGGTCGGCGGTCTTGGCGTTGTATTCTTTACAAAACGCCATAATATTCACCCCATGTTGACCGAGTGCTGGTCCAACGGGGGGAGCAGGGTTGGCTTTTCCCGCAGGGAGCGCCAACTTAATAACTGCAACGATTTTTTTTGCCATGCTTAGCCTGTTTTTTCCACCTGATTGAATTCTAGTTCCACTGGCGTATCTCGCCCAAAAATGGAGAGCAACGCCTTGAGCTTACTGCGTTCGGGGCTAACTTCAATCACTTCGCCTTCAAAGTCTTTAAACGGACCTGATAGCACGATGATTTTGTCACCAACAGCCATGTCCACTTTAATCACTGGCTCTTGTTCTTCGGTCTGCTTGAAGATCCGTTCGACTTCTCCTGGACTCAAGGGTACAGGTTTAACGTGACCTCGCCCTCGTCCATAGCGACGTTTCTGTTCTGCCCCTACAAAATTAATCACATTGGGTGTGTTTTTGACAACCTGCCAGCTTTCATCATCCATGACCATTTCGACCAAGACGTAGCCAGGGAATACCTTTTCTTCAGAGTGCTGGCGAGACCCATCCTTACGGATTTTTACCGTCGGGGTTTGGGGAATCTGAACTCTCAAGATCCGGTCAGCGACATCTAGGGTTTGCACTCGCTGTTCTAGATTTGTCTTTACCCGCTTCTCACAGCCGGATGCCACCTGAACCGCATACCAACGGCCAGATGGGGCTTCTTGGAGCTGTGAATCGCGATCATCATATGATTCGTTTGCTGCAAAACTCATCCAAATACCTGTTGTGATGCCCACAAGAATAAGCCATCCACTAAATAAATTAGCGTGGCTGATAGAACGACCATCAATAACACGGCAGCCGATTCGCTAATCAGTTGCTGCCGAGAGGGCCATACGACTTTACTGAGTTCCTCTTTGGTGTCTTGAAGAAACGTTACAACATTAAACCCAGAGGCTTTTTGCTGAGACTCTGTTTCCGTTTTAGTTTTCTTTGCCACAATAGTTGACTTCCCCCTTCTACTGATTATCAGAGCTGTTCAACCCAGCGTTCATAACTCATATTAACCTGCTTCACTCATCCGTGAAGTTGACAAGATCTGGGTAGAACCGCTGATGCTCCCCCAGCCTTTTCATATTTTATAGATTCAGAACGCGCCCTGGAGGACTTGAACCCCCGACATCAGGTTTTGGAGACCTGCGTTCTACCAACTGAACTAAGAGCGCTTGGGTTGGCTGGTAGAGGTGAATTTATCCCCTTTGCTTTACTTAGTGTAACGCAATGAGGGCATGAATACCAAGCCAATATCCAAAAAAATCTAAATCCCCCGGTCAAAGCGCTGCTTAACCCGAGTCGCTTTACCCACACGCTCTCGCAAATAAAAGAGCTTCGCCCGACGCACTTTACCTCGTCGCACAATTTTAATGCTGGCAATTCGGGGGGAATGGAGCATAAAAACCCGTTCTACACCAACACCTTGGAAGATACGCCGCACGGTAATCGTTTGGTTGATGCCACCATGACGCATGGCAATCACGGTACCTTCGTAGGGCTGAACCCGTTCCTTGTTCCCTTCGCGAATACGGACACCGACTCTAACTGTGTCACCAACATGGACTGTCGGTAAGTCTGATTTAAGCTGTTCCGCTTCTATGGAGCGAATAACCTCTTGAGCATTCATGGTTTTGTAAAAAAATCACAGCCTATAATCATAGCGCACTATCTGATCCAGCGTCTAGATTTGGAGATTTGGGAAATGTGTAGGGGCGGGTTTGACCGATAACACTCCGCCTCAAACCGCTAACTGAACTAAACCCGCCCTGACTTGACCCAACGCTAGGCTCAAGGGAACCTGGTTTTGACTAAAATGTAAAGAATTATCAAAAAATGCTGGTTTTATCTTGACCTAGGGGAAAACTAGCAGTATGCACAATTCATTGATGCGACTGGGAGGAAAATTATGCGTTTCAAAAATCTTCTAGGACCCCTATTGATATTAGCATTGCTGTTTATCACGCTAGGCGATCGCGTCCTACCCGCACCGCTAGATGATGCTAGCCGCAACACCCGCACCAGCATCAATCAATTCTTAGTCGGGTTATTTCCCGACTGGAATCCCACCAACCCGAACGAACGCACGGAAAAGGAAGTTGAACAATTAGAACAGAGGTGAGTAAAAACACAGGAGCAGAGGTGCGGAGGGGAAGGGAGAGCTAGGGGAGAAAGGTTGATGTCATTTGCCAATTGTCTTTCAAGAAATTAGCAAATGACCAATGACCAATGACCAATAACTACTTCTTCAACCAGCTAAACATTGCCCGTAAATCTTTACCCACTTCCTCTACCGAATGTTCAGCTTCCTGACGCCGCATGGCGGTGAATCCAGGTTTACCTGACTGGTTTTCTAACACAAACTCACGGGCAAATTGACCCGATTGAATTTCTTGCAGAATTTTCCTCATCTCGGCGCGGGTTTGGTCATTAACGATGCGAGGTCCGCGAGTATAATCGCCATATTCAGCCGTATTAGAAATACTATCGCGCATATTAGCGAGACCACCTTCCACAATCAAATCCACAATTAATTTAACTTCGTGGAGACATTCAAAATACGCCAACTCTGGCTGATAACCCGCCGCCACTAAGGTTTCAAATCCCGCTTTAATTAAGGCACTCAAACCCCCACATAATACAGCTTGTTCACCAAATAAATCGGTTTCCGTTTCTTCCCGAAATGAGGTTTCCAAAATACCCGCACGAGTCCCACCAATTCCTTTAGCATACGCCATAGCGCGATCGCGAGCTTGACCTGTGGCATCCTGATACACGGCAAATAGACAAGGAACACCTTCTCCTTGTTCGTAAGTCCGTCGCACTAAATGCCCTGGTCCTTTGGGTGCCACCATGATTACATCTACATCAGGTGTGGGAACGACTTGACCAAAGTGAATATTAAACCCATGGGCAAAGGCAAGGACATTCCCTTGTTTCAGATGCGGGGCAATTTCTGCAGTGTATACCGTTTTCTGCACCTCATCCGGTAGCAAAATCATAATCACATCCGCCGCTTTCGCCGCCTCAGCAACCGAATGAACCGTTAATCCGGCTGACTCCGCTTTCGCCACCGACTTGCTGCCCGGATACAGACCCACAATCACCTTAATGCCACTCTCTTTGAGATTCAGGGCGTGGGCGTGACCTTGAGACCCATAGCCGATAATTGCAATTGTTTTATCAGTGAGTAGGTCTAAGTTAGCATCTGCATCGTAATACATCCGGGTCATAGAAGTATCTCCCTTGCTACAAGCATTTTCGTTTGACTGCGGACTATTGATTTTACATCAAAACCCTTGCCCGTTGTTATGGATTTTGTCTGGGTTAGGGCAGATACGGTCGCACTTGCTTCCTGAAGCCACCTTTAGGTTTAAATAACTCAGTTATGTTCACGCACGGATAAAATGGGCGTTACCTGAGACTCTTTTAATAATTTATCCAAGCAATCTCTAGCAACTAATCGT
>JGI12210J13797_10950322_pt1 | contig 14052 bp, 17 predicted proteins | sample ElkSlonscriptome_3_FD_13797 | JGI IMG/M metagenome (IMG submission 13797)
CGGCAGGCGATCCTGCGGACAGCCAGGGCGTTCAAACCTCGCAGGCGGACGGCTCTATTACCGTGATGGTGGTAGAAAGTGCCGGAAGCACGTTTGAATACCGGCTGGATGAAGGCGACTGGCAGGGCAGTAATGATTTTACCGGGCTATCAGCCGGAACCTATTTCGTGCAGGCACGGGATGAAACGAGTGCGGTACATGGGCGCAATGTGACGGTAGGGACTACAATTGTCGCGGTCTAATGCAGGTGCTGAGAAAACGTCCGCAGGGCCGTCGGGGGCGGTTGAATTGTGATACGCTACTAGCATTTGACGGGGTGAATCAGTACGCGGATGCGGGGGTGAATGAGAATGTGATTGGGGCGGTGGATTTTGATAAGGATTGGTCAATTAGTTTTGTGTATGAGCAACCTCTTAATACTGTATTCACCTACATTATCTCGCTGCATAACAATGATAGTCAGGGTTATGGTTTGTGGGTATATCAGTTCGGAGATGAAATTAACGTAGGGTTCGGATACAATAACGCTGAGAGAAAAACATATAGTTGGAAAATTTCGCCCGGATCACTTCATCATGTGTTGGTACGTTGGAATAGTCAGTTACAGGATTTGACTCTAGATAACAACGGATATACAAAATATCCCAATAAAATTACAGACGGTGTACTTACTCAAACGGTATATAGAAAAATACCTAGATTGTTACTTGCTTTGGCAGATAATGTTTTCGGCAATACAAGGTATAGTCCGCAACTGATTAACCACCTATCTTTCTTCAACCGCTCCCTCACCCACGAAGAAATCCAACAGATTCACCGCTACGGCGGGTATCTGCCTGAAAGCACCCACCAAAATTGCGTAGCCCACTACGTAGCGGATAGAGAAGGTTTACGTATGTGGGATGTGGTAGGACAGTACAACTACGTTAAGCAGTCATTAGGTTTGCCAGCACTAACCGCCCACCACGCCGACCTCATCAACTTCACCCCGCAGCAGGTAGATACCGAAGCAGGCACCCAGAATGCTTATCTGGATTTCTACGACAAGAACATCCTCACGCCCTTCTTAGATAGCGACAGCGACGGTACGCCCGATCAGCCGTTGTTAGAAAAATCCTCCCTCCTCCCCCCCCTACAAAATGCGCTGAAATTCACCATTACTCAGAGCGGTTCGGCGGGTATCGTAGGCAGCATTCAGGGTCTTCGTTTCGCTGTCAAACAAACCGCAATTGACCAACCCCTGTTCTCCCTCGACGGCACCGCTAGTACTGATATTGCCATTGACGGAGGTGTGCTAAGCTTGGGAAGCAACCTGCTCAATGCTACGGTCTGCGTAGATGGAAATGAGCATACCCTAGCGGAAGCGGGCAGTATCCTGAACGATTTGAAGCTACACGATGTCGTATTACAATTCGATAGCATAGCCGCCACTGATTTTCAAATCACGGGCGGAGAAAAGCACTTGGCCGCCCTGGCAGTCGTAACAGGAGAACTGTCAAAAAAGGATGCTGTTCGTCTGGCAAACAATACGCTATTGGCCAATCCTACTGTTCAGCAACATGGGAATTTGGGGGCATTATGGAACCTGAATACGATTGACGACGACGGTGCAGGTAATTACAGCCTATCAGACAGCACATCAGCCAATCAGCCAATCATTTTATCTGGCTTCACAGCCAATAACCTTGACGATCAGCACGCTGACTACGCCCTAACACCGATTAATGATTTACGATGACCGAAAAGAAAAAGCCTGCCCCGGCCTGCCTGCCCGCCTTAGGCGGGTCCAGGGGGCTAGTACTCTCCGGAGGCGGAAAACGCGGCGTGTTCCAACTTGCCCATTTGGACGAAACAGGCCATACATTCACTCACATCAACGGGGTGAGCACCGGCATACTGGCCGGAGCCATGTTTGCGGCGGGCAAAACCTCGCAGGCCATAGACGTATATACCGAGATGGCCAATGAGAAGATATACAGTCATAGCCCACTCACCCGCAAGGGCAAGTTCTCTATTCCGAATATTATCTTCCGCCTACTGCGGGGCAAGACGAGCCTGGGCGAGCTGCACCGGCTGGAAACACTGATCCGCGACAACTTCACGCTGCAAGATTTCAGCCGGGTGCAGGATAGCGGGATTGATGTGAGCGTGTACGCCCACTGCATCCAGCGCAAGGATTTTCCGCTGCACGCCTGGTCTACCCAAGATGGGTACACCGACTACGAGACGTTTGTCAATGCGATGGTGGCCAGTTGCTGCTTCTACCCGCTGGGACACGTGGCCGATGTCTACTATCCGGGCTTAGGAAAAACCTACCAGTACGTAGACGGGGGCCACGCGGACAGCATCACCATTACGCAGATGCTGCGCAAAGGCATCAGCGATATTACGCTAATGGGCGAATGCTCACTGGCTTTAGCCGTGAGATGCGGAGCGTAGGCTATACATTCTTTTGATCTTCAATATACTTCTTAATCGTATCTTCTGAAATATGCCCGACCGACTCAACGTAGTATGCTCTAGTCCAAAGTGTAGGCAATCTGCTTTTCAGTGTTGGAAACTCCTTTCGCAACTTGAACGAAGTATACCCCTTCAACCAACCGGCAATTTCGTGAGGGGCAAGGGTTGGGTTAGCAGAAACAAAACAATGCACGTGATCGGGCATCACTTCCATGACCTTGATTTCTATTCCAACCTCACCGGCTTTCTCATGCAGCAATTCTTTCAACCTCTGCTCTATTTCACCTGTCAAGACTTTTCTTCTGTACTTCGGACACCAGATCAGGTGATAGCTAAGATTATGCACTACGTGCGAAGAATGTTTGTACCTACTTTTCATGTCACAATATACATTATATGGTTGTAAATCATATAACAAAATGGTATATTTAAGTATGCGAATCACCACATTGCAATACCGGATAAAAGATGCCACTTCTGCCAAACATCTCAACAAAATGGCGGGGAGTGTATCGTTTGTCTGGAACTATTGCAACGAGGTTAATCAAGAGCGATGGAAGAAATTTCGCAAGACCTATTCAGGCTTTGATTTGAACAAAAAGACATCGGGAGTAGCCAAAGAGTTAGGCTTGCATTCTCAAACGGTACAGGCTATTGGGGCAGAGTTTGCAACCCGTTGTAAACAATTTAAGAAAGTGAAGCTGAATTGGCGAAGTCGGAAGCGTTCGTTGGGCTGGATACCTTTCAAGGCATTGGGCGTAAAAGTAGTGGATGATACGATTCAGTATCAAGGGGAAGTGTTCCGTTTCTGGCTATCCCGACCTATTGATGGCAAAGTTAAGACAGGTTCGTTTTCTCAGGATGCTCGGGGACACTGGTATGTGAATCTGACCATAGAGGAAGGTGATAGGGGAAGAGAGTGTACCGGTCAGGAATGTGGGATTGATTTGGGATTGAAAACGGTAGCTACCCTATCCGATGGCAAGCAGCTACACCGGGAAAATCTCACCCGGAAGTACGAGGAGAAACTGGCTATTGCTCAACGGGCTGGAAAGAAAAAGCAGGTGAAGGCGATTCACGCAAAGATCAAGAATAAGCGGAAAGACTGGAATCATAAACAGACAACAAAGCTCGTACAGCAGTACGATAAGATATATGTGGGGAACGTGAGTTCCTCAAAGTTAACCAAGACCCGGATGGCAAAATCAGTATACGACGCTGGATGGAGCCAATTCAAAACGATGCTTGACTATAAAGCTGTTAAGCTTGGCAACGTAGTGGAAGTGGTCAATGAAAGTTTTTCAACCGTCACGTGTTCGACATGTGGAGAGCGAACCGGCCCGAAGGGGTTAAGCGACTTGAAAGTAAGAGAGTGGATATGTAGTAGTTGCAGCACATCTCACCACAGGGATGTTAATGCGGCAACAAATATCCTCCTCTCCGCGCAGGGCATTGCGCGCCGAAGGGAATCTCACCGTCTTTAGACGTGAGAGGATGTCAAGGTCTACATCTTGCAAGAACAAACCCCGTCTGGCGCGTTCCCGGATGTGAAAAACCTGGTAGACGGCGTAGGCCGCGTGGCCCGGGGTATGCGGCAGTACCAGTACTGGAACAAGCTACTGGAAGCCTGCGAGCTGGCCGCCCATGGTACCGATGCCGACCAACTCACGATCCGGGCGATTTACCTGCCCGAAGAACTATCGAATAACGCGATGGACTTCAACGCCGACCACGCCCGCCGCTACGAGCGGATGGGTCGCGATCTGGAGCTGGTCGCCCGGCATACGCACGTATACTAACGTCCTTTCCTCTCTGCGCACAACGCGTTGTTTTGTAGCGTGGAAACACCAATATCCTATTCAGCAATTGCCAAACTTTCGCAGGGTGCCTGGCTGATGTCGCTCGATGATGCGCTGGGCTATTTGCCTGCCGCCATCGCGTTCGTCAAGACCGGCGTACTGCCGACCGTCTCAGCCCCTTCGGCTGATCTGCCGGTGACCGCTCTGCCTACAAGTTCGGGCATTGCCTATAGTGGTGACTATAACCAAGCCCCCAAGGGTAGCTTTTCGCTGATCCGGTTGCGCGGGCCCCTTATCAAGGAGTACGCCTACTACGGTACGGCTTACCTGCGCGAGCAGCTCCAGCTGGCTGAACAGCACGATCATATTGACGGGCATATCCTGTTAGTAGATTCGCCCGGGGGCCACGTAGATGGCACCAAGGACCTGGCCGATGCGGTGAAAGCCACCAAAAAGCCGGTGGTCGCTTACGTGGATGGCCTGGCCGCCAGTGCTGCCATGTGGATCAGCTCGGCAGCCGATGAAATTATCCTGTCCAACGATACGACCATGGTCGGAAGCGTGGGCACGATGATTAGTTTGATGGATATTCGCGGTTTTCTGGAAAAGCAGGGCGTGAAGTTTCACGAAGTGTTTGCCGAAGCCAGTAACGAAAAGAACGGAGCGTACCTGGAGCTACTGAAGGGTAACTATACCCCCATTCAGCAGGAAACGCTCAACCCCCTGAACAATATTTTTATTGCGGCCATCAAGGAAAATCTGCCTGGCGTGAGCGAGAAAGCTTTGCACGGCAAAATGTTCCTGGCCGCCGATGCCATTGCCAACGGCCTGGCCCACAGCATTGGCAATTTTGAATATGCTTTAAAACGAATCAAAATACTTACGGAGAACGGAAAAGGGAAAACGGAAGACGGACCTTATCCATCCTCCATCCTCCCTTCTCCGTCCTCCCCGCAAACTATGTTTACGAAGAACAAATTCCCCCAGCTTCTGGTGCTAGGCACTGCGGAAGCGATTACGCCGGAAGCCCTAGAGGCGGCGAACCAAGAACTAGAAGCGAACGGTCTGACGAGCGTGACGCTGGTAGAAGATGCTGAACTGGAAGCCGCTGAGGCGAACAGTATTCAGCAGGATGCCAAAATCGCGTCGCTGACCCAAGAGCTGGCGCAGGCGAAAGCTGAGCTGGCGCAGATGACCACCGACAAGGAAGCTGCTGAAAAGCAGGCTGAGCAGTACGGTAGCCAGCCCGGAGCCGTGGCCACGCAGGTAACCGAATCCACCGAGCTGGATGAAGACGCTGAGCAGCAGGCACGCATTGATAACCTGCCCCATAACAAGAAAATCGACGAATTTACCCTAAATCAAAATTAGCATGAACGTGACTGATTTGGTGACCGAATACGGCGCCTACTATCAAAACCGGGGACAGCGAATTGCTGACCTCTACCGGAAACTCACCACCCAAATGGTGACCTGGGGCTTATTTCAAAGCGTGATGCGCGACGACAGCGTATACGAAGCCGCCGAAGCGGATATTTCTGAGCTGTTGCAACCCTTTCAGAAGGGCTGGACGCCGAAAGGCACGGCGGTACTGACTCCGCAGCGTATTATCGCGACCAAGGCGAAAGTCGACTACGAGGTATACCCCGATGACATTGAGGATACCTGGGCGGGCTTCCTGGCCGACGAAGACCTGAACCGCAAGGACTGGCCGGTGATTCGCTACTTACTAGAGAATCAATTGACGCCGCGCCTGGCCGACGATATCGAGACCAAGGCCCTATACCACGGCGTGTACGTAGCCCCCACCACTGGCGTAGCTGGACCGGCTTCGGCAAGTATGGATGGGTTCCGAAAGATTATTAACGACGGGGTAACCGCCGGAACGATCAGCCCGATTACGATGGGGGCCATTCCCCCGGATGACGTTGATTTTGTGACCTACGTAGAGGATTTTGTGCAGCAGATACTAGTGCGCTACCGCAACCAGCGGATGCCGCTACTGATGAATGAGGATCTGGCATTCCGCTATAAAAACGGATTTCATCAGAAGTACAACGTGAACTACTCGCAGGACCAGCAGGATATGCGTGTGCGCCACCGTAACAATATCAACATTGTGGCCAGCCCGGCCATGATCGGCTCAGAGAAGCTGGTGATGACCCCGCAGAGCAATATGAAGAAGATCATCCGACGGACCAAAAATATTGGTCAGTGGGGTATTGAGCAGGAAGACCGCCGCGTGAAAGTGTGGACCGATTTCTACCTCGGCCTCGGCTTCGTACTGCACGGAACCGTCTTTACCACCGACGTGGACCTAGTTTAAAATTACAAATTGATCCGCGGTCCGCCTTAGGCGGATAAGGCGGACTAATCTTCAATTCTTATGTCAAAAGAACTAGAACAAAAAATTGCTGCCCTGGAAGCCGAGAAGGCGAGCCTGGTTGAGCAGAACGAAACGCTACTGGGTGAAAATAAGCGGGTGCAAACCGAGCTGGAAAACACCCAAAAGACCGTAGATGAGGTATTACCCATCATTACCGTGAACAAAAAGAAGTATACGGTCATCGCCCGGCAGTTCACCCACCAAGGGAAGCTGTACCGGTTTGAAGACCTGAAAAAAGATAAAGCCCTTCAGGCCGAGCTGGTCAAACTTGGCTCAGGCATCCTGAAGGAAATATGAAATCCGAAATATGAGATGTGAAACCTGCCCCTGCCGGGCGGTGTTTCATATTTCATATTTCACATCTCACATCTTCGATGATTGACTATAATAACTTACCAGGCTTGCAGGGGCAGGAAAACCGCCCGGGCCTGATGAAAAATGTGTTCATTGCCCCGGTTCGGGACTTTGACACGATTGAAGAACCCACTGATACCGGCCTGATGGACGGCAGCAGCGTGAAGATCACGGGTGACCACACCTTCGTAGCCACCAAAGGCTGGCTGAAGATGTACACCACCCTGGAAACCGCGCAGCTCATTGCTGAAACGATCGGTGAGCGGGATGGCCGGGGCCACCGCTTAGAGCTGACGGCGTTTCGTCCGGGGGTAGGTGCAGAAAATATCGAGTTTGCCAACAAAGCGATCGGTGACGAATTCCTGATTTTGGTAGAAACGTTGGAGGGTGATTACATTCAGGTAGGCCGCGAGCGGTTAGCTGCTGAGTGTACTGCTTCGAACATGGATACCGGAACAGTAGGCGGAGGCCGTAAGGGCTACAGCTTCACCTTCGAGACGTTCGGTTCACCCCTGCTCTACGAAGGAGTGATCACCGAGAAACCAGCCGTTTAGTATGGCCAAGCCTAAGAACTTTTCAGATAAGTATCGGCTGCTGGTTGAGCCGACGACGATCATTACGCGCGCCCCGGATCGGGTGCGGATTGACCTGAAGCGCATCACACTGGCGCAGGCAGACCGCCTATTTACCCAGCCGGGACAAAAAATAATTGCACTTCGGGAAGAAACCGTTAAACCTAATGAAGAAAGTTAGGAAAAGTTGGTTGAACTTTGTCCCCGAATCGCTAGATATTTCCTAGAAGACGCGGTACTATGGGGCGAAATGGTGAACTATCAGCATTCTTTAATGGCCCTAAACTTTGGGTTGATGGCCTGGGTCTGTACCTGAAGTACGGCAAAAACGAAGGGCTAAAACAAATCTTCATCCAAACCGGGCAGACGGAGTATAACCATGCCCGACTGCTAGAGGAACTTCGTTTGCTGGGAGCGGTCCGACCCACGCCCCCGCTCGGCGGCCACCGTGCCGCGTCCACGCGGGGCCCCGCGTCCACGGTGGACCCGGCGGTGGACCCGGCGGTGGACAGCGGTCCGACTGCTTCCAGCCCGACGCTGCCCGCGGATGATCCCAGAATCTTAATACTGTATCGAGAACGGCAGCAGCTACATGCTCAGTTAATGGTATTGCCTACGGATGAAGAACGCAGAGCATCAGCTTTCCGAATCTTAGAGATCACTGAGCAGCTAGATCATTTACTCTCCCGCCCCAAGCCGCTCGGACCAAGCCCCAAGCCCCAGAACCCGATGCGTCAGCTGCTGAACAATCGCGCGTATATCAGCAAAAACCGACACAGGCAAGACAAAATACAAGAAGTTACCCGCAGAATGCAAGAAAATGAGCAACTTGAGTATTTACTCAAGAAAGCTCAAGATGAATGAATTACGCCCCGCGGATCGGAAGCAGTGGCAAGAGGGAACCCCGTTTGACCGCATCAAATACTACTATCTCGGAAAGCTCCGCAAGGAGAAACTCACCCCCAAAGAAAACCACTTGATGGAACGCTGGGAGCAGGTGTGGCGACTCTACAAACGCCACCTGAAAAGCTCCCTGGCGATTAAGTACCACCAGCAGCAATGCGAAACGGATGGGCAGCCGATCAGCTACCGGACGGCGCACCGTGATTTGCAGCACGCCACCAAAATCTGGGGGCAGCTTACCCGGCTGGACCGGCAGGCCAAGCTCGTTTTATTGGACGAAATGGCTACGGACATTTACATTTCTGCCCGTGATGCCGGAGAACTGGCCGAGATGAACCGGGCCGTGGCCAATCTGGTGAAAATTAATGAGCAGGTAGAAGAGCACCTGGAAGATTATCGGGAGCCGCATCGCTACGAGTTGCATTTGCACCTGAATGGGGAGCAGCGATCGCTGGACTTATCCCAATTACCCAATGCCCAGAACGCTGAATACCGGCAGGTGCTGGAGCAGGTAGAGGATCAGGAACTAGACGGAGCGGCGTTTGCCGAATTGGCGGATGAGTAAAAGCACAGAGTTGGGCGGCATCCCGCTACTATTTAATAAACCGCAGCAGCGGCTGGTACTGTCGCAGCCGAAGGAATCGGTGAACATCTGGCCGCGCGGTACCGGGAAGAGTTATATCATTGCCTGGCTGATGCATCAGGTGGTGACCACCATGCCCCGGGCGGCCTGGAGTATTGTGGGGCAGAGCTACAAGCAGCTGATGACCCGCACGCTGCCCGGAACGCTGTCAGCCCTGGCCAAACTGGGCTACGAGCGCGATAAGGACTTTTGGGTGAAGCGTCGGCCCCCTGGCAAGATCAACTATCAACTGCCCTACGAGGCCCCCCTCGATTTTGAGCACTTTATCCTGTTCCGGAACGGCACGGGTTTTCACTTAGTCAGCCAGGACCCCAACGGAGGTTCTTCGCGGGGACTAAACATCGATGGTATCATTGCTGATGAGAGTTTGCTGCTAGACAAAAACAAGTTGGACCAGGAACTGATGCCGACCAACCGGGGCAACCGGGAGTATTTTGAGCACGTGCCGATGCACCACGGCATCTTTCACTTCTCGAGTATGCCCTACGGCCAGCAGGCCCCCTGGCTACTGGAGTACGGACAGTACTACGATTACGATTTTACCTCGCTGCGTAATGAGGCGATTGAGGTCGCTATACAGTTAATCGATAGTAATGATCCTCAAAAGCAGCAAGCCCTGGTGAAGCAGTACAATGCCATTCAGAAGGGTATCCGTTTTTATCAAAATAAGGATGGGCTGCTGTACGCTGAAGCTGAGATATTTGATAACCTCAAAAACCTGGGGCTGCGCTACATCCGCCAGCAGCGGCGCGATCTGGATGATCTGGCGTTCCGCACCGAGGTGATGAACGAGCGGCCCAGCAAAATCAAAGGGGCGTTCTACCCGCACTTGGACCGGATCAAGCACGGCTACCGCAATGCCCACGATAATGATTTCATATCCGGACTTGATCCCTTGCAGCCCCTGGCCGCCGATTGCCGAATGGATACCGACGTGGATGCGTACCAGCCGCTACGGATTGCCGTGGACTGGGGCAGCCGGATCAATTGTATGACCGTCGGTCAGCTCAACCAATCAGACAACATTTTCCGCTTTCTGAAGAACTTTTGGGTGAAGCCGCCTGAGATTCTGACCCACCTGGCGCGTAACTTTTGCCAGTATTACCGCTACCACAAGCGCAAAGAGGTGTATTTCGCCTACGATCATACGGGCAATAGTAAGGTGGCTAACAGCCAGCAGACCTACGCTGAGCAGTTCTCAGCGATCCTGCGGCAGGAAGGCTGGAGCGTGCAGATGGTGACCCGGGGCGCCGCCCCCACCCACCAGAGTAAGTATCTGCTGTGGAGTTTGCTATTGCAGGAGAAGGATTCCCGGAAGCCTCGCATTCAGTTTAATATGGACAATTGCCACGAGGCGTTTGTGAGTATGGAACTGGCTCCGAGCAAAGACGGGCGGACCGGCATTGAGAAGAACAAGAAGAGCGAGCGCAATCCGAATGTGCCGGTAGAGAAAGCCACGGACCTGAGCGATACAGCGGATATTTTAGTCTATAGCCTGTTCTCGCAGCACCTGCATACGCAGAGTGGGTTTGTGGATGTGCATTATTAAACTAAGTCAATCTAGGATTTGATCTTATTGTCTAAAACGGTGTCTGGACCGATCCCTTTAGAGAATAATTTCATTAAGTCATTCATCGTCTTTTCATAGAAGATGAACATATCTTTCGTTAGATACTCTTTGACGTTAAATTTAAGCACACCATTTTCCTGCAAAAAATTGACCCGCTCAATAGGTAGGTTCATTACGATACAATCCCGTGGATGTCTTTTCTGCATGAACTTCATCATCTTTGGGGTGTATTGAAATACAATCAGACAGTCCATCTCAAGCGCAGTTATATCGTCTAAATTAAAACGAATCGGATTGTCGGCCAGCAGTCTATTGAGGTTCTCCTCCTCGACTCCGAGGATAATCGTTTCTGGTGTAGCGACTTTAATCATACGGCAATTTACGCTTTGCTAGTTAGAAAAACCGCTGCCATCTTCGAAATTGCAACCCTCTAATTATCAGGCACTTGGTATTTTTGGGTATTTCCCAGTTGCCATCCCTGATTCTTTGCCCCGCCACGCACTGCTGGATTCGGGCAATTGCCACGGGCGAATTAGTCATATATGAATCGGACTCATCGTCCTTTCCCTCATGCTACCTACCTAAGATATTCGTAGTATGGGAGTCATCACATTACAGGACGCACTACAGCAGATGGGCAGTGGCGAACCGTTCGATATCACCTTCGTCAAGGCCGACCGCAAGCGCGGTACCGGTGGTCAGATACGTAATGAGCGCGGAGCCGTACAGGAAGGCATCGATCACGCCAACCATCAACGCCGGATCAAGCTCAGTAGTGGGCGCATCCGCCGGGTGCATATCCGCCTGATGACCCAGTTCAACGGCCACAACATCGTCTACTAGTATGCAGAAAGTCATTGTCAACGGGGACGCAACGGTCGCCTATAGTAAGAGCCTCAATGCCCTCATGGTGCCCAGCAAAGGGGCAACGTCACCCGTACTGACCGATACCAACGCCGAGGCCCAGGGCGATATTTATCAGTGGGGCGTAGATAATATCCTGCCTCAGCGCATCATTCGCGATAGCCGCCGCAATACCATTATCCCGAGTACGCTGAGCTGGAAGGCCGAAGTGCTGTACAGTGGCGGTATTCAGTTCGGGTTTGCTGAGTACGATAAGGGGGGGGAGAAACTCGTGCCCGCTATGCCTGGCACCTTTCCCGAAATAGATGCCTTTCTCTATACACCCAGCACCCGCCGTTATCTACGACAGTCCAGTAAAGCCTACTATTGGTTTAAGAATATCTTTCCGGAAGTCATTCTAAGCAAGGATCGTAAAAAGATCGTCAGCCTCTCCAGCCAACGCCCCGAATTTTGTCGCTATCAGCGGGGAAAAAATGGGCCGGAAAGTGTGCTCATTGATGGCAACTGGGTGGATGGGCATCTGAGCAAAGGGAAGGATACCACCACCGTGCCGCTGATTAACCCCTACGATAGCCCGGTCGAGCAGCTTCAACAGGGGAAGGGCCACCGTGGCAGCGGCTACAAGTACATCTACCCGATCAGTGACCCCTCGCCCGGCACGGCCTTCTATCAGGAAGCCGAGTGGCATAGCGTTATTCATTCGGGCTGGCTGGAAGTAGCCAACGAGATTCCGAAGTTCAAAAAGGCCCTGTTTGAGAACCAGATCACGATTAAGTACTTAATCGAAGTAGCTACCTGGTGGTGGAACTGGAAGTATCCGGGCTTTGATGCCTTTGGTACGGACAAGAAAAAAGAGCTGATTAGCCAGGAACACCAGCGATTCGAGGACTTCATGTCCGGATCGAGCAATTCGGGAAAATCACTGATGATGACCATTAACAGCAATCCGGAATTTAACCGCGAATTTTCGGGTTGGAAAATCACCCCGATTGATAATAAGATTAAGGACGGTATCTATATTGAGGATTCGCAGGAAGCCAGCTCGCACCTGATGTACGCCCTATCGGTTGATCCCGTGTTGCGCGGTTTCACGCCGGGCGGACAGATGAACAATTCCGGCTCGGACAAGCGCGTGGCCTGGAATAACCATCTGATGATGACTAAACCCCATCAGGACGATATTTTGGAAGTCTTGGAATTCATCCGGGACTATAACGGCTGGGACAGAAACCTTAAATTTTGGTTCAAGAACTACCATCAAGCCACGCTTGATGTGGCGAAGGAACCGCAACAACAAGCTTCGTAATGCTAATCACCACGATTGAAGAACTAGACGAACTGACCGGCATTGGCCTGGGCAATAGCTACGAGCGCTACCGCGTGCACTTGCAACAGGCCGAGCACGATCAGCTCAAACCCATCCTGGGCGATACGCTCTATGATCGTTTGGTAGCTGATTACGATGCGGATGCCATCACCACCGAACCGGACACCAGGCTCTTGGCCCTATCCCAGGCGGTCGTAGGCAATTTTGGCCTGGCCGAAAGCCTGGACCGCGGGCAGGTGCATATTTCTGATCAGGGCATTCACAAGAACGAAGACTCAGCCTACCACTATCAGAAAGTAGAGGCCCAGAATAGCTTCTTTCGGGCGGGCTACCGCGCCGTAGAGCAATTGCTACAATTCCTGGAAAAACACGCCGACACCTATACCGACTGGAAAGAGAGCGACAACTACGCCGAGCAGCGCAGTTACCTGATCCCTTCGGCCACGGAGTTTCAAAAACACTATAATATTATGGGTTCGCGCCGCACGTACCTGGCCCTGCGGCCCTATATGCGCCGCGTAGAGCAATTTCAGCTAGAGCCGATCCTGGGCAGCGAACGCTACGCTGAGCTTCAGCAAACGGTGCAAGATGATGCTAATCTGACCGCCGAGGCAAAGGCGGATAATGAAACTTTACTGGATACGTACGTCCGCCCGGCGCTGGCGTACCTCTCCCTCAGCCAGGCCATTCCCGAGCTGAGCCTCAATATCAGTGCCCAGGGTATTCACCTATCCGAAGAGCAAGCCGTATCGGATAAGGCCAGTTCCCGCGAGCAGGCCACCGAGCAGCAGCAGTTGCGCCTATCCGAACGCTTAGCCGATACCGCCGATCAGCACCTGCAACGATTGAAAGCCTTTTTAGCCCCGGATACCGCCGTATCGGATGAGGAAACAATCCTCCCTTCTAAGCCTAGCAAGAGAATTTACGGGATGTAGCCTACCCGGTAAGGAATTGCCTACTGTTGCGCTGGATCACATGCCGGCGCCCTGTACCTTGAGTACATGTTTACTTTTGAAACGCTCAAAACCTACTGGCCCATACTGGTAGGGCTGATTGGGGCAATTATCGCCTGGGTCAAATACGAGTGGGGGCAGACCTCCAATATCACCCGCAGCATCGACGCCATCAAGTGGCTCAGGGAAAAATGTAGCGCTTTCGAAGCAGAGTTTCGCCA
>JGI12210J13797_10149586_pt1 | contig 14050 bp, 17 predicted proteins | sample ElkSlonscriptome_3_FD_13797 | JGI IMG/M metagenome (IMG submission 13797)
CTGCTGGGTGAAGATGTGAAAGTTGATGTGGATGAAGAAGGGGTATTCATCAACGGTTCCAAGATCATTCTTGCCGATGTTAAAGCGGAAAATGGAATCATCCATGTGATCGACGCCGTACTGATTCCGGAAGAAATGCCCGACATCGTGGAAGTGGCCATCGCGGCCGAATTCGAAACGCTCGTATGGGCATTGCAGACCACTGGTCTTGACGAAGTCCTTCGTGGCGACGGACCGTTCACCGTGTTTGCTCCGACGGACGAAGCGTTCGAAAAACTTCCATCCTGGTTGCTCAGATTCCTCGTCAACAACCCGAAATATCTCGAACAGGTGCTGCTCTATCACGTGGTACCGGGTGACCTAGATGCGGAAGAAGTATTTGCAGAACGTTCACTAAGAACAGCCAATGGGCGCAGCATCTATCCTCGTTTGAAAGATGGAAAGCCGTTCATTAACGGTTCCGAAGTCATTGCTCCGAATGTCGAAGCGGCAAATGGAACCATTCATGTAATTGATAAAGTGCTAATCCCTTGGTTCAGATACTGATTTGACCCCACACACACGCATGTCCACTCCCTTGGCATGCACCCCGGCGTCCCGGACTCCACATCCGGGACGCCTTTTTATACCACGATCATTTGCCATTTCCGTGGATTGGAAATAAACTATCTGCATGAATGATAAAGAATTAACGAATCCCGAAGATTGGATTGCTGATCATGGCGACTATCTATTCCAGTTTGCGTTTGTACGATTACGCAACCGGGCCGCAGCGGAAGATGCGGTTCAGGAAACCTTCCTTGCCGGCTTCAAAGCGTTGGAGCGATACGACGGCGGCACCCCGGTCCGATATTGGCTACGCGGCATTCTGCGGCATAAAGTCGTGGATTATATCCGCAAAGCTTCCCGCGAAATTGCCGTGGACGAAACCGAGGGTAAAGAGATTCTCGACAGCCTCAAATTTAAAGCCTTCGGCATTCCAACCCAGCATCCGCCGGAATGGAAATTTGATCCCAAACACGCCTATGAACAGAAAGAATTCTGGGAAGTGTTTTATGGCTGTATGTCCAAATTAAAGGACTCCATGGGCCAGGCCTTCACGCTCCGCGAGCTCGAAGGATGGAGCACGGAAGAAATATGTAAGGAACTGAACCTCAAGCCGAACAATCTGTGGGTCGTCCTCCATCGCGCGAGGACACAGCTTAAGGGCTGCTTGGAAGCAAACTGGACCAGGACCTAATGGAGTAAAAATTATGATTGCCTGTAAACAAGTTGCAAAAGCTTTGGAACACCACCGCTACTATGAACTGCCTTGGTGGAGAAAAATCCCCATGTTCGCTCACATCAAACTTTGCGTGATGTGTGGAAAATATCACCAGCAGGTGGTGGACATGCAGAAGGGCGTTAAAAACTACCTAGAGCACGAAGAAGCTGGCGATGTTGAACCCGCCTACCATCTTTCTGACGAGGCCAAAGAGCGGATGAAAGCCGCATTCACGGAGAAAAAATGAGTGTTCCTGTCACCAGCGCACGAAGCAAAGTCTCAAGCTTCAGCATTCCCCTGCTGTTCATGCATGTTGCGTGCGCTGGTGTATTTTTTGTCAAAGGCGGATGGCCGGCCTTTATTATCTTCGCCCTCATGTATGTCCTGCATGTGTTTGCGCTGACGGCCGGGTATCACCGCTACTTTTCACACAAGAGCTATAAAACCAGCCGCGTTTTCCAGTTTATACTCGCCTTGCTCGGTACCACGGCGGCCCAGCGCGACCCGCTCTGGTGGGCCAGCCATCACCGGATGCACCATATGAATTCCGACACAGAAGACGATGTCCACTCTCCGCGTCACCATGGATTCTGGTGGGCACACATCGGATGGGTCATGAACCGGGAACTGCTCGAAACGGATCTAAACCGCGTCAAGGATTTTGCCAAATATCCGGAACTACTATGGCTGAACCGCCACCCCTATGCCCCGGCCTTCATCCTCGCCGTGCTCCTGCTGATCAACGGCAGTATGCTGGACTTCTTTTTTCCAAACCTTGGCGTGTCCGGCTGGCAGTTTGTTTTTTACGGATTTTTCCTGAGCACCGTCGCCGTATACCACGTCACTTTCTGCATCAACTCGATTGCCCATATGCATGGAAAACGCCGATTCGAGGTCGAAGACGACAGTCGCAACAACTGGCTGCTGGGCCTGCTCGCCATGGGCGAAGGCTGGCACAACAACCACCACCGCTATGCGGTATGTGCCCGCCAGGGATTTCGGTGGTGGGAACTGGATTTAAGCTATCTCATACTCCGCGGCCTTCAATCCGTCGGATTGGTATGGGACATTCGCGAGCCCCCAAAGAGTGTGCTGGCAGAAAGGAGATCCTAATGCAAACGCTTGAATATTTTGGCCCCATGCTACTGCATGGATTTATCGGATCCTTCCTCTTTTTCTCACTTCTATGGATTGTGCAGGTCATCCGTAAGGATGCCGGCGTGGTCGATATCGGCTGGACGGCCGGGGTCGGGGCCATGGCGGTTTATGCGGCCTGGATGGGCGATGGCTGGTTACCCCGCCGCATCCTGTTGGGAGCCATGGGCGGCATATGGTCCGCGCGACTAGTCCTCTATATTCTGAAAGATCGGATTATCTGCGAGAAAGAGGATTCGCGCTATCAGCGGCTCAGAGCCCACTGGGGTTCCAAAGCGCATGTCTGGTTTTTTGTCTTCTTTACTTCTCAATCACTTCTCGTGGTTTTATTCGCCCTACCCTTCCTGGCCGGTGCAAACAAGGCGGTCGCGCACCTTACCCTCTTCGATGTCCTGGCCGCCGGCATGTGGCTAAGCGCCATGGTCGGCGAATGGATCGCCGATTATCAATTGGCGCGTTTTCGGAACAATCCATCCAACCAGGGAAAAGTCTGTCGAGATGGCTTATGGAACCGGTCGCGACACCCGAATTATTTTTTTGAATGGCTGCACTGGTTTGCCTATGTGCTGCTGGGGGTCGGCACACCGGGATTTATCCTCACACTGGTCGGCCCTGCGGCCATGTATCTTTTCCTTATGAAATTGACGGGTATCCCACACGTCGAGCGCGAATCGCTTGCGAAGCGCGGAGACGCGTATCGCGAATATCAGGAAACCACACCCATTCTGATCCCTTGGCCAAAAAAAAGAAAAACGGCGTAAGGAATCCTGGCCCTTCACGAACCCCCAGCAACGGAGATTAAACATGATTGATTTGATGGAACTTGCTGAAAAAGGAAAAATGCCCGACGCCGCCATTCGGGCCGGTATTCGTAAATTATTACGCGACCGGGTTCGTATAGAATCCAAAGCATCCGGTGAAGACCAGATGGAAGAGCTCTTTAAATTTATTCGAATGATGGAAAAGAGTCCGGTGGCCGTGGCCACCGACACAGCCAACGAACAGCACTATGAAGTGCCTTCAGACCTGTTTCAGCTCTTCATGGGATCACATCTGAAATACAGCTGCGGCTACTGGCCCGTGGCCGATACCACTTTAACTGAATCCGAAGATTACATGCTGGAGCTCACCTGCAAACGGGCCGGCATTGAAGATGGGATGGACATCCTCGATCTGGGATGCGGCTGGGGTTCGCTTTCGCTCTGGATGGCGGAGCGATACCCTCATTCAAATATTGTGTCCGTTTCAAATTCCCGGACACAGAAAAAGTTTATCGATGCCCGCGGATTCAATAACCTTGAAGTGATAACCAGCGACATCAACGACCTGCAGCTGGCGCGTCGGTTCGACCGGGTCGTCTCGGTTGAAATGTTTGAGCACATGCGCAACTGGCCGGAACTGCTGAAGCGGATTAATACCTGGCTCAAACTCAACGGCAAACTGTTTATTCACATCTTTGTCCACCGCGAGCTGGCCTATCTCTTCAACGAAGAAGGTCAGGTCAACTGGATGGCTGAACACTTTTTCAAGGAAGGCATGATGCCTTCCGAAAATCTCCTCACCCTCACCAACAACGACATGGTGGTCGATCGGATGTGGCGCGTGAATGGGCGGCACTATGCGAAGACGCTGCGCGCGTGGCTCGACCGGATCGACCACAATGAAGAAAACGCCATCGCCGTGCTGGAGCGCGATCTCGGGCCGGAGGGGGCCCGGCTTCAGTTCGGCCGTTGGCGCATTTTCTTTATGGCATGCGAAGAATTATTCGGATTCAAGGGAGGTGAAGAATGGTACGTTGCACATTACTTAATGAGAAAGCGGTAGTCCTCATGTTTTCAGCACTGCTCACTGTGACCGGCTGTACGTCGAAATCAAAAGACCGGTCCCCCGACTGGTCGCGGAATACGGAAGCCGTTCAACGCATGAAGGACGCCCCCACGTTTGCGGCCGGTTCTGATGCCGAGGAAAAAGCGCTTCAACGATTCAACGATTTCTATGAGGAATATTCCTACGACGCGATCAAAGAAGGCGTGCGCGGTATCTATGCCGAAAACGCCTGGTTCGGAGACCCCTTCCATATTGTCGAAGGCATTGACGATATTGAGCATTATTTTCTGGTGATGGCCGAGCCCGTGGAATCCTGCATCTTCATCGTCGACTCGGTGCAGCGCAGCGGAGATGAATATTTCGCGCGCTGGACCATGGAGCTGGAATCTAAAGCGGCCAAGGGTGAGCTGATTAAAACCATCGGCATTTCGCACATGAAATTTAATCCGGAAGGAAAAATCATCTTTCAGCAGGATTACTGGGATGCCAGTTCCATGCTCGACCGGCTGCCCATCGTGGGATACTGGACTCGCCTTGTGAAAGACCGAATCGAAAAAGGACTCGAAAAATGAACCTAAAAACTAATCACCTGATATGGAAGGATCGACGTCCTCGTCGACCACGGACAACGGGGACGTTGTCCCTCCACTCCCTGCTTATCCTTTGCTCACTTACTCTCACCAGTTGCACTACGGCCGACAAGGAGGTCTCAGTGAATTCACTCTATGACATTAACGTTGAATCCATTTCCGGTGACTCGGTCAAGCTGGAGGAATACAAAGGAAAAACACTATTGATCGTCAACACCGCCAGCAAGTGCGGATTCACCGGACAATATGACGGCCTGCAGGAACTGTATGAAACCTATAAAGATCGTGGCTTCGTCGTGCTCGGTTTTCCATCCAATGATTTCCTGAAACAGGAACCGGGAAGTAATGAAGAGATCGCCTCGTTCTGTAAATTGAACTATGGCGTAACGTTTCCAATGTTTGGAAAAATTTCAGTTAAAGGTTCCGACCAGCACCCTCTCTATACCTACCTGACTTCCACAGAGGCCAACCATGACTTTGGCGGAAAAATTTCATGGAACTTCAACAAGTTTCTGATTTCGCCAGAGGGTAAGGTAGTGGCTCGTTTCGGCAGCCGGGTAAAGCCGCAGGATGAAAAAATCATAAATGCGATCAACAAACAGGTGGCGAAGTAATGAAGCGCATCCTTTTCAGTCTGGTTTTTTTAGCTCTGGCGGGTTGCAAGTCAACACGGGATCTCAAGGTGGTGAACGATTTCAACCCCGACCGATATATGGGGGTTTGGTATGAAGCGGCACGATATCCTCATGGTTTTGAAAAAGGCATGAGCAATGTTTCCGCCACCTACACGCTCAATGAAGACGGCACGATCAAGGTCCTCAATAAAGGCTATGTAGAGGACGAGGCGGAATGGGAAACGATTGAAGGGGTGGCCAAATTAAAGAGCGACCCGAACGTCGGTTGGCTCAAGGTCAGTTTCTTTAAGCCCTTTTACGCCTCGTACAAAATCGTCTATCTCGACGACGCCTATACCCAAGCGATCATTGCCGGCCCAACCTATGGTTATCTGTGGATCCTCGCGCGCGATCCGGATCTCCCGGAAACCGAAAGGGAACGCTTGATTAAAAAAACCGAACAGCTGGGCTATGAGCGCGAAAAAATAATACTCGTAGACCAGTCAAAAAATCTAAAATGAAAACCCTGATAACCAGCTTAGTGCTCACCGCCCTGCTCTGCAGCTCCGCTGCAGCGGCAACCGTCGGGGGTATCACCCTACCGAAAAAACAGGGCGATTTAGAATTGAGCGGTGCGGGACTCCTGCGGAAAGGCTTCATTTTCAAAATCTATGTCGGGGCGCTTTATGTGGCGGAACCCGAGCACACGCGCAATATTCTCAGCAATGTGCCGAAGCGCATCGACATTCACTATTTTCATCACACACCAAAAAAGCACATGCTTCGCGTGGCCGATGAAACCCTGCAGAACAATCTGACGGATGAACAATATACAGCCCTGCTTCCAAAGATTGGAAAACTGCATGACGTATTCCGAGATGGAAAAAAGGGCTCATGTGCCTCCATCCTGCATGAGCCCGGTAAAGGCCTCACTTATACCTTCGATGATCAGCCGGTCATCACAATTCCGGGCGACGATTTTGCAAATGCCTACTTTTCAATCTGGCTGGGCAAACAACCGAGCAGCCGAAGCATGAAGGAGGCCATGCTCAACCAAGGGTAAATCATGAACAACGGGGTCAAACAAATAGCCGTAATCGGTTCCGGTGTGGCGGGACTCACGGCCACACATATTCTACAGCGTAAACATCACGTGACGCTGATCGAGAAAAGCGAGCGGATCGGTGGACATACCAACACGGTGCGGCTTCCGGACGGACCCGATGCGGGCACACCGGTCGATACCGGGTTCATTGTTATGAACCATCGGAACTATCCGCTGTTCACCAAACTGCTGGATCAACTTGAGGTGGACCTGCGCGATAGCGATATGTCGTTCGGTTATCACGATATCCCATCGGGTTTGCAATATTGTGGGTCCGGATTGGATGGTCTTTTCGCTCAGCGGAAAAATCTGATTTCGCCGGCCTTTCATCGTATGGTTCGTGACACGATGCGCTTTTTCAAAACCGCGGATAAGGATCGGCTGAATAATGCCCTGGCCGATGAAACCTTTGGCGACTATCTGAAACGTAATGACTTCGGATCAGAATTTATTGATCATCATATCATTCCCATGGGCTCGGCGATCTGGTCCACGCCCTGCGAGGAAATGATGCTCTTCCCTGCTCAGAGTTTCCTGCAGTTTTTCCATAATCATGGGCTCCTGACCGTTAACGATCGACCGCAGTGGCGAACGGTGATGGGCGGAAGCTCGACCTATATTGAAAAAATGAAGCAGCAGTGGACGAATGTGGAGATCCGAACCGGAGTCGATATTTCAGGCATTCGGCGCGATCATGGCGTCGAGATTTTCTATGGCGGCTTTGAGAGTGAAACTTTTGATGAAGTCATCATAGCCACCCACGCCGACCAGGCCATCAAACTGCTGCACGATCCTTCCGCGGAAGAGCAGAACCTGCTCGGTTGTTGGCAATACACCCAAAGCCGCACCCTGCTTCACACCGATGAATCCGTCATGCCGCCGTTAAGAAAAGTCTGGAGCTCCTGGAATTTCCAACGGTTGGAAGGCAACCAAACCTCCCTGACCTATCACATGAATCTCCTCCAGGGATTGGAAACCGAGAAATCATATTTTGTATCCCTGAACCTCCCGAAGGATCCCAAAGGCATTATTCAGGAATTTGATTACACACACCCCATGTACACCCGCGAGGCCCTGAAAAGTCGGGAAAAGCTGAAGCAGCTGAACGGCATAAACAACACCTGGTTTGCCGGAAGCTACATGGGCAACGGATTTCACGAAGACGCCGTGCGCTCGGCAGTGGACATAGCAAAAACAATGGGATTGGATCTCTAACATGATAGACTCTACCGCACAAAGGACTGCATAATAGACGAAGTGAATCCAAAGCAATCTTCGTGATTTTTGAGCCTCTTCGCGGCCATAAAAAATGAATAGTAAAATATACAGCGGTAAAATGATGCATGCGCGGAAGTCCCCCGTGGAGCACCGCTTCAGTTTTCCATTCTATTTTTATGCCATCGATCTTGATGAACTCCCGGAGCTCGACCGAAACGTCAGGGGATTTGGCTACAACCATTGGAAACCGGTCAATATTCAGGATCGGGACTATCTCAGCGGATCAGGCGATTTCCGCGAAAAACTGTCGGAGCATATCGACACATCCAACATAGAACGCATCATCCTCATCACGGTGGCCCGGTTTATGTCGAAGGTATTCAACCCCGTCAGTTTTTATTATGGCCTTGATGCGCAGGAGCGCCCCGTCTGCATGGTGGCGGAGGTCAATAACACGTTCAAGGAGCGACACCTCTATGTCATGCCGGTCGATGGTCATTATCCAGTAAAATGCTCAAACGATAAACGGTTCCACGTTTCGCCCTTCAACAACATGGACGGTCATTATGAATTTTCCTTCTCCGAGCCCGGGGACCAACTGAAGATCAGCATTAAGCTGATCCGCGAGGGCGAAACCATTATGGATGCCGCCATGTGGGGCGAAGGTCGCGAACTGAATACGTACAACCTTTGGAAAACCGTGTGGGCCCACCCCTTCACCGCCGCATGGACTATGCCGCGGATTATTTGGCAGGCGGCCCTGTTGCACTATAAAAAGAAACTTCCGGTTTTTCGTAAGCCCGATCCCTCGGATCCGAACACTATTATAGGAAAGACCAAGGTGGTCCACTCCTGACACAGGGAATGATTATGAACATTCTAGAAAAAACAGAAAAACCGGCAGGCCTTGACCTCAAATGTTTGAACCTACTGGACCAGCATCTAAAGAAAATTTCGCGCGGTCATCTGGTGATCGAACTGCCGGACGGCTCTAAAAAAGAGTATGGTGATTCAACGCCCGCAAAACGAATCATAGTGAACGACACCCGTTTTTTCAGTCGCTTGGTGCTGGGAGGAAACGTCGGCCTTGGCGAAGCCTGGACCGATGGAGACTGGGACAGTGATGACCTCGCCGGAGTTTTGGAGCTTTTTATTCATAACATGGAAGCCCTCAAAAAAAGCGGCCTGACAGCAGCGCTCGCCAAACGCATGGCGCATGTGGTTCATCATGCAAAAAACAAAAATACTAAAGAAGGTAGCCGACGAAACATTCATGCGCACTACGATCTGGGCAATCCATTCTACAGCCAGTTTCTCGACCACGAAACCATGATGTATTCCTGCGCCGTTTTCCAGAACCCGGAAGATTCGTTGGCCCAAGCACAGAAAAATAAAATCCATAAATTAATACAACAAGCCGATATTCAGCCCGTTCACCACGTACTGGAAATCGGTTGCGGGTGGGGAGGCTTCGCGATCGAAGTCGCCAAACAAACCGGATGCCGCGTCACGGGCATCACCATTTCCGAAGAGCAATTTGCTTATGCAAAAGCGCGCGTCAAAGCCGAAGGACTTCAGAACCAAATCGACATTCTCATGATCGACTACCGCGACCTAAAAGGAAAATTTGACCGCATCGTCTCCATTGAAATGCTCGAAGCCGTCGGCCATGCGTTTTACGGCACGTTTTTTGAAACCTGCGATCAGCTGCTCAACCCTAATGGCCGGGTCATGCTCCAAGTCATCACCATCCCGGATCAGCGTTATGATGCCTACCGCGCCAATCCCGACTGGATTCAGAAGCACATATTTCCCGGCGGTATGCTCCCCTCGCTGACCGAACTCTCCAAAGCGATGACCAAGCATTCGCGCTTCACCGTCGAGCATCTTTCAAACATTGGAATCGACTATGCTGAAACGCTGCGACGCTGGCGCTATGCGTTTGAAGACCGAAAAGAAGAGCTGTTAAAACTCGGCTTTGACGAAACCTTCCAGCGCAAATGGATCTACTACCTCTGCTACTGCGAAGCCGGATTCCAAACCCGCTTCACCAACACCCTGCACCTCGTGCTAACAAGGCCCGCAGAGTGCTTAGGGTAAAGTGATATCTGCGGATTTTACAATCCCTGTGGAATTATTTATCCGCATTCGGGGGAATGATTTTTAAGGCAAACCGTTTGCGCAAATTTGTATTATTATCATTCCGATGACTTTCCAAAGCGCCTAAATCAATCCAGGTGTTTAGCATATGATGAAATTCAGTAGTGATCTGTTTTTCCTCAAAAACCGGGATTTTTACTTTCTTACCGCCCAACGGAAGCCTGTCATACCCTTTGAGTTTTTTGGAGTGTACGTTGAGATCAAATAAGGCGGTATCATGTTCAACTTTCTTCAAAACAACCTGGATAGTGGTCCCCAGTTTCTGGATTTCTTTCTGCGCTTTCACTTTGCCATTCTGAACTGAATAATCAGAAACTAAGGATACTTCCTTCGTTTTATCTGACACAGCGGGAACACCGACTTCAGCATAGATAATGGGATACTCCACAATCTCAGAATCCGGATTTAAAATATCGTTTTCAATATCTGGCTTTTCGAATTTCGATTCGAGGGCGACCCAATCGGTTCCTGGAGATTTTACCGGGGTATCAATCTCAAGAATTTGGATGGTAAACTTATGTTGATGAGGTTCCGGCTCAGAGGGTATCGTTGCGCATCCCGCAATTATAGCCGTTATGATCAGGCTTAAAATCCACTTTTTCATGTTTGTTTCCTTTTTATTTCCTCGTCCCACGAGATCTTCGCTGCGCATCATGCTTTGACCGAAACGGCCTACGTTGTCCAAGCAGGTTCAACTCGCACGTTCGGTAAATTTTTATGCTTCTTTTGGAACTGTCATAAAACTGGATGTATTGCACTTAGTACACCTGATGAGTTTCTTAGGATTCCCTGATGCTTTCCTTCTGATTCCACCAAGATCCCATATAGACATTTTGTGTCCGCACGAACAGGTAAACATTCATAATTTGGATTCTTCCTCCATACTTTTCGTCCATGATTTGGGAACAAATAATGTGACGACTTTTTGTACTGTGCTCATGAATTTATCACTTTTATTTTCCCACCAACGTTAAACATGAGTCGACACGGCTAATAACCGTTGCTTTCAAAATTGGGTACCGTGTCGACCCGATGTTCTGGATGGGAATTATTTATGAGTCGTTAGAATTTTACAGCACACACAAGAGAAACGGTTGCTCCACTTCCGCTGAATGTAAAGTCTTCAGTAAATCCACCAAAGTCTATTTCTTGATCTTGATCAAAGGCATATAACCCAGCTTCTAGACCAAGCTCAACAGAATCGGATACTGAAAAAAATGCACCTCCCTTGACGCCATACATGAGATAGAGACCTGTTCCGCTATCGTCTAAACCTAGCGACGGAACATCGAGTTCATTGGATCCGATACCAATACCGATGAACGGAAGTAGTTCAAATACAAGTTTTTCGCCAGCCTTTACAGCCAACCCACCCTCAAACATTCCGCCAAATGCGGTTGTGTCTATTGATTCACCATCTTCTGATGCGCTATGTGTTGACAGAAAAAGACCTCCGCCGAATACTCCACCAATTGCTGGGTTATTTTGAGACCAAAATCTTTGTGTGCCTAAAACCTGAATAGAAACACCGCCTTCATCTGGAGCATCGGCAGATCCGCCCTAAGCCTCAACCTCATCAATCCCAGGTGTATTACCTATTGAAATTCGAACAGATTGATCTTTTGGTTTTATTTCTTCGGTTTCTTCGGCAAAGCAAAGCCCGGTTACCATTGATACTGCGATGGCTGTAGTGATGATATTACGCTTCATGTTTCTCCTTGTGTTTTTGCAGTGCAGAATTCTCCATGATTTCTGCAGAAATATTTTTTCAGGTCCCAACCGTGTGTTGAATAGCTTCCGTTTAATTGCCTCATGTAGTGATTCGTTTTTCTGTTGAAGGTAGATGAAGTTTTTCACCGCTCATTGCCACACCCATCTATCCCCGCACATAGATTAAAATCGAAAAAACAATCATAGATAACCCTTTCAAAGACAATGCAAAAAATGCGAGATAACAGTTTAGATAAGATCTAAAAAGTAATCGATAGAGATCTATGGACGATGCTTCAGCATGTTTTCTAGGTATGCCTGCTTTTACACATACGGCGGTTTCGCCAAACGCGCCCTACCCAATGCATCCAGAAGGTAGGGCTGGATCGACGATCCGGCCGCAGGCTCCCTCAGTTTGCCTGGATGCTACTTCTTAGGTTGCGTGGCAAAATCGTAGGCCGTTCTAGGCGACGCGAAGGATGTTCCATAGTAGGTTTTTCCATCGAACTCTATAGTGCCTGAAGTAAAAATGTCGGCCTCGGTATTTGAATAGGAAGCGACATTCCCCTGACCGTCCGTAGCCCCTACGGAAACCGTTGCAGGACTCGCGGCGGGATTGACGGCTTTATCGAGCCCGTCGTTCCCGCTGGCTACAAATAGGGTTAAGCCCTGAGACGCGGCATACTGAACGGCATTTTCCAGAAATCCGATATCTTCATAGGTGCCGAAACTCAGGTTGATGATTTGAACTTCGGATCCGATTGCATAGTTGATGGCACTCATCAGAATATCAGAAGAGGTCATACCATTTTCATCGAAAACCTTTACTGCGAGCACCGGCGCTCCGGTTGTCCCCGCCTCTTCGCCCAGCGGGGTAATGGCACCGGACGCGATCAGCGAGACGAGTGTTCCGTGCCCTGTCGGATCATCAATATCCGCTCCCGGATTCAGGGCATTGTAGGTTCCGCGGATAAAATCCATATCTTTATATGCGGGATCGAGCCCGGAATCAAAAACTGCGATGGCGGTTTCTCCGGGGGCTAAACCTAAATTGATGCCCGCATGCGTTCCGGATATTGGAACCGTCGGTTGGCCTTCGTTCGAGATGACCCGGTTGGGATCCGCTGCATCCACTCCCGGATGCTCCGACGCTATTTTCATGGCGTCCTCCACGGAGAGATCATCGTTCAGGCGAATCCGGTAAATACCGGGAGGATCAATAACTTCAATCACGGTGCCGTTCAGTTTGCGCAGTAGAGTATTCAGATCGTTGACCGTTGAGCCCTCCTTGAAACCAACCAGCAGTTCGCCGCGCGCATAGTGTTCCCCATTGGTACCTGCCACGACATCCAGTACGCGCTCTGCGCCGGATATCGATTTAGCGGCGGAGGCTTTATCCCCAAAAACACGGATCGTGGAAATTTGGTAGAGTTCACCTACCGGACTTTGAACGCGCTTCCATTGTACGGAATAGCTGTTCGGGCTGACCAGCTGAGCGATGAGTCGTTCAACCTTCGTATTTTCCCATTCACCTTCAATTCGGCCAAGATCGAGCGATGGATCAATCAGCACTTGGGCGCCGCGCTGTTCAAAAAGCTGGAGCACCTTTGAAAGTGGCGTTCCCTCCGCCTTCAGCCACGCCTGTTCGCCCTCGATACGCAACGAAGCGGCCTGGATGGAAAAAGCGGTCAGCAGCGTTCCAATGATTGGAAAAATCTTCATGGTTGAAGCATAACGTCCAACCCCTGGAAAACAATGGTCCAAAATAAGGAATATTTGGGGAAAAGTGGTGGCGAGACCCGGAATCGAACCGGGGACACGGGGATTTTCAATCCCCTGCTCTACCGACTGAGCTATCTCGCCTTCAGAAACAAGACCGCGCAGTATACGGAATGCCGAATTTTCGTCAACGGTTTTAAGATTTTTTCCCGTTCTTGACCTATATCAAGGAAAGTTTCCGTAGATTGGAAATAATGCCTGCACCATTTGAGAACAATTGAGTCACCAACCAAGGAGAATTAAAATGAGTATGTTCTGTTACCAGTGTGAGCAAACCAGTCAAGCCACCGGCTGCACATCGTTCGGCGTATGTGGAAAAGACCCGGAAACCGCAGCCCTTCAGGATCTGTTGGTTGAAGTCTGCAAAAAGATTTCTGAAAAAGCCCACGCCCTCCGTCAGGCCGGCGAAACCACCCGCGAAGCGGACCTGTTTGTAATGGAAGGCCTCTTCACCACGGTAACCAATGTAAACTTCGATCCCAAAGACATCGCCGGCATCATTTCCCAGGGCTTTGCCCTTGCCGAAAAAATGGGCGTTGAGTGCGACAAAGAAATGCCACAAAGCCTCGACGATATGATTTCCCTCGGCGAACAGATCGGCATCGAAAGCCGCCTGAATACCCTCGGC
>JGI12210J13797_10215687_pt1 | contig 14050 bp, 6 predicted proteins | sample ElkSlonscriptome_3_FD_13797 | JGI IMG/M metagenome (IMG submission 13797)
TTCGGCCTCTGCGGCTTCCGCTTCGGCGGTTGCTTCATCCGCAGCCGCGGTGTCCGCCTCTTCGGGCTTGGGCTCTTCGGCGGTCGCCGGAGTCGCCGGGGTGGCCGGAACGGCAGGGGTGGGTGACGCGGCCGGAGCGGCCGAGGGGGCCATCGCGAGCGGCTCGGTCTCGTCCTGGCTGGAGATGATCTGCCAGCCCACGAAGAGCGCGGCCGCCAAGAAGATGAGCGCACCGCCGGCGAGGAAGAAGAGACCGTTCTTGCTGCCCGTGGCGGGCTCCGCCTGAACGGGCTCGGTGTAGGGGGCGGGCTGGCCCGAAGCCGTCGCCGCACCCGACGCCACTTGCTGAGGCGCGGCCTGGGCACCGGGACTCGTGGCCGCGGCGCCGCCGGAGCCGGCGGGCGGGAAGGCGGCGCCCGCACCGCTTGCGCCGGGGAAAGCGCCAGCGCCGCCCGCGGCGGCCGGCGGGCCCGCGCTGACCGCGGGGCTCATTCCCTCGAGCTCGGAGGGCGCCTCACGGGCGATCGTGTCCGCGAGGTCGTCGTAGTCGAGCCCGCCGGGGTCGGCGCCCGCGGGAGCCGGAATGGGATCCTCCGGGAAGGCGGCGTCCGCCTCGGGCTGCGCCGGGTAGGCGCCGGCGGTGTCCGCTGGTGCCCCGGGCTGTTGCTGAGCCGGCTCCGGCTGTCCGGCGGCGACGCCGGGATCGGCGACCGAGGCAGCGGCGGCGGCCACGGGCTGAGCAGCGGCAGGCTGCGCAGCGGCCGCGGCGACGACGGGAGCGGGGGCGACCTCTTCTTCGTCGATGATGTCGAGCGCGTCGACCGGCTGGGTGGTCTCGACGCTGGGCTTCTCCGGCGGAGGCACCGAACCGGGGTGGGGCGGCGGCTTGGAGACCGTGCCCGTGTCGGCCGGAGGAGTGCTCGGCTTCTTCGCCAGCGGCTTCTCGTCGATGATGTCGTCGATGGAGACCTGCTGGGTTCGGTCGGGATTGCCGTGGCCGGTCGTGCCGGCCTTACGCTCCGGCTTGGGCTCCGGCTCCGGCTCCGGCTTGGGCGGCTCCATGCTCGGCGGCCGGGCGGGCTGCATGCTCGGCGGTCGAGCCGGGCCCGCGGCCGGCATCCCGAGCATCGTCGCCTTGTGGGCGAGCTTCGGCTTCGACGCGGGACTCGCGACCTGCAGCTCGGACGGGAGGAAGGGGTTGAGCGACTGCCGCACCTGCTGTGCGGAGAAGGGGCGCTTGCGCGGCTCGCGGGCGAGCAGCTGCTGATGGAGCTCTTTGACGCCATCGGGCAGCGAGTCCGGCGCCGCCGGGACGTCGTCGGCGCGGTGAGCCGCGAGGATGGCTTCGATGTCGTCGCCGGCGTGCGGCGGCTCCCCCGCGACCATCTCGTGCAAGAGCACGCCGAGGGCGTAGAGGTCGCTGCGGAAGGACTGGAGCTTGCCCTTCGCCTGCTCCGGCGAGACGTAGGGCGCCGTCCCGTGCAGACCCACGGTCTCCTCGTTCTCGATCGGCGCGGCGAGGCCCGCCTCGAGGAGCATCACGTTGCCGCCGTCCTGCACCACCACTCGCTCGGGCTTCAGGTCTCGGAAGAGCAACCCGGCGCGGTGGAGCTCGTCGAGCCCGGCCGCGATCTGCGTGATGATGGCCAGGGCTTCGCTGGGCTGGAAGGGCCCGGAGCCGAGCCGCGTCCGGAGCGTGGTGCCCGGCACGTCGTCGCGCAGGTAGTAGAGGTTCTTGCCGGCCTCACCGGTGACCAGCGGCAACGCGAGCTGCGGGTGGGAGAGCGTCGCCTGCTTGGCGAGCTCGCGGCGAACTCGCTGGCGGTCGGAAGAGGACGGGAGCGCGCTCGCGTCGACCAAGACGAGGACGCCCTCGCGCCCGTTGGACTTGTCGGTCGCCCGAAAACGAGGACCGGTGCTGCCGGGCTCGATGGGGTCGTGGATGTCGAAGCGCTCGCGTAGCGAATCGGGTACGGATGGGTGGCTCACGGGACGAATGCTCCTGGGGGGACGCCCCGACCGAAGTCGAGGACTGCACAAGCTAGAACAGTGGAAAACGCAGGGTCAAACTCGTGCGAGATGGATCACACGGGTTCTTGTACGCGTGAACCGCGCTCGACCTTGGCTCCAACCTTCGCGAGCGTGGACTCGGTCGCCCCTCGATCCTCGCCGCTGGCGCGCCTCGTGCGAAGCCCTTCGGCCACCCAGAGCGCCCACACCAACCCGTGCTCGAACCCCACGGCGGGGGCATGTTCGATCCAGATTCGGCCAGCGATCCAGCCGTCCAGCGGCGCGTAGGCCACCAGAACGACCGCCGAGAAGGCGAGCCCCGCCCCGCCGCCCGAAGCGGCCTCGAGGGGCAAGAGCCAGAGCAGGTACCAGGGATGGAGCTGCGGTAGGAGCAGCAGGGTCAGCAGCAGGAGCGCGCGGCAGGAGCCGAGGAGCGAGCCACCGCGGCGCGCCAGTCGGACCGCGACCCCGACCAAGAGGAGAGCGGCCAGGAGACGCGCGCCGAGGCTACCGACGACGCTGGCCTCGAGCTCCGCGGCGTCTCCCCGCTCCTTCTTCTCGCGCTGAAACGACGCCATCGGGTCGAGAGCCGTGCCCTGCCAGCGGGTCAGCGGCTCTCGCAGTCCCTCGAAGCGCACCCGGCCCGGCGCCACTCCGTGGGTGGCTTCGACGCTGGCCGCGATCGCCTGCTCCGCGAGGACGAACGCCCCCGCGTTCCCGCCCCAGCGTCGCGCGTACTGGCCGAAGCCTCCGACCGCGTGCTCGTCCCCGGCGGTGAGCAGGGGCACCACACAGAGCAGACCGAGCGCGAAGGCCATGGCTGCCGCCAGTCGGCTGGTGCGCCAGAGCAGCGGCGCCAGGATTAGCCCGATGAGCTTCACGGCCGCGGCCCCGACGAAAGCGGCCGCCGCGCGCGCCGCCTTCCCCGTGAGCCCCGCGAGGACGGCCAGCGCGATGAAGAGCGCCACGAAGACATCGACGTGCCCACCGAGAGCGCTCTCCGAGAGCGCGAGCGGATTCAGCGCCAAGAGCGCCCCGGCGCGACGGGGGTCGACGCCGGCCCGAGAGGCGAGCCGGGCCACGACCGGCACCGCGCCGAGGTGAGCGAGCAGCGCGACCGCCTTCAGCGCGATCGGGTGGTGCCAAACGGCGCCGACCGCGCCGAAGAGCGCCTGGGCCAGCGGCGGGTAGATGGTCGGGATCCGCGGGTGGTTGATGCGCGGCCACCATCCGTCACGCAGCGCGGCGAGCGCCGGGTCCGCCGGAGCGAGCGCGTAAGGGTCGAGGCCGGCGCGGAGCACCCGGCCATCCCAGAGATAGCGGTAGAGATCGTCGCTCAGCACACTGGGCGCCAGCACCAGCGTGACGCCAGCGGTCGCGGCGAAGGCGACGGCGACGCGGAGCGGAATGGATCGGCGCGCCCAGAGCAGGCCGCCGTAGGGAAGGAAGGCCAGCGCGATCGCGATGGCCACCCGGCTGGGCATCGCGCCCATCACTGCGAAGGTCGCCGCGACGACGAGCGAGACGGCGGTGAGCCCCGCCGCGAGGGTGGCCCCGCGTGCGGGGGCCGCGCTCACTGCAGCTCGAAGCGGATGACGGTCTCGCGGTTGGTCGGCGTCAGCGTCAGGTTGTAGGCCCCCACGGTCTCACCGCCGACCGCGACGGACACGGTGGCCGTCGTGGGCCCGGCGTCGGTGTCGCACTCGAAGAGGTAGTGGAGCTCGACCCGGTACTCGCCAGGCGGCGGGCGCTGGCTCCAGAAGACGTTCTCGACCCGGGACGCCGGCGAACCGTCGTCCTCGGCGCACGCGCCGCGAGCGACCTGGTCCATCCGCGCGCCGCTGGCGCCCTCGCGGCGCTGGAAGCTGACCGTCTCCTCGCCGGGGTCGACCACGTAGACGTCGAGGTCGGCGTCGCTGTTCCAGGCGACCGTGACCTGAACCGGCCCGGTCGCGTAGCCGCAACCCTCGTCGATCGCTCCATCGCAATCGTCGTCGAGCGCGTTGCAGCGCTCCGACGCGCCGTCTTCGCAGGCCACCGAGACCGGTGTCGCCCCCTCGGCGACCGTCGGCGGACCGGCGAGTGCGACCGGCGTCTCTTCGGCCGCCTCCTCATCGGTCTCGTTCCGAACCGTGGTCCGGCCATCGTCTTGGCGACCGCCACAGGCGACGAGGGCGAGCACGAGCGAGAGGACTGTTCGACGCACGAGGGGAGCCTGGCAGCGCGCCTCGGCGAACGCAACGGCCTCAGTCCGGCGCGGGCTCCGCCGGTTCGGGGTCGATGCCGAGGATGCGAGCGCGAACGTGCTCGGCGTCGGCCAGCTCGAAGAGGATCGGCGGGACCGCCTCGCGCGCCGGGAGCACCGTACCCAGTGCGCCGCTGTCGGCGATGGCCCGCGACTCGGGCGAGTCGAGGAGCAAGAAGAGGTGGTGCAAGCGACCCGCCGCCGGCATCAGCGCAGCATCCACGATTCGCCCCCGGTCGAGGGAGAGCTCGGTGCCGCCCCGCCGGATCAAGAGCCGGCGGTCGGTCAGCAGATACTCGGTGTCGTTGCCGAGCCGTCGGGCGCGAACCAAGCCGCTCCACATCAGCCCGAGGCCGATGGCGACGATGCACACCCAGGAGATCGCCACCGCGCTGAAGAGCAGGCCCCACTCGAGCGAGCGCACCTGCAGACCGATGCCCTCCAGATCGAGCAAGATGCTGGCGTTGCGCTCCCCGTAGAGCAGTCCGACGACCGTGAGCGCGAGGCCGCCGCCGGCGGTGAAGGCCTCGCGCCAGCCGAGGTGCATGCCGCGCGGATGGCCGCCCCAGAGCACCCGCTCCCCGCCATCGAGACGATCGATGAGCGGCACCGTTCGATCGCCTGCGGCCTCCGCGGGGCTCTCACCGCGAACGAGCGAGAGGACCACGTCGGGCTCGCGGAGGTCGTGGAGCACGACCCGGAGCTTTCGCAGCAAGGGGCCGAAGGGAGTCGCGACCACCAGCTCGAGATGACCGACGACCGGCACCGAGCGGTGCCACTTGATCCGCGCGTAGGTCAGGTCCTGGATTCGAACGAAGCGGTGCGTTCGCCCGCGGCGCCAGAGGACCCGTCGGTCGGTGACCAGGTAGCGCTGCTCATCGACGAGGATCCGTGGCGCGAAGAGCGCCGCGAGCCCGCACGCCGCCAGCAGCGCGGAGACCGCCAGCCCCTTGTGCATGCCGGGCATCTCGGCGACGCCGAGGAGCAGCGCGAAGAGGGCGGCCACGATGGCCATCGCGAAGAGGAGGATCGGCGCGATCACCCATGCGCGCTCACGGGGCGCGGCGCTCGGCCGACCTTCCCAGCGGACGACTTCACCGGGCAACAAACGCCAGGAAGCACGGTCCGTCGAAGCCATGGACGGAAGGTAGGTCGGCATGGGAGCAGGGACAACGGTGAAACCTCGGAGTTCCCGGCCGCCGCCGGCGAGCGGACCGCGGTCGGGCAATTCCGCCGCGGCCTGCTAGGGTCGGCGGATGACGCTCCGAGAGCAATTGGCCGCCGCGGCCGAAGACGTCCGCGCGCATACCGACCGAGTGCCCAAGGTCGCCCTCGTTCTCGGCTCCGGCCTCGGGGCCTTCGCCGACACCCTCGAGGACGCGGTCGTGGTTCCCTACGACCAGATCCGCGGGATCCCGTCCGCGAAGGTCGCCGGCCACGCCGGCAACCTGGTGATCGGCACCAAGGAGGGCGTGGAGTGCGTGGCCATGCAGGGCCGCAACCACCTCTACGAGGGACACTCGCCCGACCACGTGGTCTTCGGACTCCGCTTGATGGTCCACCTCGGCGCCGAGATCGTCCTGATCACCAACGCCGCGGGCGGCATCGGCGCGGATCTCGAAGTCGGCGACCTCATGGTGATCGACGATCAGATCAACCTCACGGGCATGAACCCGCTCGTCGGCCCGAACGACGACGAGCTCGGGCCCCGCTTCGTCGACATGACCCAGACCTTCGATCTCGAGCTCGGCAAGCTCGCCGAAGCGGGCGCGGCGGAGCTCGGTTTCGCGATGAAGCACGGCGTCTACGTCGGTGTACTCGGACCGAGCTACGAGACCCCAGCGGAGATCCGCTACTTCCAGCAGATCGGCGGCGGCGCCGTCGGCATGAGCACCGTTCTCGAGGTGATCGCGGCGCGTCACTTGGGCGCCCGCATCCTCGGTATCAGCTGCATCACGAACAAGGCCTCCGGGCTCGGTGACGAAGAGGTCCTGACCCACGAAGAGGTGCAGGAGAACGCCGCCGAGGCCCGCGGACGCTTCGTCTCGTTGCTCGCGACGATCTTGCGACGCCTGCCGTGAGCGACACGACCGTCGTTCGAGGCGGCCTCGTCGTCACGATGGACGAGGAGCGCCGGGTGGTGAAGGCCGACCTCCGGATCGAGGGCGACCGGATCGCCGCCATCGGGAAGGTCCGTGCACCGCGTGGGGCGACGGTGGTCGACGCCAAAGGATGCGCCGTGATCCCCGGCCTCGTGCAGGCGCACGTGCACGTCTGCCAAACGCTCTTCCGCGGGATGGCGGACGACCGCCCGCTCCTGCCTTGGCTCAAGGAGCGCATCTGGCCGCTCGAAGCGGCGCACGACCGGCGCTCGCTCCGCGCCAGCGCCCGGCTCGGACTCGCGGAGATGATCGGCGCCGGCACGACCACGATCCTCGACATGGGCACCGTTCGTCACCAGGACGTCGTCTTCGAGGCGATGGTCGAGTCGGGCGTTCGCGGCTTCAGCGGCAAGGCCATGATGGACCAGGGCGAGGGTGTGCCCGAAGGGCTGCGCGAGTCGACCGACGAGAGCCTCGGTGAATCCGCGCGGCTCTGCGAGAAGTGGCAGGGCGCGGCGAACGGTCGCATCGGCTACGCCTACGCGCCGCGTTTCATCCTGAGCTGCACCGAAGCGCTCTGGCGCGCGGTCGGCGAAGAGGCGCGAGCGCGGGGAGCGTTGATCCACTCGCACATCGCCGAGCACGCCGAAGAGCGGGCCGCGGTCAAGGCGCTCCTCGGCAAGGACGACGTCGCCGCGCTCGAGTCCTACGGCATTCACGGGCCGGACGTGGTGCTGGCCCACGGGGTGCAGCTCCGGAAGGCCGAGATGCGGCGGATGGCGAAGGCCGGCACCCGGGTCGTCCACTGCCCGAGCGCCAACCTCAAGCTCGCGAGCGGGATCGCGAACGTGCGGGCGATGCGGAGCGCCGGGATGGTGGTCGCGCTCGGCGCGGACGGCGCCCCCTGCAACAACTGGATGGACCCCTGGACCGAGCTCCGGGAAGCGGCGCTCCTGGCGAAGGTCGCCACCGGCGAGGCCGATGCGCTGCCGGCGGCGGCGGCGCTGGAGCTGGCGACGATCGAGGGCGCGCGAGCGCTGGGGCTCGACGAGGAGATCGGCTCGCTCGAGGTCGGTAAGAAGGCCGACATCGCGGTGGTCGACCTCGACGGGCTCCACAAGGAGCCGGGCGGAGACGCCTACAGCCGCTTGGTCTACGCGACGCGCGCCACCGACGTCCGCCACGTCTTCGCGGACGGTCGCCAGCTCGTCGACGGCGGTGAGCTCACCACCCTCGACCGAGCCAAGGTGCGCACCACCGCCCGGCGAGAAGCGACGCGCTGCGCCGCCCGCGCCGGGCTCGGCTGACCCGGCTCAGCAGGCCTCGTCGGCCTGCCAGCTCAGAGTGTAAGGCGAGCACTCGCTCGCCGGTGCACCGATACCGCGGACACGGATGTAGAAGTTCTCGCTGTTGTTGGTATTGAAGAAACAGCTGGCCGAATCGCCGCGACCAACGATCGTGCCGTTGGAGCCTGCCGGGACCGTCACGCATTCGCTACTCGCGTAGGAGCAGTCGTCCTCATCGACGCATAGCTCATACGACCCAGCACCCGGCGGTACACTGAGGGTGACACTGAGCGTGCTCCGCTCGTTGTCGATACAGTCGGTCACACAGTCGGAGCCCCGCTCCTCGACGTAAACGCGGAAGAAGTCCACATCGCCGGAGGAGTAGATGGTGGCGTTGTTGAGACTCCCACCTCGATCCGTCGAGCCATCGGTGTACACCCTGCCGCGGTAGTTGGCCGCACCGCAGGAGTTGTTGTTCTCGTAGCCATCGGTGAAAGACCCGTTGTCGACCGTTCCATCGCAGTTGTCGTCGAGGTTGTTGCAGACCTCGGCAGACGATGGGCCGGGCACACACATGTTGTCGGAGCCGCCGACGCAGCGGTTGACGGTACGGGCGCAGATGCCCTGGCCGCAGCTGACGCTGCCGGGGTTCACGTTGGTGCAGTTGGGCGGCGCGGTGCCGGTGCACGTGCCGCCCTGCGGATCCTGGCAGGTGTCGTCGCAGGTCAGCCGGGCCGGACCCCGGGGCTGGCCCGGGCAGACATCCGCAGCGGTCTGGCAGCTTCGCGAGCCGTTGCAGGCCACCGCGCTCGAGCCTGCATCCTGCTTCTCGTAGCAGGTGTCCCCGGCGAAGCCATCGAAGTAGCTGGAGCAGTCCACGCCGCCGCATTCACCAGCAGGGTCGGTGCCGTCCGGAACGGCGGTGCAGGTGCCGAGGTTGCCGGGCACGTTGCAGGCCTCGCAGCTGCCGGAGCAGGCGGACGAACAGCAGACGCCGTCGATGCAGCTGAGGCTGCCGGAGCACTGGTTGGTGGCCGTACACGCGTCGCCGGGGTCGCCCTCGGATTCGCACTGGCCAAGTCCGTTGCAGAAGGCCCCGGGATCGCAGTCGGAGTCCATCGTGCACATCGTGTCGCAGCGGCCGGCCTGGTCGCTCGACTGGTTCGGCATCGCCGAGCACATGACGCCCGGGAAGAGGCCGCAGTCGTTGCTGGTCAACCCGACGCAGCCGGAGTCGTCGTCGACGAGGGGGCCGGTCTCGCAGCGCTTGGTCGCCGTGCACACCGGATCCCGCCGTTGGCCCTGGCAGCTCGACGCGACGGAGCACTGGGAGGCCTCTGCGTAGGAGCCCGGACAGTCGGTGGCCGAGGCGCAGCAGTCACCGCCGGAGCAACAGAAGCCGTTGCCGCAGTAGCCACTGGTGCAGTCGCTGGCCTCGTCGCAAGCCGTTCCGTCCGGCTGGTCCATGACGCACGCGCCACCGTCGCAATGACCGGGCTCGTCGCAGTCGGAGTCCGAGGTGCAGCTGACCGAGCACGTCGGCGCGCTCTGGGTGATATTCCCCGTGCACCGGATCGTCGGATAGAGACCGCAGGTGTCGGCCTCGATGCCGCTCGTGCACGCCGAGTCGTCCGCCTGATCGGCGGCCGTGCCGCAGATGCTGCTCACGCACTCGGCAGCGTCGCGGGTGCCTTGACAGGCGCGGTTGTCGTCACAGGTCGGCGCCGAGCTGTAGCTGGCGGGGCAATCGGTGGCGGTCCGGCAGCAGTCGCCCGAAGCGCAGCAGAAGCCGTTCTGACAGTAGCCGCTGCCGCAGTCGCTCGGCTCGTTGCAGGGCTCGCCGTCCGGCAAGTCTGGGAAGCAGAAACCGGGCGGGTCGCAGTGCGCGATGTCGTCGCACTGGTCGTCCATCGTGCAACTCGTCGGGCAGCTCGGACCACCCGTCTGGTCCTCCGTGCCGTCGCAGTAGAGATCCTGGAACAGACCGCACTCGTCGGCGAGGACGTCGCTATCGCAGGCGGTGTCGTCGGCGATGCCGCTGATGGTCTCGCAGGCGTAGGTGGTCGTGTTGCACTGGATCGTCCCGCGCGTTCCGGCGCAGTCCCGAGCGGTCTCGCAGACCACACCCGCGCCCGGGAAACCCGGGCAGTTCAGGTCTTCGGCGCAGCAGGTGCCACCGGCAGCACAGCAGAACCCGTTGTCGCAGTGGTTCGAGGAGCAGTCGCTGTCCTCGTCGCAGACCGAACCATTCGGCACGTCCGGTTCGCAGCCGCCACCCTCGCAGTGGGCCGCGGGCACGCAGTAGAGATCGTCGTCCGTGCCGTCGGGGGCACACATGCTGCCGCAGGTGTCGCCCATGTCACCGCTGTCGACACAGGTGTAGAGGCCACAGTCGATCGGCGTGGGATCCACGCACGCGCCGGACTCGCAGCCGGAGTCGGCGGTCTCCTGGAACACGCCGGAGCCGACGGCTTCGCAGCGCTGTGCGCCACAGTCGACGAAGGCCTCGTCGACGGTCTCGTCGCAGTCCTGGTCGGTGCCGTCGCAGAGCTCGTCGGCGCCGGGGTTGCGGTCGATGTCGTCGTCGTCGCAGTCATCGCCCATGCACATGGCGCCCACGCCGTAGCCATCAGCGTCCTCATCGACGCAGCAGATGGTGCCGACCGGCAGACAGACCTCCTCGAAGTCGAGGGGCTCGTAGCGAGCGCACTCGAAGCCGCGGGGGCAGTCGTTGAATTCGAAGGTGCAGGCCTTGAGGCAGACGAGCTCACCGCCGCTGAGCGGACCGCAGAGGGCCGCGTCGCCGCACTCGGCGTCGCGGGAGCACGCCTCGCAGAGGCCGACCTCGTCGGGCGGCGGGCCCATGTCGGTGCCGAAGTCGCGCGGGCCCAGATCACGGCCGGGACCGCCATCGCTCATGGATCCGTCGCCGATCCCGCCACCATCGAGGGTGCCCGGCCGGTCGCCCGAACCCTTCCCACAGGCGACGAGCGTCAGCAGGAGAAACGTAGCGAACAGCGTTCGCAGTTTCGCGGAGGTACAGCTCACACCCATCCCAACACCTTCCATCCCCAAGCGCCCACACGCACACCCCGGCGCGCAGTCACCCTCAGGATGCCCGACGTATTGGCTGGATGGCAACGAAGATGGTGAAAACCCTCCCCGAACGCGGAATCACTCAGCCATGGACTCGACGCGCCGCTCGATGTCGGCGCGGTCGAGCGCCGTATCGGGCGCCAGCTCCAGGTAGCGTTGGTAGTGCACGAGCGCGTCCCGGGGACGGCTCCGGCGCACGGCGTCGCCCAAGTAGCGATGGGACTCGTACGCCCACTCGGGCTGGTTGGTGCCGGTCGCCGGGGGCGGAAGCTCGGCCTCCAGCGCGGCGGCCCGCTCGAAGGCAGCGGTCGCTTCGCGGGCTCGACCGCTGTCGAGCCTCAGACGGCCGAGGTGGTACCACCAGTCTCCGTGATCATCCTCGGCGGCGACCGCCTGCTCGAAGGTCGCGATCGCGTCCCCGCGGCGCCCGAGCTGCTGATAGGCGTCGGCCAAACCGGCGCGGGCCTCGATGAGCGTAGGACGGAGCTCGAGGGCCCGCTCGAAGTCCTCCTTCGCATCGGCGACGACGCCGCTGCGCAGGTGGACCTGGCCCTGGACGAGGTAGGCGCGCGCCAGGTTCTGATCGAGCTCGATGGAGCGCCGGACCTCCTCGATGGCTCGCGCGAGGTTGTTCGCGCGAAGGTAGGCCGCGGCCAGCCACATGCGGAACTCGGCGCTCGAGCCGTCGAGCTCGACCGCCCGGCTGAGCCGAGTGATCGCTCCTTGGATCGCGCCACGCGCCAGCTCGATGCGCCCGAGGTAGTACTCCCCCTCGGGGCTGTTGCGCCGCTCGGCCATGACTCGCTCGAGCACCTCTTCGGCCTCGTCGAGCTGACCCGCCGAGATCTTCGCGCCGCCGAGGCGAAGCAGGAGGTCCAGGTCGTCGGGACGCTCCTCGAGCGCCTTCGCGTAGCTCTCCACGGCAGCCTGCGGGTTGCCCCGCGCCTCGAAGAGCTGACCACGCTCGAGGGCCAGTCCGGGGTAGCCCGGGTCCAAGGTGGCGAGGGTGTCCAGGTACTGCTCGGCGTCGTCGAGCGAGCCGGCCCGGCGAAGGGCGCGGCCGATGAGGAAGAGCGTCCCCGGGTCGTCCTCGCGCAACGCGAGCGCCGCTTCGAGCTCGACCTTGGCGGCCTCGAGGTTTCCGCGCCGGAGCTCGGACTCACCCATCGCGCGATGCATCTCCACGCTCGGGGGGACCTTCTCCCGGGCCTCTTCGAGGACGGTCGCTGCCGCCTGGGCGTCGTCGGCGGCGAAGTGCAGCTGCGCTTGCGCCAGGTACCCCTCGAAGCTCTCCGGGGCGAGCTCGACGGCGCGCTGGTAAGCCGCGAGCGCCTGCTCCGACTCCTCGAGGGCCTCGAACGCCTTGCCGTGCCACAGGGCGGCTCGCGGCGACTCGGGGAACGCCTCGACCAGGCTGGTCGCGGCGGTGACTGCCTGCTGGACCTGCTCGAGCGCGATCAGCGCGCGAACCTTGCCCAAGCGAATGTCGAGCTCCGGCGAGCGCGCCTGCTCCGCCGGCGGAAGGGGCCGCTCCCGCAGCGACTGCTCCGCGGCGTCGAACTGGGTCGCAGCGTCCTGATAGCGCCCCTCGTCGAGCGAGAGCCGGCCGAGACCGAGGAGCGCGAAGAGCTCGAAGGGCTCCGCGTCGACGGCGCGCTGGTACGCCTCCTGTGCCGCACCCCGACGGCCGTCGACCTCGTAGAGGCGGCCGAGCAGGGTCCACGCCTTGGCTCGCTCGGCGTCGGAGGCGCTCACTCGCTCCCCGTCGATCGGCACCCGACCGACGACGGCCTCCGCGGCGTTCTTCGCGGACTCGAGGTCATCGGCGTCCAGGGCGAGCGAGGCCTTCGCGACCAGCGCTGCGGCGTGCCGGGGACTGCGCTGAAGCGTCGTGGTGACGGCCGCCTCGTACTCCGCCTGCTGGCCCAGCTCCCGATGAGCTCGGGCGATGCCCCAGCTGGACCGCGCGTCCGTCTCGAGGTCGATCTCTTGGAAGGCGGCGAGCGCAGCGTCGGCGTCGCCCTGCTGCAGTGCGTGCTCCCCGGCCACGATGGACAGGAGCAGGTCGTTGGGGTCCTCCGAGCGCGCCCGACCGAGGTGCGAGGGGACCTCGGCCAGTCGGCCCTCGTTCAGCGCATGGGCCGCGAGCGCGAGCTCCATGCCCGGGGCTTCGTTGCCGCGGATCTCGAGCCGATCGAGGATTCGTCCCGCGCGCGACTGCGCCCGCAGGTCGGCGCCGAAGCGGACCTGGTAGAGCGACTCGTAGACCACCGAGCGCGCCAGGAGGCGACGGTTGTAGAAGTAGTCCGTCCGGGCGCTCGCCAGGGTCCGAAGCGACTCGCGGTAGCCGCTGTGGGTGTCGAGCGCCGCCAGGGCGTCGGCGTCATCGAGCACCAGCTGGATCTGCCCCGGGTCCCCCGCCTCCGAGCGGTACTGCTCGACGAAGTACATGCCGAAGAGCCCGTAGGGCGTGAAGTGGAGCGCTGCGCCCGCGCCCACGAGCAGGAGCATGATCACGATGGTGACCCACAGCCCGGTCCGCTTCTTCTTCTTCTGCGTTTCCGGCTTCGGGCGCTCGCGCTTCTTGGCGGGCTTGGCGTCGGCCTGCGCTCCCGCGTCGCTGCTCGGGAGGTCGAGGCCGGTGTCGTCCTCTTCTTCCTCCTCTGGGATCTCGTCGAACTCGAGCGAAGCGCTGTCTTCGCCGCCGAGGTCCACCTCGCCGAAACTGGCGCTGCCAGCGCCGGCGCGACCGTCGGAGGTGACCTCGTCGATGGGACGGGGGTCCGGAAGGGCGAGGTCGTCATCGAAGTCCCCGCCGAGGTCGATTCCCGGGAGCTCCGAGGAGGGTCCAGGGAGACCGGCGGCCGGGCTGGGCAGCTCCGCCGAGGGTACGGGCAGGTCCGCCGCGGGCGTCGGGAGATCGGCGGCGGGTGTCGGCAGGTCCGCCGCCGGTGAGGGCAGGTCCAGGTCGAGGTCACCGAAGCCGCCGTCTCCAGCGGGCGTCGGCAGGTCCGCCGCTGGGGCCGGCAAGTCGCTGTCGAAGTCATCGAAGGGAGTCCGAGCCACGGGCTTGGGCAGGTCCGCTCCGTCCTTCGGCGCGGGCAGATCGACCCCACCGTCCTTCGCCACCGGAAGGTCGAGGTCCAGGTCGAAGTCGTTCGAACGGCCGCTCTTGGCGACCGGTAGATCGAGCTCGAAATCCGACGCGCCCTGGCGCTTGGGCACCGGGAAGTCGAGGTCCAGGTCGCTTTTGGCCCGTGAGGCCGGCATCGGCAGGTCGAGGTCGAGACCGCCCGCGTCGCTCCCCGTGG
>JGI12210J13797_10752731_pt1 | contig 14050 bp, 10 predicted proteins | sample ElkSlonscriptome_3_FD_13797 | JGI IMG/M metagenome (IMG submission 13797)
CCATGAGCCGACCGTCGGAAAGTTGGCTGATCACGTCGACGAAGTGGTGGTCGAAGGCGAGGTCGAGCCGCGGATGGTAGATGTGGCGGCTGTGGGTGGTCTCGCCGTAGGTCGCGTCGTGCCCCATGATGGTGACGATGACCGCGCGGATCCGGCCGAGATCCTCGCCGCCTCGGGTGTTGGCGAAGGGGCTCTGGTCGTCGACGGGGTGCATGACGCTCCAGCTGAGGGTGAAGACCGGGGTACGCGAGCGTACGAGGTCGAGATCGATGAGCCGCCGGAGGCTGTGGCCCTCCGGGGCGACCTCGTCGACGAGGGCGGTGACGTTGATGTTGGCCTCCACCACCTCGTTACCGCGGGCGTTGCCGACCCGGAACATCAGGGTGCGCTGCCCGTTGATCGTGGTCAGGACCATGGGGCGGCTGAAGAGGACGCTCGAGCGGGGGCGCGAGGCCTTGGCGAACATGAGCCCGGTGGCGAAGGCGACTGCGAGCATGCCGACCGCCGCCTCGATGGTGACGATGAGATCACCGTAGGGCGTCAGGGGGTGGATGGCGCCGTAGCCGATGGTCGACATCGTTTGCACGCTGAAGGCGAAGGCCGTGGCGAAGGCGGCCCCGCTCTCGGCGCCGATGCTCGCGGGGTCGAGGAGATAGAGCCCCGCGAAGAGCACGTTCAGCATGAGGTAGACGAAAGTGAGGCTGAGAAGAAAACGGGTCCAGCTGCCTTCGAGGAGGAAAAAGTAGGCGTCACTGCGCAACTCGGTCGGCGCGCCGCGGCGGACCGCGGTGGAGATGTCCGGCGGGCGCTCCGCCTGGTCGGGCGCTTCGGCGTCACGCTCCGAGCCAGCCTCTTGCTGGCTGCGATGGGGCTCGCCGGGGTGCGCGGCCATCTCCAACGGGGCCATGAGCATGTCGAAGAGCACCTGGGCGATCATCAGGGCACAGACCAGCCCGAGGAAGGTCCCGGTCGAGACGCGTGTGCCGATCTGGCCGAGCACCAGCATCACCAGGGCGCTGAAGGTCCGGACGCCCACGCGGGTGCGGTCGGATAGCTCTGCGTTTCGCCGCTCGGTGACCGAGTCGACGATGGCCACGCTCATGAGCGCGAGGGCGAGGGTGCCGGCGAGGAGGAAGGCGTCGGCCGGGGGCGCGGGGGCGTCGAGGGGTAAGGCGATGCTGCGCTTCACCGCGACCCCCACACTTGTGACTGCGATCCCCATCGGCAGGTGGCCGTAGAGCCACACGACCCAGGTTCCGCGGCCGGCCTTGATCTTCGAACCCGCGACGTCGTCGAAGTAGACCCACCAAAGGGCGCAGGTGATGGTGAGGTTGACCACGGCCCGGGCGATCTGTTCGGCGTCGACGGTGGGCGCGCCGCGGGACAGTGCGGTGAGCGCGCCCACGAAGGACTCGCCGAGGATGACGATGGTGAGGAAGGCGTACCGCCGCGAGAGGTGCCCGAGGTCGAGCGGGAAGTCTTCGGTGAGCCTGCGTGAGGAAGGGCTGACCGGGGCGGCGAGCACGCCGAACACGGCCAGGGTCCATACCGCGTAGCGATAGGGCGTGGGGATGACGGCGGACGCCAGCCACAGGGCGGCGGCGACGCCGAAAATGAGCCCCCAGTAGCGGGCGTAGCGTCGCGCCTCGGACATCTGCAGGTGGGCGCGCAGATAGCCGATGGCGATGAGGCCGTGCACGATGGCGGTCGCGATGGAGAAGGGCTGCGAGGCCGACGAGGGGCCGACCCCGACCGAGGCCATGGACGCGGGGGCGGTCACGGCCATGCCCCCCACCGCGAACATCTGGCCGAAGACGGCGATGCGGTGGCCGAAGTCGTCCACGTCGAAGCGGTTCTGGAAGAATGTGAAGCCGGTCCAGGCCAACCACATGGCCGCGAGGTGGCCGGCGAAGGCCACGCCGGAGATCCCAGGCCGCCCGCTCTGAACGCCGTCGCTCAGCGCCTCCCCGAGCTGGAGGACGCCGGCGACGAAGACGAGGTCGTAGAGGATTTCGAGCCAGCTGACGCGCTTCTGGCCGTGGAGTTCGGTGTGGAGCTCGGGCGGGTGGAACCAACGGCTGCGCATCCGGAAGGCACCCTAGATAGGTTGCTCGGGAGGCGCCACTGGGCCCGCGGTGGCGAGGCCACGGGAAGCGCGGGTCGAGCTCGAATGGGCGCGGGTTGTCGCTCCCGGCGAGCGCGAGGCCGTCGATGGCGTCGCTCATGGCCTTGGTCTCGGCGACGCTTTGCGGCGTCTTTGGCCCCGGGATGCAGCAATATCGTTCGTGCGAATCATTTGGTATCGGGGTATGGGTCTTACCGTCATTCCGCGACTTGGACGCTTTCCCTGCGTCCCGGGGCGGAGCGAGGGAACACCATGTGGAAGCACGCAAGAGCGGAGTCCGCCGGGGCGCTGATGATGGGCGTCGTGGCTTGTCTTACGGGCTGCAGCGACACCGAGACCTTCAGCGCGGAGGTTCGCGCGGCGGGGGTGCGGGCGCCGCTGACCCTCTCCTGCGAGGAGCTGGTGGATCCCATGCGATGCCACCTGCCGTGGCCGTCCTCTCAGTTCATGGTGGCGGACGACACCACGCAGACCGGTCTCCGCCTCGAGCTCGACGACGCCTCCTTCGATTACGACGATGAACGTAGCTCGCTGGCGCGGGCGGACGGCTTCTCGCGGGTCAGTCCCATCCTCGTCGCGATGAAGGGCGAGCCTTCGGGGCCGCTCACCGACGAGGCCATGACGTTGCTGGTCGCCGAGCCCGGACACCCGGATTACGGGAAAGCGGTGCCGTTGCGCGTCGAGGGGGTCACCGACCGGGGGCTCTTCGACGAGGTAGAGACCTTCGTGGTGGGCTTTCCGCGCCGTCCGCTGGTCGCCAATGCCGCCCACGTGGCCGTCGCCTTCACCGGCGCAGGCCTCGAAGCGACGCGCGGGACGCGGGTCGCTCTCGGGCTCGAGGAGCCATCTTCGCAGGCGGAGGCCGACCTGTGGGGCTACCACGGCCCGACCCGTGAGGCGCTCACGGCGGCCGGTGTCGATCCCGGTCGGGTGGCGCGCGTCTGGGACTTCGTGACGCGAAGTCAGGAGGCTGCGCTCGCGCCGGTGCGCGCCATGCGCGAAGCGGCCATCTCCGCAGTCGACGAAGCCGAGGTGGTCATCGACCAGGTCGAGGTCGCGCCGAAGCCCGGGGCGGCGATGATCGTGCAGGGTCGGTTGACCGGGCTGCCGAACTTCATCGACGACGACCCGGCGCGCAAGGGAGCCTGGGTCGTCGGCGACGATGGCATGCCAGTGGTGCTCGGCACCCGCGACGCACCGTTCCGGGTGCTCGTGCCCGAGGGCACCGAGGACTATCGGGTGGTGATGTTCGGTCACGGGATGGGGGGCAACTTCCGCGACGGGACCTTCGACGAGGAGCTCGGCGGAGCGGGCGTAGGGAAGCTGGGGATTCAGTTCTACGGCTGGGGTGAGGACACGCTCGACACGCTCGGTGGCATCGTCGAGCCTGCTGCAGGGGTGGATGGGGCCGTGACGGGGCTCATGCAGGCCTTCGCCGACGGCGGCGCGATCCAGGTCGCGCTCGAGGGCAAGATCGCCGACGCCCTGGCCGCCGAGACCCTCGGGGGGGTGACCAACCCCGCGGAGGGGCGCCGACCCGACATGTCGATCCGAAGCTGGGCGGGCGGCTCGCTCGGGGGCACCATGGGCCTCACCTTCGCGAGCGCCGACCCATCGATGCGTTACGCCGTCCTCAACGTTCCGGGCGCGGCATGGACCCACTTCATCGCGTCGTCGCTCTTCTTTGCGCCGCTGAGCGGCATCTTGGAGATCGGCCTCGGGAGCGAGGGCGACGTGCTGCTCGCGATGGCCATGACCCAGACCAACTTCGACGCGGTGGACGGCGCGGTGTGGGCGGCCGAGCTCGCGTCGGCGCCGACCGTTTTCCTCATCCAGGAGAGCATCGGCGATCCGATCCTGCCCAACATCGGCAGCGAGATGGTCGCTATGGCCACTGGAGCTCAGTTCGTGGGCCAGCCCATCGAGGCCTTCGGTGACCTGCCGGTGCAGACCTCGCTGCGCGAGGCGTCGGGGATCACCCAGTACCGCGTCGACGGAGACGATCTCGACGTCCACGGCTTCGGTGGTCGCTCGGGGCCTGGCGGCGAGGCCGCCCGCACGCAGATCCGCCACTTCCTGGAGTCGGCCTTCGACGGCGAGGCGGAGATCATCACCCCTGATGGTTGCCCCGGCGGTCTCTGCGACTTCGCGGAGTAGCCCTCCGCCTCGGGCGGACGAGCGTCGAACCCGAGTCGCCCCGTTTGACCGACCCGGATCGGCGTGCTTCCTTCTGGAGGTGGAGCCCATCGAGCCCGCAACGGATCTGTCACTGCGCCAGCTGGGTGCGGACGCGACCTGGAAGCTGATGGCTCAGCCGGGCCACCTCGTCGTCAAGCCGCCCACCGGGGGCGTCATCACCCTCGAAGGCGAGGCGCTGCGGGCGGGCGTCTCGCTGACGCACGCCCTCACCGGCAAGCCCCTGCTCAGCCTGCGTCTCGCCGGGGAGCGCATCATCCTCATCATGGAGGAGGCCGACGTTCGTCAGCTGGCGCGTGGGCTCGGCACCCAGTCGGCCGCGGCCACGGCGGTCTCGGTCAACGCCAGCTGGAACATGATCATCGGCGCTCTCATCGTGGCGAGCACCATTCAGACCCTGGTCGCTCCGCCCGACGACATGGTCGTGTCCGTGCCCCTCGAGGGGGTGCGCATCGGGGTCGGCGCGGTGGCGCTCATCGGGGGGCTGCTCGGGCGGGTGAGACCGCGCAGGGGGCTTCTCCTGCTGGATGCAATCTGGATGGCGGCCATCGTGGCGGACGCGATTCACAACCTGCTGCTCGGCGAGGGGCTCGCCTGGTTGCTCACGGCCATCGTCGTCCCGGTGGCCTGGGGACGGCTCCGGATCTATCAGCTGCTGGCCCCGCCCGAGCCGGCGCCGTCGTCATCCTGAGCGGTCAGCGCGTGGTCGCGCGCATCTCGTCGACGCGCCGCTCGACGCGCGTCAGCTGTGCGCGCAACCTCTCGACCTCGTCTGGGTGCAGGGCCAGCATCATGTCCTCGATGAGGCCGCGCTGGATCATGAGCGCCTTCTTCGTCAGGCGCCGACCGGCCGCGGTCAGCGCGAGTCGAACCGCGCGTCCATCATCGGGGTCGACGCGCTTGAGCACCCAGCCGTGCTCGACCAGGCGCCCGACGAGTCCCGTCATGTTGCCTTTGGTGACCAGCAGCCGGCGCGCGAGCTCCTGCTGCGTGACGCCGTCCTCGTTGTAGAGGTTGGCCAGGGCGTCGAACTGCGCGACGGTCAGCTCGAGCGGGCGGAGCAGCGCGGCGAGGTGCCGGCTCGTCTTCTGGTAGACCACGCCGACCTTGATCCAGGCCCCGAACGTAGACGGCCAGAGCGCGTCCTCATCGTCTCGGCTCCGCCTCTTTCGAGCGGTGAGACTCTGCCCGTTGCTGCGCCGTGTCATTTTTCGCTGGAACCCGTTTACACCTAAACTAAGTTTGGTTTAGTTGTAAACCAAATGGTGCCCCACCTCTTTCTCTTCCGAGGGGTGCCGACGACGGAGAACGATGCAGACCTACAAGCCCCCCGTAGACGACATGCTCTTCCAGCTCGACGCCTTCGGCTACGGCCGCGTGGCCGAGCTCGAGGCCTTCGATGCTTACGACCGCGAGACGATCGAGGCCATGATCCGCCAGGCCGCGGCCTTCGGGGCCGAGATGTCGGCCACCAACAAGGCGGGCGACGCCGAGGGCGTCAAATGGGACCCCGAGACGGGCGCCATCACCACGGCGACCGGCTTCAAGGACACCTACGCGAAGATGGCCGAGGCCGGGTTCATCGGCCTTTGTAGCGCCGAGGCCTACGGTGGCGGCGGCGCTCCCTCCACGCTCGGTACCTTCGTGACCGAGATCTGGACCGCGGCGAACAAGAGCCTCTCGATGTGTCCCGGCCTCACCGCTGGCCTCGTCGAGGCCCTCACCGCCTACGGAACCGACGAGCAGAAGGACACCTTCCTCCCCAAGCTCATCAGCGGCGAGTGGGCCGGCACCATGTGCCTCACCGAGCCGCAGTGCGGAACCGATCTCGGTCTGTGTCGCACCAAGGCCGTGCCCTACGGTGATCACTACAAGCTCACCGGCACCAAGATCTGGATCACCTTTGGCGAGCACGACCTCACCGAGAACATCGTGCACCTCGTGCTCGGCCGCCTCCCCGACGCCCCTGAGGGCATCAAGGGGATCAGCACCTTCCTCGTCCCCAAGGTCACCCTCGAGGGCAAGAAGAACCCGGTCAAGTGCACCGGCGTCGAGCACAAGATGGGGATCCACGGCTCGCCCACCTGCGTCATCGACATGGAGGACGCCGAGGGCTGGCTCGTCGGTGAGCCCCACCGCGGCATGCGCACCATGTTCGTGATGATGAACGAGGCCCGGCTCCTGGTCGGAGTCGAGGGGATCGCGCTCGCCGACATCGCCTACCAGCAGGCCCTGTCCTTCGCCAAGGACCGACGCCAGAGTCGCTCGCTCGATCCGGCCAAGCAGGACCCCGACCAGCCGGCCGACAACATCCTCGTGCACCCGGACGTGCGACGCATGCTCCTCAACGTGAAATCCACCGTCGAGGGGATGCGCGGGGTAGCGACCTACATCAGCCTCAACATCGATGTCGCTCACAACAGCTCCGACGAACAGGTGCGGGAGAAGGCCGACGACATCGTCGCCCTCCTCACGCCCATCGTGAAGGGCTTCAACACCGAGAAGGGCTTCCAGAACATCAGCGACGCGATGCAGGTTTGCGGTGGCTCCGGCTACACCGCGGATTGGAACATCGAGCAGTACATGCGCGATAGCCGCATCGCGATGATCTACGAGGGCACCAACCACATCCAGGCCCTCGACCTCGTCGGTCGCAAGCTCCCGCGCCACGGGGGCCGCCTGGTGAAGAACTTCCAGTCCGAGGTCATGGCCCTCTTCGGTGCCTGCGAGGGCAAGGAAGAGCTCGTCGAGTTCCTGAAGCCGACCCAGAAGATCTTCGGGGCCCTGACGGAGGTCACGATGGATCTGGGAGGACGCGCCATGGCCGACGCCGAGCAGGCTGGCGCCGGCGCGACCAACTACCTCAACCTCTTCGGCTACGCGACGCTGGCTTTCTCGTGGCTCATGCAGTGCAAGCACGCGCTCGACAGCGACGGGCCGATGTCGCAGGCCAAGCTCAAGACGGCGCGCTACTACTTCGCGCAGGTCCTCCCCGAGGCCTACGGGCTCATCCCCAAGATCAAGGCGGGGAAGGACGCCATGATGGACTTCGACATCGAAGAGCTCTGAGTCGCAGGGCTCCGTCGCGTGGGCTCAGGGTTTCCTGGCGCGTGACGGGGCCACCCGCGCCGGCTCCCCCGGTTGCTTGGGGTAGTGCGGTGGATAGGGGGCGTCTTCGAGACCACCTTCGCGCTGGCGCCGATGCCGGTCGAGAAGAGGCTCGAGGGACGCCCCTTCGTCGTCGTCCATGGCCGCGTGGGGATCGCCGCGGTCTGCGAAGCGGTCGGGCACCGTCGCGATGGTCATCTCCCGCTGATCGATGTCGAACAGCTCGTCCCAGTCGAAGGGACAGGCGACCGGCGCGTGGGGGAGGGGACGGACGGCGTAGGGCGCCACGATGGTCTTGTCCCGAAGGTTCTGGTTGAAGTCGATGAAGATGCGCGGCCCGCGCTCTTCCTTCCACCACGCCGCCGTCACGTCGTCGGGGTGACGCCGCTCGAGCTCGCGGGCGAAGGCGAGACAGGCGTGGCGCACGTCGATGAAGGGATAGACGCCACGCGTGATCGGCACGTGGAGGTGGATGCCCTTGGAGCCCGAGAGCTTGGGGTAGGCGACGAGGCCGTCTTCGGTGAGTAGTTCGCGGCACCGGAGGGCCACCTCGCGCAGTCGCTCCGGGGGGCAGCCGGGTTGTGGATCGAGGTCGATCCGAAGCTCTGTCGGGTGGTCGAGGTCCGGGTCGACCACCGGCCAGGGGTGCAGCTCGAAGGCGCCGCGGTTCACGGCCCAAACCACGTGGGCGAGGCGGTCGGGACAGAGCAGCTGTCCCGGCCGCGCGGACGGGAAGCGCACGCCGACAGAACGCAGCCAGGCCGGCGCCTTGTCGGGGACCCGCTTGTTGTAGAAACCCTTGCCCCCGGCCCCGGTGGGGAAGCGATGGAGCGCGACCGGCCGGTTTCGGAGCCCCCGCATCACGCCCTCGCCCACGGCGAGGAAGTAGCGGATGGTGTCGAGCTTGGTCTCACCCCGCTCGGGAAAGTAGACCTTGTCGGGGCTGGAGACCGACAGCTCGGTCCCGGCCACCTCGAGCGCCATCTTGGTCTTGCTCCCCATGGCTCCTCCGGGGCTATCACGTCCGGTGCCGGGACCGCCGGCATTTCCGCCTCTGTCTGCATGGGGTAATCCCTTCGGACCATGAGCAAAGAGAAGCCGACCGCAGACAAGCTCGCCGCCTACGCCGAGGAGGTGAGGGGAAAGCTCGACCTCCGCGAGCAAGACAAGGTCTTCGCCGCCGCCATCGAGCTCGGGTACCTCGCGGCGCGCGCTGACGGTAACGTCGACGATGATGAGCGCAAGGCCCTGGTCGAGGCGGTGGAGAAGCTCTCCAAGGGCATGGTGATCGAGCTCGAGGTCGAGGCCATCATCGAGAGCGTCGATGCGGCCGAGGGCTCCGACGACGACAAGGCCAAGGCCGTGGGCAAGCGGCTCAAGGAGCTCGACGCGGCTCACCCGGCGCTGCTCATCGGTGCCTTCGTCGCCGTGGCCACGAGCGGCGTCGACAAGGCTGAGCGAGACGTTCTCAAGAAAGCCGGGCGCGCCGCAGGGCTCAAAGTCGCCGTCATCGACGAGGCGCTCAAGACCGTCGGGGCCGCCGGAGACTGAGTCGCCCCATGACCGCGCCGCTCCGCGACCCGGACGCCTGGCTGCCCCCTCACGTGCGCGCGGTGGTGGACCGGCCGACGCCCATCGTGACCTTTGCCGGTCGCGCGGGGGCCGCGGCCACGGCCGATCCCGGGTTCGTCCGCAGCGACATCGGCCAGATCATCGGCGTCGAGCCGGCGGCCGAGGTCCTCTACGGCCCCCCCGTGGGCTTGGCCGAGGTGCGCGAGGCGGTTGCGGAGCTCTACCGGCGGAGCCTCGGCGGCGCGGCCGAGCTCGACGGAGCCAACGTCTGCATGACCACGGGCGCTTGCGAGGGCCTCAGCTTGCTCCTGCGCTGCTTTGCCCACGGGCGCCGAGTGGCGCTGCCCCGTGGCCACTGGGAGAACTACGACAACGCCGTCGATCTGGCCGGGGGCGAGGTGGTCGTGGTCGACGTCTTCGACGAGGCAGGCGCGCTCGACGTCGCGGGCCTCGAGCGTCAGCTCGACGAAGCGGGCACCGAGGTGGTGCTGATCAACTTCCCCTGCAACCCCACCGGCGCCGTGCTCTCCCACGCCGAGGCCAGGGAGCTCGGCGCCATGCTGCGTCGCCTCGACGTGCTCGCCATCGCCGACGAGGTCTACGCGAACCTTCGTTACGACGGCGTTGCGCCGCGCAGCCTCATCGCCGAGGCCCCCGAGCACGTGGTCAGCGTGGGCTCGGGGTCCAAGCAGTTTCTCCTGCCGGGCGCGCGCGTGGGGTGGGTCGTCTCCGCCGCACCGAGGGTGACCGACGTCATCCTGCGCAAGGTCCTTCGCGGTAGCACGGCGAGCCCCAACGTCTTGGGGCAGCGCCTCCTTCTCGAGGTCTTGGGGCCCGATCTCGAGGCCATGGCGCAAGACCGCGAGCCACCGACCCTCACCCTCGTCACCCGAGCGATGGTCGAGCGTCGCGACGCCCTTCTCGAGGTGCTCGGCCGCTACCAGATGGCTGCGGTCGCGACGCGTCCGCCCGAGGGCACGATCTTCCTCATGGCCGCGGTTCCGCCGTGGTTCGACGGTGACGACGCCGCTTTTGCAGAAAAGGCGCTGAGCGAGAGCCTCTTCAGCTGCGTCCCGGGCTCTGCCTTTGGCCTCCCCGGCCAGGTGCGCCTGTCTTACGGGGCGCTCTCGCGGGAAGCCATCGAGGCCCTCGACGGGAAGCTCGCCGCGCTGAAGGGGCGTTGATCGCTACGGGCTGAGCACGTCGACGGCGAAGTCGGCGATCACCGGACGGTGGTCCGAGATTTGGACTTCGAAGAAGGGCACGCTGATCTCGAGGGGGAGGATCTGCGTTTGCCCGTCGCCGTACTCGTCGAGAGCGTCGGCCGTGATCATGATGTGGTCGAGCATGCTCCGAAACGGGATGTAGGTGTACCCGTTGCTCTGCTCGAGACTTTGGGTGAGGAAGGTGAAGCTTTCGGGGGCGTCGAGCATGGGCCCGAAGACGTTCTCGCTCGCCGGATCCGTCAGTCCATCGTTGAAGTCGCCGAGCACCACGTAGTCCTTCTCACCGTCGTTGGCGGTCAGGGTGTTGAGGCGATTGGCGAGCTCGGCGATGGCCTGCCTGCGCCGGTCCCGATCGCTGGCGCTGTTCTGCGCCTTGAGGTGGAGGACGACGGCCCGCAGATCGAAGCCGGAGATGTCGAGACTGACCACGAAGGGCCGGCGCGGAAAGGCGCCGCCGTTGGTCGGGAACCAGGTCTCCGTACCGGTCACGGTGACGCGCTCGGTGCGGTAGAGCATGCCGAGCCGCAGGTCACCGAAGTCGTCGTCGTCGATGAGGTAGGCGTAGCCGGGAAGCTGCTCCGCCAGCGATGCGAGCGACGCCTCGGAGGTGATCTCCTGGAGGGCGAGCACGTCGGGCTGCATGTCGTTCTGAATGACGGGCACCAACCGCTGGATCGTTTCCTGTGTGAGAGGGAAGGTCCGTAGGTTCCAGGTCCCGAGCCGCACGTTGCCCGGGGGCACGGGGCTGCCTCCGACCGAGGAGGAGGACCCCGTGGTCCCGCCGCCTCCGGTATTGGGCCGGGGCGACGAGGGGGTCTGTTGGTCGATACAACCCGCCCCGAGCAGCCAAGCCGCGAAGATGAACAAGTAAGAGCGGTCGAACATGGCCGGTCCTTGTTATTGGCCCCGCCGACCCGCCCACGCAAGTCGAGGAGCGTCCAGAGTCAGGGGATGCAGGTGATGCTGGCCTTGCCGAGGACCGAGGAGAGCGTGACGGCCGAGCTCGGCGACCCGGGGCGGCGCACTACGATCTCAGCCAAGCCCCCGTAGGTGACGCTGAGGATCGGGTCGTCGGGATCCATGGTGACGAGCCCGGCCGCGGGGTTGAAGCTGATGACGAGGGTGTTGCCCATGGCGACCACGCTCACGCCGCGCTCGATCGACATGTTCGAGGCGTCATCGGCGAGGGTGTTGGTCGCCGTGTCTGCGTCGTCATCGGGCGAGCTGACGGAGATGTTCGAGTCGAGGGCCTCGTTGGCGGCGTCGACGTCCTCGAGCTCGATGTCGGCGTTGAAGGTGATGTTGACGACCGAAGCCGACATGGCGGACGGCACGCTCGGGGGCGTGCAGGTCGCGTCGTCACTCGTCAGCACCACGAGCGGTTCGGCGAGGGACTCCTCGAGGGCGAAGGTCTTGTCGGTCTCGATGCCGGCCTGGTAGGTGCCGCTGAAGGGCTGGTGGCCGGCCACGTCGAAGATGCTGACGGCGTAGTTGACCCCATAGAGCAGCTCCCCTGCGTCGATGGCGACGCTCCCGTCGGTGAAGTCTTCGTTGAAGGTCGCGGCCTGCAGGTCCTCGTCGTTGCCCCAGATCTGTCCCGGAATGCCGCTCGGCGTCTCGAATGGATCGTCGGTGAGGACGGAGGCGCTGGTGGGCCGGAGCCGGATCTTGCCCGAGGGTGGGTTGCCGATGGGCGTGGTGATGTTGAACGTGACCTGCGGGGCCTCGAGCGCGGAGGGGAAGAGGTACGCGTCGTAGTGGAGGACCTGCTGCGAGGCGATCTCGGCGATGTCGTCGCTCTGCGCGAGCTCGGAGGGAAGGCCGGTTCGGGCGTTGTGGGACAGAAAGACGCGGTACTCGCTCGCCTCGATGGAGATGCTGTAGTCCGACCACGGGCTGACCGGGCCGACCTGAAAGCGCCCGTCCTCGGCCACGCTTGCGGCCACGGCGCTGCCCCCCGTCAACAGCTCGAGGTCGTAGCCGGTGAGGCGGCTACCCGTCGCGCCGTCGAAGACGTAGCCGACGAACTCCACGGTGTGGCCTCCACCGGATAGCGGGGGAGGTTCGAGACGCTCGGCGTCGGCACAACCTGCGAGGAGGAAGGAGCTGAGGAGAAGGCAGGGGGCAGGACGACCGAGCATGACCCCAGTCTAGTTGAGAATCTCTTGATATTGCTACAGATCGCCGGCTCAGGCGGACCGGATGGCGGCGAGCAAGGCCTCGAGGTCCGACGCCTCGGTCCGGGGATGCATGAGGGTGACGCGGAGCCAGGTGCGGCCGTCTAGGACCGAGCGCGTGAAGTAGAATTCGCCGCTCCGGTTCACCGCTTCGCGGCGGCGGTCCTGCTCGCGATCGTCGGCCGGCGCGCCCCCGGGGGCGTAGCGGAAGCAGACGATGTTGCCCTCAGGCTCGGTGGCGAGCTCGAAGTCGGGGGCTTCGGCGATCGCGGCAGCGAAGTCCAGGGCGAGGTCGAATCGCGACGTGATCACGCGGTCGAGCAGGTCGGTCCCGAGCTGCCTCAGCGCCAGGTACAGGCTCACACTCATCATCCGCTTGGTGCACTCGAGGTTGCGGATCCCGTAGTCGTACCAGCGCCCCGGGGCTTCCTCCTCACGGTACAGGTAGCTCGCGTCCTCTTCGAAGGGCGCGAAGGACGAGCGGCCGTCGCGGAAGAGCACGGCGGTGACGAGGGCGGGCAGGCCGAGCAGCTTGTGCGCATCCCAGACGAGGCTGTCGGCTTCTTCCACCCCGCGCATTCGCTCGCGGTACTTCCGGCTCATCAGAGCGGAGGCGCCGTGGGCGCCGTCGACGTGCAGCCACAAGCCCTCGCGGGCGCAGAGCTCGGCGAGCGGCTCGAGGGGGTCGTAGGCGCCGGTGACGGACGTGCTGGCGGTGGCCACGAGGCCGACCACGGTGCGTCCGGCCCGGCGTGCCCGTGCGAGCGCAGCGGCCGCGGCGCCGACGTCCATGCGAAACCGAGCGTCGACCGCGACCGGGACCACCCCGTCGCGCCCCCATCCCATCACGGTGACGGCGCGGCTCACGGCGTAGTGGCTGTGGGCAGACGCGAGAACGGCCATGGGCTGGCGGCTACCGGCGGCGTCGTCGTGGGCTTCAGCATGCTGCCGGGCGGCCAGGAGGCCGGTGAGCGTGCCGAGGGTACCGCCCGAGGTGAGCACGCCGTCGGCTTCGGGGGCCATGCCGGCCCGGCTCGCCAGCCAGGCGATGAGGTTGTGCTCGAGGGCCGAGGAGACGGGGCCGGATTCGTAGGCGGCCATGCCGTTGTTGAGCAGGCCCACGACGAGCTCGGACAGGGCCGCCTGGGGCCACACCGCCGCGACCTGATGGCCCACGCAGCGAGGGTGGTGCTGGTGGACCGCGTGGGCGAGCAGCTCGGGCAGGAAGTCGGCCGGCTGCGGCTCGGGGCTGACGGCGATCGGCCACATGGCTGCGAGCTCGTTGGGGGGGTGCCACTCGATCACCGGCAGCTTCCCCGCTTCGGCCTCCGCGAGATAGGCGGCCAGCTGGTCGACGAGGGCGTGGCCTTGCGCGCGAAAGACCCTCGGGTCTAGGGCGGCCTTCAGGTGGGGGTCGTCGGGACCTCGCTCGTCGCTCGGCGTCGTCACGGGCGGGGCCGCGAGAGGAGCCCGCGGCACTCGGCCACGTCGCCGTGGCGGGCGACCTCGGCGCAGGCGCCATAGGCGCGCATGGCCTCGGCGTGCAGGCCGAGTTGGTCGAGTGCGGCGCCGAGGCATAGGTAGCCAAAGGCGTCCGAGGGGCTGTTCATCACCAAGGCCTGAGCGGCCAGACGGGCGGTGGCGGG
>JGI12210J13797_10575925_pt1 | contig 14048 bp, 13 predicted proteins | sample ElkSlonscriptome_3_FD_13797 | JGI IMG/M metagenome (IMG submission 13797)
CATCGATCCTCACCAGTCACAACTGCCGGATTTAGGATGATGCGTTTACAAGGCATCATCGGATGCTGTGTCTGCTTGGGAAGGTCGAACGGCAGCTTCGGGTCAAAAGTGACGTTCGACGCCATGACCAAGGCGTGTCCGCTCTTAAAGGCAGAGCCGAACACACTGGAGCGGTGTCGACTGAGCGTCTCTCATCTGGAATTCCCGTGAAATTGCCAACGAATTGAAAACAGGCCTCGGCGCGTGCTCATCGACGATTGCCGGCTGTGCGGGGTTGCGCTGCGAAAACCACTATGTCCCTGGTTAACGCGCTCAGCGCGTCGGTTCAGCACTTCAGTTTTGCGAGGTCTCCCAGGATCGCTTCGCGCGCTTCGGTCCAGTCATCCATCAGCGTTATCCATTCGCGGGCGGACCGGTTACCTTCTTTGTCGCCGAACAGATAAAGGTTCGCGACCGTGCCTTGCAGGATCTGCATGATGTGCAGCCGGTCGTCGACGAAGTGGGAGTATCGGGTAACGTCCCCTTTTCGGGAGTATCGGGTAACGTCCCCTTTTCGAGCGCGGAGTATCGAGTAACGTCCCCTTTTCTGCAAACTGGGTAACGTCCCCTTTTCTGCAAACTCAGGTCCGGCAAAGCGGCTATCGTGGCTTGCTTGCCGATGGCGGGCCTCTTATGCTCGACCTTTATCGCCCGGTCGACCGAGATCACCACCGAGATCACCGACGTGACCCCTGTCCAGAAAATCATGATGATGTTCCTGGCCGCCATTGCCGTTGGAGCGGTTTTGCTCTCCATGCCGGGCGTTGCGGTCAACGGCGCGATGTCCTGGGTGGACGCCGTTTTCATGGCCACGTCCGCAATGTGCGTCACCGGACTGGTCACCTTGGACATGGGCCGGGAGGTAACGACCGCCGGGCACGTGATCATCCTTTGTCTGATCCAACTCGGCGGCGTCGGCATCGTAACGGTCGCCACCTTGATCATCCTGGCGGGAAGACGGCTGTCCATCGAGCACGAGGACATGCTGATCTCGACGGTCGCTGTCGCGGGCTCGACCAGCGCGCGACGCGTTGCACTTTCCGTCGTGGGATACGCGCTGGCGTTGGAGGCCATCGGCGCAATTGCGCTGATCGCGGTCTTGCCGGGCGATCTCGACTGGGCGGACCGGATCTGGCAGTCGGTATTCCATGCCGTTTCGGCCTTCTGCAACGCCGGCTTCAGCTTGTTTTCGAACAACCTGCAGGGACTCAGGCACAATTTCGGGGTTAACATAGTGATCATGGTTTTGATCATCCTGGGCGGTTTCGGTTTCATCAACCTGCATGAGATCGTCGAGCGCATCCGGTCTGGTGCGTTCCACTGGTCCCGATTTTCGACGTTTCTCAAGATTTCCATCGTGATGACGCTCATTCTCAATGGTCTCGGCGCGCTCATTCTTCTGCTGGTGGAGGCGGGAAACGCATTTGGCGCGTTGCCGTGGAGCGAGAAAATTCTCGCGGCGGTTTTCCACGCGGTCGCGGCGAGGACGGCGGGATTCGAGACCGTGCCCATGGCGACCTTCACCAACTTTTCCCTGTTGATCCTTGTTCTGCTCATGTACATCGGTGGCGTCAGCGGTTCCTGCGCCGGGGGAATCAAGGTAGGGACGGTTGCCGCGCTTTTCGCGTCCTTCCGGGCGTTTGCGCGCAACGACCGCAATCCCGTGCTTTTTGGCCGCGGCCTTGCTTACGTCACGCAGCGAAAGGCGGCGGTCCTGGCCATGACGTCGGTTTTTACGATTTTCCTTGGCGTCGGCGCCGTCGATCTTTTTGACGACGGCCTCAGCCAGCATGCGACGTCCGCGAACAATCTCTCGGACTATATGTTCGAAGTCGTCTCCGCGGCGGGCACGGTGGGATTGTCCACCGGTATCACAGCGGGGCTTCCCGACGGGGCGAAACTCGTCCTTGTCGCGCTCATGTTTGTCGGCCGTCTCGGCCCGTTGCTGGTCATCGAGGCCTGGGCGACCAGTCAGAAACCCGAGCAGTTCACCAGTCCCGAGGAGGTATTACCGGTCGGATGAGCCTCAGATTGATCGTCCTCGGCATCAGCACCTTCGCGCGCTCGCTGATCGATTACGTCAACGCGAATGCGGATGCCGAGATCATCGCCGTCGACACCAACGAGCGCATCGTCAACGAGATCGTGGAGAAAGTCAGCCGTGGAATGATCGGCGACGCCACAAATATCGAACTTCTTAAGAAGCTCGGCGTCGACGATGCCGACCGGATCCTGGTGTCGGTGGCAAGCATCGAAGCCAGCCTGCTTGCGGTGCTCCATTTGCGCAACCTGAAGGCCAGCCACACGACCGTCGAGGCGATCAGCGAACCGCACCGTCAACTGCTCGAGCTATTGCAGGTCGACGAGATCATCTTTCCGGAAAAGCAAATGTCGGCTTTCTACGGGCTGCGGATGCTCCACCCGGGTTTCCGCGGCGCCCGCGCTCTGTGTACGGACAAAAGCCTCGTCGCCGCGTCGGATCTGGACGAACTCGCGGGCATGCCGTTAGGAGACATTGAGAAGAAGTATGAAATCGACGTTGTCTACATGGTCCGGACCGCCGACGACAGGGCGTTCAAGCCGAGCGCCGAAGAGACCGTGAACAGGGACGATCTGCTTGTGGTTGCCGGCACCAACGAGCAGCTCGACACATTCGAGCGCGCTCTCGGGGCTCCCGGCCCCTATGGCAAGCTCGTGCCCTGGTGGTAACGCCGTCGGTGGGCGGAGGGAGCCCTCTGTCCGTCATCGGCACCCTCGAAGAACCGCAACGCGTTTTCTGTCGCGATCAAGGCTGGCGCGACGATACCGGTCCGCTTGATCAAGCCCGCGAACTCAGGACCGTCAGAGGTAGATTCCACAGGGAAGCGCACCTTTGAGCGGGGCATGTCGGGGGTCCTGTAGTCTGGGAGTGAACAACCAAACCAGACAACCAGGAGGTCCCGGACTTTTCCCAGCGTCATCTTATACCTGGGATAGCGGCACTGGCCGCTCGCTTCTGCTTTGGGTCAGCGGTGACGGTCGACATCGCGCTGAGAGATGGTCCGCAGTTGAGGGTATTGCCGCTGTAGGCTGTGGCTGTGGCTGCCCCTGGTCCGGCAGGGGGAGGCTTGGCGAGTCGCCCGGGGGAATCTCACCCCTAGGCGCTCCCAGAACCGTGTCGGTACGAGATCCTTGATCTCGCTCTCGCCCGAACTTTCAAGCTGAGGGGTGCCGACGTTATGAGGCGTCCCTCTCAAGCGCCGTATTGGGCGACCGGTGTTTATCTGAATTGGGCAAGCCACTCGGTATTGTCCCTATCCACCCGTGCTTGAATCGCCTGCCATTCTGACAGAATCTCTGTCTTTGGGTCACTGCTTGCTTTCCGCTTAAACTCGCGAGGACTCCATGACAGATAAACCAAGGCATATATCCGTGGTTCATCATCGGTCTCGTAAATGACGGCGTCCGGATCGCGTCGCAATGCTATTGGGAAGACCTCCCGCTGGTACAGTGGGTGATTGGGACTAATCTGCTTGTGAAGCGCCTCGGTAAAGATGTCCGCCGTGTCAAGGTACGGCATCGTCCAAGGGTCGCGAATTTGAAGCATGGAATCTGACATATGGTTAGGCCGCCTAACAATGATTAGATTGAACCGCACATAATGCAGAGTACGAGTTTCGGAGCCGTATAGCTCGCCGTAGGGACGGCGAATATGGGTGCAATGTCTCTTCAGAATCCGTTATGTGCGCCTCATGGCGCCTGTTATCACAGGTTATCATGCGGATCGGCATCGGACACTCTATGAAGGCGTCATAGTCCGTCAACCGGACTGTTTACGCCGGACGGACCGCGATGAAGGCCGGGAACGTCGTTCCTGGGATAAAGAGACTGTCCGCCGACTTCGGCAATGGGTCAAAAGTGACGTTCGACGCCATGACCAAGGCGTGTCCGCTCTTAAAGGCAGAGCCGAACACACTGGAGCGGTGTCGACTGAGCGTCTCTCATCTGGAATTCCCGTGAAATTGCCAACGAATTGAAAACAGGCCTCGGCGCGTGCTCATCGACGATTGCCGGCTGTGCGGGGTTGTGCTGCAAAAATCACTATGTCCCTGGTTAACGCGCTCAGCGCGTCGGCTCAGCACTTCAGTTTTGCGAGGTCTCCCAGGATCGCCTCGGCCGCTTCCGGCCAATCATCCACCAGCGTTATCCATTCGCGGGCGGACCGGTTACCTTCTTTGTCGCCGAACAGATAGAGGTTCGCGACCGTGCCTTGCAGGATCTGCATGATGTGCACCCGGTCGTCGACGAAGTGGGTGATGCCGAGATCACGGCAGATCGGTTCCTTGTCCGTGCGTTCCCGGCAGAAGCGGATATGGGTTTCGTCCATGCCGGTGCGGCGGAAGAAGTCCTGATGTCGGAGCCAGTCCAGGGTCAGCGATTGCATCCGCGGGCCGGCCTTGGAAACGATCCAGACGTTGCCGTCGAATGTGCCGGCTAATGTGCGGATCTCCTCCACGGCGCCCGGGTTCGGCGGCGTGTGGAGAAAATCGCCGGAAAACTGGGTGTCCGGTCCGCGTGTGCGGTCGGTAAGGGGCATAATCACCCCGCCGAAGTCGATGCCGAGGCCCGGTTTCGTCGTCAAGCCCGGTTTTGTCGCCACATTCGTGTTTCCCGTTTGTATCGGCGTGACTGCAGTGTAGCCTGCGCCGCGGCCCGCGCGAAACAATAGGGACAGTCCAGACATGACAACGTTCGTGGTGGTCGATATCGAGGCGGATGGTCCCATTCCGGGGCCGCATTCCATGCTGTCGCTGGGGGCGGCTGCGTTTACCGTTGCGGACGGCATCGTTGCCGATTTCGAGATCAACTTCGAGCCGCTTCCCGGGGCGCGCCCGTATCCGGCGACGATGAGGTGGTTCGAAACCGATGCGCCCGAAGCGCTCGCGCATGCGCGCCGGGATCCCAAACCGCCGGGCGAGGCGATGGAACAATTTTCAGATTGGGTGTTCACGCTTGCGGAGCCGAGGGTTCTGGCCGCGTGCCCGGCGCCGTTCGATTACATGTGGGTGAACTGGTATCTTTACAGGTTCCTTGGCGAGCGGATGCACTCACCGGTTTTGGAGCCGCTGTTCAGCGCCTTCGCGCTCGATATCGCGACGCTGTTCGCGGACCGCCACGGCGTGCCCTTCGACAAGATGAAACCGGCGCTGCTGCCCGAGGAGTGGTACGACGGTCACGAACATTCCCACAAGGCGATCGACGACGCGCGCGGCTATGCGTCCGCTCTCTACCGGATGGCCGGGTCGGGCACGGTCACGGACTGAATTTTGACCTGCTCACAAAAATGTTAATTTCGCGGCCGCTGTCCCCGTTGCATCATTCGCCGTCAGATTACGGCAAAAGGATATCATGACCATGGATAACGACACGCTTCGGACTCTGGTTCGCGAGGAGTACGCCGGGGTCGCCAAGGCCGCCGACGCATCCGGTTGTTGCGGTCCGGCGCCGAGCGCGAGCACAAGTACAGGATGCTGCGCGCCGGGCGGAACGGGTGCCGGCGTGCTCGGCTATTCCGAAGACGAACAGGCTTTGGTGCCGGACGGTGCCGACCTAGGGCTCGGCTGCGGCAACCCCAACGCCATCGCCAAGCTGAGCGAAGGCGAAGTGGTGCTCGATCTCGGTTCCGGCGCCGGGTTCGATGCGTTTATCGCCGCCACCAAGGTCGGCGCCACCGGCCGGGTCATCGGCGTCGACATGACGCCCGAGATGCTGGCCAAGGCGCGCGCCAACGCGCGCAAGGTTGGCGCCGACAACGTGGAGTTCCGGCTCGGCGAAATCGAACACCTGCCGCTGGCCGACGGCAGCATCGACGCCATCATGAGCAATTGCGTGATCAACCTGTCGCCGGACAAGGCTCAGGTGTTCCGGGACGCCTACCGGGTGCTCAAACCGGGCGGAAGGCTGGCCATTTCGGACGTTGTCGCCACGTCGCCCGTGCCCGATGCCATCCGCGAGGACCGGGATTTCGTCGCCGGGTGTATGGGCGGTTGCGAGCTGGTGGCCAACCTCGAACGCATGCTGGCGGATGCGGGTTTTGGGCACGTCTCCATCGACGTCAACGAGGCCAGCCGCGACTTCATCAAGGACTGGGCACCGGGTACCGGCGTCGAAGCCTATGTGGCGTCGGCGGAGATCACGGCGGTGAAACTATGATGCGTGCGCACATGTTTCGGCGCTGATAACTTTGGCGTCCCGTCCGGGTTCTCTTCTTTTTTGTCTTTATGCGGTATCGGGCATGTGGCTGCCCGGCGTCGAGAGCGACAGGGCGATCTCTTCCGCCGTCATGTTTTCCTCGATGGTCTCGAACAGCGGTGAGGACAGGTAGCGCTCGCCGGTGTCCGGGAGCATGCACAGGATGACGGATCCCGGCTCCGCCCGTTTGGCGATGTCAACGGAAATCGCGAACGTGGATCCTCCCGAAACGCCGGTGAAGATCCCCTCGCTCTGCGCCAACTTTCGTGACCATTCGATGCCGACGGGGCCGGGCACCGGGATCAATTCGTCGTAGTAACGTTGATCGATGGCTTCCTGCAGGACGAGCGGGATGAAATCGGGCGTCCAGCCTTGGATCGGATGGGGCTCGAAGGCCGGATGGCTTTCCGCCGGCGATCCGTCGTCATGGCGGCCCTGAGCCCGCCCGCTTCCGACGATTTGGGCGTTTGCCGGCTCGCTGAGAATGATCTTGGTTTCGGGGCGGGCTTTCCGCAGCACCCGTCCGACACCCGTTACGGTTCCGCCGGTGCCGTATCCGGTCACGAAGTAGTCCAGCCGCTCGCCGTCGAAATCCGCCAGGATTTCCCGCGCCGTCGTGTTCTCGTGGATCAGGGCGTTGGCCTCCGTCTCGAACTGCCGCGCCAGGAACCAGCCGTTGGCCTCGGCCAGCTCGACGGCCTTGTTATACATACCGAAGCCTTTCAATGCGCGCGGTGTCAGCACCACCTTGGCGCCGAAAAACCGCATCAGCTTCCGCCGCTCGATGGAAAAGCTGTCCGCCATGGTGACCACCAGCGGATAGCCCTTCGCCGCGCAGACCATCGCCAATCCGATGCCGGTGTTTCCGCTGGTGGCCTCGACCACCGTTTGACCGGGCTTGAGAGCGCCGCTGCGTTCCGCTTCCTCGATGATGCTGACCGCCAAGCGGTCCTTGACCGAGGCCGCCGGATTGAAGAATTCGGCTTTGACGTAAAGCTGCACATGGTCCGGGGCGAGCGCGTTGATCCGGATACACGGCGTGTCGCCGATGGTGTCCATGACACTGTCGTATCGCCGTCCGCGCCCTTGGGTGGTCCGAAGGTCCTGAGTGCTCACTGTTTCCTCGCTGGTTTTTTTCGCACTGTGGGTATCTTGTATCTGAGCTGCGTTTGTACAAGGCACCAGGCGCATTAGTGCAAAGCACAGGGGCAAATCCGGACCCTTCCGTGGAATGCTCCTGTCTCGCCGACCTGACATTGTCAAACCGTCACGCAGTTTTTATCAGCTGGTCATCAGCCTGTTCCAGGGTCGCCCCAAATTAAATCAAACGGGGCTCTGGGAGTCCCTGCCCCCTAACGCTGCCCGGCCCGAAAGGCAACGTTTTCGGTGCCCCCCTTTGCCCGAAGCTTGCCTTGAGTCATTTTGGGAAACGGCGCCTAGCTGACGCCGCACGAGGTGTTCATGGACGCCAGACTTAGTGCGCTTCCAACCTGAATCTGCCGCGTTTCCGTTTCAATCTAGTCTAGCCCCGAGTCGGCTGCCAAGGGTGAAGCTGACGATACTTGCCCCTGACTTGCAAGCGTGCTGTTAGCCGACATTGTGCTCCGAACATTGCGGGAGTAGCGTTTGGGCCTTTGGCCACGGCTCGGCGACCGCTAGAGAGCAGGAGCGATCTGCGGACCGCGGACAAGGCGGCCTGGCAGCGCGCCGGAGGGTGACCCGTCCCGGTAGACGACCTGTCCGTTGACAATTGTCGCTCGGTAGCCGTCGGCCCGCTGGACCAGGCGGCGACCGCCGGACGGCAAATCGTAGGCAACTTCCGGCGCATGCAGGTGCAGGTGATCCAGGTCGATGACATTGAGATCGGCCTTGTAGCCGGGCGCGATGACCCCGCGGTCTGCCAAGCCAACAGCCTGCGCAGTACCGTGGGTAAGGAGTTTCACTGCTAGCGCAAGGGGCAGGCATTCCCCGCGTTGGCGGTCGCGCACCCAATGGGTAAGCAAGAACGTTGGATGGCTACCATCGCAGATGGTGCCGCAGTGTGCACCGCCGTCACCAAGGCCCATGACAGCAGCTGAATGACGCATCATTTCTAGAGACGTGTCCAGTGAGCCACTCTCGTAATTGCACAGGGTCACGTACAGCATGTTTCGCCCGTCGTTCTCTAGCATCAAGTCGTAGGCGAGTTCCTCGGGCGGCACGCCAGCGCGCTGCGCGCGTGACTGGATGCTTTGTTCGAACGGCTGCTCGTAATTGGGCGGATCGCCAAGTTGGAACATATGGTCGAACTCACGGGCCAGTCGCCCGAGAACGATGGTCGGATCCGGGTCGGCCGACTCGCTGAGGATCTTTGCCCTTACCTCCGGCCGTCGCAGCTCGCGGACCTTCTCACCGAACGGCAGGCGCGCCAGTTCCTGATAGGTGGGACACGTATAGAAGGTATTCAGGGTTAGTTCGTGGCCAAGCATGATGCCGATGGCGCGGCTGAGGACTTGCGCCTTTATTGGCAGGCCGTCCTCGGTGGCTTCCGCTGCCCAGTCGAGGACGTCGCGCCAGCGCAGTGTCATTGGTCCGTAGGCGCCCTCCAGCAGCGATAGGGACAGCGGACGTCCCGACGTCCTCACCAACCGTCGGAGCAGGTCGAATGTCGCCTCAGGGTCGTCGAAGTCCGAGATCATCTGCATGACGCCACGCCCGGCCTGTTTGAGCCCGCCGGCCAGCGCCATAAGCTCCGCATCGGCAGCCTCAAAGCTTGGCGTGGAGCGGCCGTCGCTGGAGCGGTGAAAGAACGTTCGTGACGTGGAAAAGCCCATGGCGCCAGCATCCACCGCATCGCGAACGATCGCGGCCATGCGGCTCAGGTCGGCCTCCGTGGCCGGTTCGCGATCGGCACCGCGTTGCCCCATGACATACACCCGGACCGGCGCGTGCGGGACGTAACCGCAGATGTCCATGTCGTACTGGCGGCTCCCTAGGACGTCCAGGTACTGCCGAAAGGTCTCCCACGTCCACGGCAAGCCTTCGACCAGAACAGGGTGGGGGATGTCTTCGACGCCCTCCATAAGTTGAATGAGCATTTCGTGCTGGTCCGACCGGCAGGGCGCGAATCCAACACCGCAGTTGCCCATGACCACGGTCGTGACTCCGTGCGAAGACGACGGAACCAGGCGATTCTCCCAAGTGACCTGTCCGTCATAGTGGGTATGGATGTCGACGAAACCGGGAGTGACGATCAGTCCGTTCGCGTCGATCTCTTCACGCCCACGCGGAGAAATCGCCCCGACGGCGGCGATGCGATCACCGTCGATGGCCACGTCGGCTTCCGTGGGATCGCCACCGCTGCCGTCGACCACCAGTCCGTTACGGATTACGAGATCGTGGGTGGTTGTCATTGCTAAATTCCTCCCAAGCACCCCTGCAGGTTTTGCATTGTGCTACTACCCGAGCGACCGACGTCCATTGGTCTTGCATGACCTAGGGGCGAGGAATTTCCCGAGTGTATTAGTATGACTTGGATCGGAATAGCGAGCAACCCAGCCGGTTTCTGCGCCCGGCAAACGACACGCCGTTGGCGGAGCGCCGAGGTGTGGTGGTACCGGGACGAAATTGATCCCTTGGCGGCGATCCAAGCATACTGATCCTTCCGAATCGGGTCAGGAGTGACGGTCAGTGCCAGCCGCCTGTGTGGTCGGCAGCTGAGGGTCCAGCCGAACAAATCTGGGCAAAAGCTGACCATCGGTCGGAATATTCCGCTTACCCCCGGATAAAGGCTGTGTCGATGGGCGGCGCGCTGTCATGGCGAACGGCGTTGACCATGAGATATAATGGGCAAATTAACCTATTTACCGGTAATTTGACCTAGGGCTGCAATGCCTTCATTGCAGGCCCGCTGGGAGTGGTTTTGCCTGTGGTTCGTCGAATTGGCCAACGGCAGCCGCCGGTTGCGGGCACATCCGTGGCGCCTGGAAACCGACGCCACAGCGGTAGCCGGATTTGCTCGACGAATGGGTCGAGCGATGAAGGGGACGCAACCCGTGGTGAAAAGGCGCTCCCCCCTCCTTGGATGCTTGCGTGCTGGTTACGCGGCGACCATTTCCGCGAGGTCCGTGTCCACGTCGCCGATGGGACGAATGCCGAATTCCGCCACCAGGATTTCGAGGATCGCCGGGGTCAGGAACGCCGGTAGTTTCGGACCGAGGCGGATGTTGCGGATGCCGAGGTGCAGCAACGCCAGCAGCACCAGTACCGCCTTCTGCTCGTACCACGATATCACCAGCGACAGCGGCAGGTCGTTGACGCCGACTTCGAAGGCGTCAGCGAGCGCCTGGGCCACCTTGATGGCCGAGAATGCGTCGTTGCACTGACCCATGTCGAGCAGGCGCGGCAGCCCGGCCACTTCGCCGAGATCGCTTTCGATCACCCGGAATTTGCCGCAACCGAGCGTGAGCACCACCGAGTCCGACGGCAGGCGCTCGGCCAGTTCAGTATAGTAGTTCCGTCCCGTCTCGGCGCCGTCGCAGCCGCCGATCAGCACGAACCGTTTGATGGCGCCGCCCTTCACCGCGTCGACGATGGGACCGGCGACCGAAAGCACCGCGTCGTGACCGAACCCGCTGGTGTGGTGGCGCGGCTCCGATGCGTCCGTGAACCCGGGCGCGGCCAGAGCGGCGTCGATCACCGGTTGGAAGTCGTGGTCGGCGATATGGGTGACCTCGGGCCAGGCCACGAGGCCGCTGGTGAACAGCCGGTCGCGATAGCTCGGCGCCGGGTTCTGAATGCAATTGGTGGTCATCAGGATGGCGCCCGGAAAGTCTTCGAACTCGCCGCGCTGACGCATCCAGGCGCCGCCGTAATGGCCGGCCAGGTGCGGGTGCTTGTTCAGCGCCGGATAGCCGTGGGCCGGCAGCATCTCGCCGTGGGTGTAGACATGGATGCCGGTGCCCTGGGTTTGCTCCAGCAGGGCCTCGAGATCGGCGAGATCGTGCCCCGAAACCAGGATCGCCTTGCCGGGCGCGTGCCCCATCAAGACTTGATGCGGAGCGGGCGATCCATAGGTGCCGACATGCGCGCCGTCGAGCATTTCGAGAACTCGGAGCCCTACCTCGCCGCAGCGTAGGTTGGCGGCCAGCAATGCGTCTGCCGGCGTGTCCGTTCGGGTGAGCAGGTCGAGCGCCTCGTGCAGAAAGGCGTACACGGACGGATCCTCGCGTCCCAGAATGCGCGCGTGGCTGGCATAAGCGGCGGCGCCTTTCAGGCCGTAGGTCAATAGCTCCTGAAGGCCGGCGATATCCGCGCCCAGCGCCTCGATGCGGGCGCCAACGCCCACCGTCCCGGCCTGTGCCAGCCGTCCCGCCCGGTCGGACGCCAAGATCATGCCGGCGGGGCCGTCGAGCGGCGTTGCATCCTTTCCGGCTTCGCTTGCGGCGGCTTCGTAGGCGGCGCGGGCGCGATCGCGCATGGCGACGGCCGTTTCCAGCAGCGCATCCAGTCGCGCGGGATCGAAATTGACGTTCGTAACCGTGGCGAACAATGCGTCCAGGGTGAACGCGTCCACGGCGGGGTCCGTTGCGCCAAGGCTCCGGGCGCGATGCGCATACATGGCGATCCCCTTGGTGGCCTCTAGCAGAAGGTCCTGCAACATCGCCACTTCGGGCGTCTTGCCACAGACGCCGAGGACGGTGCAGCCCGTGCCATGGGCGGTTTGTTCACATTGATAGCAAAACATGCGCGGTCTCTCCCGATGGTGATGGATGCCCTATATGTGTCCAAGGGGCGCCCATCCGCCTTGACCAGGGTCAAGCGGACACCAGCAAAGAGTGCGGGGGATAGTAAACCTGAGGTCGACCGGGTGCGCCGCAGGGCTACGGAAAAGAGGGAACGGCCGATGAGGGGCGAGACGCAAGAGCGGGCGATGGATCAACGGGACGAGAACATTGGCGTCTGCGAGCCCGAGCGCCTGCGCCGTGCCCCGCTGTTTCAAGGTCTGTCTCCCGAGACCTTGCGCACGGTTTTGTCCGCCGCTTCGGTCCGGCAGGTGGATGACGGTGCCACCCTGTTTATCCAGGGAGATGACGCCGACCGGTTTTATGTGTTGCTGGAGGGCTGGGTCAAACTCTACCGGGTAACGGAAGACGGCGACCAGGCGCTGGTGACCGTGGTGGCTCCCGGAGAAACCTTTGCCGAGGCGGCGATGTTCGCCAGCGCCCGGTTCCCGGTTTGCGCCGAGGCGGCCGGGGCGGCGACCGTGCTCGTTCTCGAGCGAACCCGGTTCACCGCCGCGCTCGCCGCCGATCCGGAAATCGCTTTATTTATGCTGGCGTCGTTGTCGGCCCGGCTTCGCCATCTGGTGGAGCGCGTCGAACAGCTGCAAGTGAAGTCGGCACCCCAGCGGCTGGGAGACTTTCTTACGCGTCTTTGTGTGCAGGCAAGCGGCCAGGAGACGGTCGAGCTTCCGTTCACGAAAGCGCTCGTCGCCCAGCGTTTGGGCATACGCCCCGAAACACTGTCCCGATCGCTTGCGGCGCTGCGCGCTCACGGCGTACATGTATCGGGCAGCGAAGTGACGATCGACGACGTCGAAAGCCTGCGTTCTTATTGCGAGCCGAGATAATCCGGCCGGCTGTCACCGGGGGAAAAGACATGCGGCGGGGCGGTGAGGCGCCTCGACCCGGGTGTTGCCAATAGCGCCAATATGGGCTTTTCTGCCCGCCGCGCGACGTACGATTTTAACATGGGGAAGGGAGAGTCTAATGCCACTATCACGCAAACTGGGTGCTGAATTCCTTGGCACCTTTTGGCTCGTTTTCGGCGGTTGCGGCAGCGCCGTATTCGCCGCCGCGTTCCCGGAGTTGGGAATTGGGTTCGTCGGCGTTTCTCTCGCATTCGGTTTGACGGTCCTCACCATGGCCTACGCCGTCGGGCACATTTCCGGCGGGCACTTCAATCCGGCGGTGACCATCGGGCTGTGGGCCGGCGGACGGTTCTCCACCGGCGAGATCATTCCCTACTGGATCGCTCAGGTTATCGGGGCCATCGCCGCCGCCGGCGCGCTGTACGTCATCGCCTCGGGCAATGCCGAGTTCGGCTTGGCAGCCGGTTTCGCGTCTAACGGCTTCGGCGAGCATTCGCCGGGTGGCTACTCCATGGGCGCCGCCATCGCCGCCGAGATCATCCTGACGTTCTTCTTCCTGATCATCATCCTGGGCGTTACCGACAGCCGCGCGCCGGCCGGCTTCGCGCCGCTGGCCATCGGCCTTGCCCTGACCCTGATCCACCTCATCAGCATTCCCGTGACCAACACCTCGGTCAACCCGGCGCGGAGCACCGGTCAGGCTATTTTCGTGGGCGACTGGGCGCTGGCGCAGCTCTGGTTCTTCTGGGTCATGCCGCTCATCGGCGGCGCGCTCGGTGGCTTAGTCTACCGCTGGCTTGGCGAAAATGGTAAGGTCGGCTAAGCTAACGGCAGAGAAAGGCCGGCGCGGCGGCGCCGGCCCTTCCCCCAACGAGAAAATGAGGGAGAGCTCAATGAAACGAACGCCCATTCCCAGGTTCATCGGTATCTCGGTTGTCGTGCTAGCGGCGACGCTGGCGGCGCCGGCGTTCGCGCAAGACAAGAAACCCAACATTCTGGTGATCTGGGGCGACGACATCGGCCAATCCAACGTCAGCGCCTACACCCGTGGTCTCGTGGGCTACAAAACGCCCAACATCGACCGCATCGCCAACGAAGGTATGATGTTCACCGATTACTACGGCGAGCAGTCGTGCACCGCCGGGCG
>JGI12210J13797_10825622_pt1 | contig 14043 bp, 15 predicted proteins | sample ElkSlonscriptome_3_FD_13797 | JGI IMG/M metagenome (IMG submission 13797)
CTCGGCGCGCCGATCGGGCGGCGGCCGGTGGGGCAGGGCTGGCGGCTCTTCCTGTGGCTGGCTGCTGCGTTCAATCTGGTGGTCGGCCTGCTCGGCATGCTGTCGCCCGAGGCGGGCGTCGATGCGCGGCTCATCGGGCTGTTCGTGTTCGCCTTCGGAATCGTCTATCTCCAGACCGCGCGCGATCCCGAACGGCTCGGCCCGGTTCTTTGGGCAGGCGTGATCGCCAAGGTTGGCACGGCCGCCCTGTTCGCGCCGCAGGGCTTTGGCGCGGACGGATCGCTGCTCGTCGCGAGCGCGGTGGTGATCGACGCCTTGTTCGCGGTCGGATTTCTCGCCTTCCTGCTGTCGCGCGGGGGCGAAGTGTGAGCCAGTGAGGCGCGTTTGCAGGGGGAGACCATGCGGTGAGTGACGATGCGACCCGGACGGGGGGATGCCTGTGCGGCAAGGTGCGTTACCGGTTCGAGGGCGAGCCGCTGATGTGCGTCACCTGCCATTGCAAGAACTGTCAGCGGCAGGCGGGAAGCGCGCTCTCGATCATCATCGGCGTGCGCGAGGACACGATGAGCATCGAGGGCGAGGTCACGACCTATCGCGACACCGGCGACAGCGGCGCGGATGTTCGCCGCCAGTTCTGCGGCACCTGCGGATCGGCCCTGTTCACCCGGCTCGACCATCCGCCGGGGCTGATGTTCATCAAGGCCGGGACGATCGACGATACCTCGCAGCTTCGGCCCGCCTTTCATTGCTGGACCAGGAGCAAGCAGGCCTGGACCCCGCTCGGCGACATTCCGGCCTACGACACGGTGCCGCAGGACGTGTAATCAGGGCGCGCCGTGCTGCGACTGTCTCGCAAGGAAAAACGCAGCTTTATCAGTCTCCTGCATCCCGATCGGAACCTCCTGGCGGAATCCGCCGTTGTAAAAATGCAACCTATGTTCGAAAGCCGCGCGCCCGGCGCGGGTCCCGGACAAGGCCGTGGGATGAAAGAGACGTGAGTACAGACGACGAGAGCGAACCCAAGTTCGGCCAGCAGGCCCTCATGCGCTTCGATGATGCGCCCGACCGTTTCCGTGCCGGGGACAAGGGTGATCGTTTCTCGGGCGCGTCCGGGGTCCTGTTCGAACAGGCCATGGCCCAGACCCGCATGGCGATCTGCCTGTCGGACCCGCACACGCCGGACCACCCGATCGTCTTCGCCAACCGCGCCTTTCGCCAGCTGACCGGCTATGGCGAGGAAGAAGTTCTCGGCCGCAATTGCCGTTTCCTGCAGGGGCCCAGGACCGATCCCGAACCGGTCGCCCGCATCCGCGAGGCGATCGCGAACGAGGATGTGGTGGTCGTCGAAATGCTCAATTACCGCAAGAACGGCACGACCTTCTGGAACGCGCTCCATCTCGGCCCGATCTACAACGATGCGGGCGAGCTGGTCTATTTCTTCGGCAGCCAGTGGGACGTGTCCGACGTGCGCGCCGCGCGGGCGGAGGAACAGCATGCCAGGGAAATGGCGCGCGAGCTGTCGCACCGCATGAAGAACATGTTCGCGGTGATTTCGGGGATCGTCAACGTTACCGGGCGGATGCGGGGGATCCAGTCGGAAGCAGCCGAGATCAATGCCCGCATCCAGGCATTGGGGCGGGCCTACGAAACCACGCTCGACGATGCGTCTTCGGGCAACATCGATATCGGCGGTGCGATCCGCGCGGTGCTCGCGCCCTATGACCAGGCGGCTGGCCGTCTTGCGCTGGAGGGCGAGGACGCGCCCATGCCTTTTGCGATCATCTCGATCGTCGGCATGATCCTGCACGAAATGTCCGCCAATGCGACGAAGCACGGCGCCTGGACGGTGCCCGATGGCCGGGTGCGCGTCAGCTGGGAGGCATCGGGCGAGGACGCGACGCTGGTCATCCGCTGGGAGGAAAGCGGCGGGCCGGCGGTCGATGCACAGCGGATCGAGGCGGGAACCGGGACCGCGATCGTCGACCGGATGCTCGCCACCGCGCGCGGACGGATCGAGCGTGAATGGAAGGAAAGCGGCCTGACCGCCACGATCACGGTCCCCGCACACGCGATCTGATGGCAGCTATCTGCACGATCCTTCTGCTCGAGGACGAACCGATCATCCTGATGGACCTGGAGTTCGCGGCCGAGGATCATGGCTGCGATCCGGTGTCCGCATCCAGTTGTTCGGGCGCTCTCGACCGGATCGCGACGCCGGGCGGGATCGATGTGGCGGTGCTCGATGTCAGCCTCGGAGGGGGCGAGAACTGCCTTCCGGTGGCCGAGGAACTGGGCCGGCTCGGGATCCCCTATGTCCTCCATTCGGCCGATCTCGATCGCCACGACGAACGGATTGCGAAGCTCGATGCCGAGCTGATCGCCAAGCCCGCCAACGCCGCCGACGTCATCGCCGCCGCCATCGCCCGCTGCGAGCGGTGCAATGGCGGCCGCACCTGAAGCGAACCGCCGGGGAGGTCCCGGCAAACAGCCGCTAGAACAGGCCCGGTATCTCGAACTGGGCCGGAGTGGGTCGGCGCGGCTGGAGCATGCGACGGGTGTCTGAGAGATCGACCGTGGCGCGCTGGCTCTGCGCGCTCGCACCGGCAATGCCCGGATCGCGGCTCGCGCTGATCGGCGTGCAGCTGCGCCCGGCAAGGAAATCGAGCGCCTTTGCGACCGAATCCTCGGCCGGATCGCCAAGCGGTTCGTCAAGGTCGTCGACCGCCGCGCAGGTGTTGGGCACGGTGGTTGCGAGCCCGTCGAAATACTCGCCCTCATCGTTGGCATTGACGGTCTGGAACGTCACCGCGCGCACGCGCAGATCGCACCGGTCGAGGTCGAAGCCGAACTGGCCGACGGGCTTGCCGAACGTGTTCGAGCCGATCAGCGCGACGTTGTCGCCGAGATAGGGGACCATCGAATTGATGACGAGTTCGCTCGCCGACGCGGTGCCGCCGCGTCCGATGAAGGCGATCCTGGCCGGCGAGACCGAGGTGATCGGTTGCGGGCTGGTAAAGACGGGATTGCCATTGGCGTCCAACCGCTCCTGGAAGCGCGCCTGATCCTGGAACAGCCGCGTCTCGTTCTCGTTCGATTTCGAATCGCGCAGCACGGTCCGGCTCCAGACTTCGCCGACATTGGGACCGCGCAGGAAATCGCCCATCAGGTTGGCGATCCGCACCAGCCCGCCCGAATTGTAGCGGAAGTCGATGATGAAGTCGGTGATCCCTTCGCTCGCGAAGAGCTCGAATGCGTCCTCGAGCTGGCGGTCGGCGGTCCCGACGATGAAGGTCCTCAGGTTGAGATAGCCGACCTTCTTCGCGCCGTCCTGAATGATCTGGACGCCGTAGCGGTCGGAAATGGGATCGAGACTGAAGTCGGTCTTGGTGATGCTCTGCTCTCTCACGACATTTTCCGCGGTGCGGAAGCGCAGCACCCGCGAAACGCCCGGATCGGACGGCCCGAGAGCGTTGACGACCGCCTGCGGGCCGCCCGATGCCATGAGGTCGCTGACAAGCTCTAGGTCGCTCGACGTGGTGCCGATTGCCAGCAGTTCGGTCCCGCGCTCGATACCGGCTGCAAACCCGTTGGCGTTCTCGAACGACTCGAGCACGAAGACGCGGTTGTTGACCCGGTCATAGGAGAGCCGGATCCCGAAACCGGCGCTGGAGCCGGAATTGATGAGTTCGTTCTCTTCCTCGATCGAGGTCGCGAAGGTGAAGCCGCGGTCGATTTCCTGCGCGCGCGCCGGGGCGACGCGGGCATCGAGGAAGTCCTGCACGTTGTTGAAACCGGACCGGCTCACAGTGTTGTCGAGCAGGTCGGGGAACAGGTACCATTCGTTCAGCACCGCATCGGCGAAATCGATCTGTTCGGCGACCGAGCAGCTGGCGCTGGTCGGTGTCGGCGTCGGGGTCGGCGTCGGGCCGCCGCCGATCGGAGCGGGATTGGAACCGCCGCCCCCGCATGCAACAAGGGCAAGGGCAAGGCTTGCGGTAAGAGCGGTACGACCGATTTGCATGAAGTTGCGACTCCGAAAATGACGGCAAGGACGATATGATATGCGGACACGCCTGGGCGAAACCGCTTGCCTCATGCAATGCAAGGCGCGCGAGGGCAAGTCGGCGGGCAGGCATCGCAGGACGGGCATCGCAGGGCGGGGATCTCGGGGCAAATCAACAGGCAGGTCCGGCGGGCAGCCGCAAGGCGTCGCAGGCGCCTTCCTGCACCGCCAGAGCGCCATTCAGCCCCGATTTCTCCTGTTTTCCGCAGAAACCGGGGCAAAAGACCGCCTTACAGTCTCGTATCCGTCAAGCAGGGACACTAGCACAGCAGGAATGAAAGCAAGCAAGTCATGAAAGAACTACCCCAGTGGATCGCCGCGAAGCTGCCTTCGGGCGCGCGCCACCCCGGTCTCGCCATCGCGCGGCTGGGGGATGAGCGCATGCTCGCCAAAGGCGGCTTTGCCCTGTCGAGCCCGGCCTTCGCCGCCGGGGACGAACTGGACCCGTGCTTCACCGCCAAGGAGGAGGACGCGGTCGCCCCGCCGCTCGAATGGACCGCGCCCCCGCCCGGATCGCAGGAAATCGTGATCCTGGCCGAGGACGCCTCGACCGACTCTCCCGAGCCGCAATGCCACTGGCTGGTGTGGGGGCTGCCGGGGCAGAAGGGCAAGCTGCTCGAAGGCGAGACCCCGCCACGAACGGGCAAGAATGCGAAGGGCAATTCGGAATGGCTCCTGCCCAATCCGCCGCTGGGCGAGACGCGGCATTACGTCTTCCAGGCCTTTGCGACCGAATTGCCATTGACCAACATGCCGGGCGCAACGCGCGAGGACATCCTGAAGGCGATCGAAGGGTCGGTCACGGCCTGCGCCGTCCTTCCCGCGCCCTTCACCGGCACGCCCGAGGACGGCGGTTTCCCGGTTGGCGACGACGAGTTTTGAACGACCTGCCACGAAAAGGAGATGGATGATGGCTGGCAATAATGCACTGCAGAAACCCGTGCAGCTTTCGGGGGACCTCGAAGCGGTGGTCGGCAAGGGTCCGATGACCCGCGCCCAGGTCACCTCCAAGGTCTGGGAATACATCAAGGCGAACGACCTTCAGGACCAGAAGGACAAGCGCCAGATCAATCCCGACGACAAACTGGGCGCGGTGATCGGCAAGGACCAGATCTCGATGTTCAAGATGACGGCGGCGGTGTCGAAGCACCTGAGCTGAAGTCCCGATCGGTCAGCGGCGCGCGATGCGATAGGCTCCGCGCCGCTGGTCGAGCGGCTTGCCCTTCCACGACAACGTGATGGCGCCTTCCTCGAGCAGGCTGTCGACGCTTTCGTGAACCTCGCGCATCCGCGCGCGCCAGTCGCCTTCAGGCCCGGCGAGCCTTCTTGCCGCCTCGCTCGGGCAGATCGTCTTTCCGCTGCCGCGCTGGTCGAGCAGCGCGAGGATTGCCGCCCGCACGGTCATCCCCGGACGGGTGCGCCCTGTCCCGGCTCCCAGCCCGGCGGGGCCAGTTCGAAACCGGCAAAATCGAAGCCCGGCACCACCACGCATGAGACGAGCGACCAGCCATGGGCGCCCCTGTCAGGCGCAAGCGGACGCGTCGCCTGCCAGTGCCCGGTCGGGACCACGCCCTGCGGCGCCTCGCCATTCGCCACGTCCGCGCCAAGCCGCACGCTCGCCACATCGGCATGGTCTCCCGCGGCCAGCCGCAATTCGAGCGGGTCGCCCGCCTGCCAGATCCACAGCTCCTCGGCATCGACCCGGTGCCAGTGCGATGCCTCGCCCGCCTTGAGCAGGAACAGGATTGCCGTTCCCGCAGCGCGCTCGCCATCGGTTCCGGGCTGCACGCCCGCGCGCCACGTCTCGCGATACCAGCCGCCTTCCGGGTGAGGCTGCAGCTGCAATTGTTCGATCAGCGCCTCGGCGCTATGGACCGGGGCGGACCCACGCTGCGTCATCGGACTTCCTTTCGTCGCAGCCTCTAAAGGGAGAGCCCGCCATGATGCAACACGCCGCCCGCCCGCTTCTCGCCGCCATGCTCTGCACCGCGGCGCTGCCCGCCACCGCGCAGGACGCGGCCGAACCGCGCACCACCGGCCCGCAAGCCGAGCGCGCAGAGACCGTGTTCGACCCCGCGGTGGAGACCGCCAATGCGGCGCTCGAAATGGCGCCGGTGTTCGACGGGCACAACGACGTGCCGATCCAGCTGCGCGCGCGCTTCGACAACCGGCTCGCCGGTTTCGACTTCGCCGACACGACCGCCACCGGCGAAACCCATCCCGCAGGCCGCACCATGCACACCGACCTCACCCGCCTTGCCGAGGGCAGGGTCGGGGCGCAGTTCTGGTCGGTCTATGTCCCCACCTCCTTGAGCGAGGCGGAGGCGGTGCAGATGACACTCGAACAGATCGACGTCACCCGCCGCCTGATCGACCGCTATGACGAGCTCGTCTTCGCCCGCACCGCCGACGATGTCGAGAACGCCTTTCGCGCCGGGCGGATCGCCTCGCTGCTCGGCATGGAGGGCGGCCATTCGATCGGGTCGAGCCTTGCCGTGCTGCGGCAGATGCACGATCTCGGCGTGCGCTACATGACGCTCACCCACAATGCGAACACGCCGTGGGCCGACAGCGCCACCGACACGCCCGAACATGGCGGTCTGACCGATTTCGGCAGCGACGTGGTGCGCGAGATGAACCGGATCGGCATGCTGGTCGATCTCTCCCATGTCAGCGAGGAGGCGATGGTCGACGCACTCGAAGTCGCAAAGGCACCGGTGATCTTCAGCCATTCGGGCGCGCGGGCGGTCAACGGCCATCCCCGCAACGTACCCGACAGCGTGCTGCGCCGCCTGCCCTACAATGGCGGCATCGTCATGGTGGTGGCGCTGCCCGGCTATCTCAACGAGGAGCGCCGCCAGTGGTTCGCAAACCGCGAGGCCGAACAGGCGCGGCGGGAATCGCTCTTTCAGGGTCAGCCGGACAGGGTGAAGGCGGCGATGGAGGAGTGGGACGCGGCCAATCCCGAGCCGGCGACGACGATCGCGCACATGGCCGATCACATCGACCATGTCCGCGAGGTCGCGGGCATCGAATCGATCGGGATCGGAGGCGATTTCGACGGGATGCCGAGCGGGCCCGAAGGCTTCGAGGACGTGACCGGCTATCCCGCGCTTTTCGCCGAACTGGCGCGGCGGGGCTATTCGCAGGCCGAGCTGGAGATGATCGCGAGCCGCAACGCGGTGCGGGTCATGCGCGAGGCGGAGCGTTACGCGGCGAGCGTGCGCGGCGAACCGCCGATCGAAACGCTCATCCCGAAGGCGGAGTGAGGTTCATTCCTTGAGGGGGTCGTGCCCCCAGTTCATCAGGCTGAAGCGCCAGTCGCTGTCCGCGATGTCGCCGTTCGGCCGCTGGGCGGTGTGGCGGGCGATGTAGCCGTTGACCGTCTTCATGTGGTCGTACTGGTCGTCCGAAAGGTCGTCCTTGTTCGTGCGCTTGATGTCGACGATCATGCGGCCCGACTTATGGCCCTTGCTTTCGCCGCCATCGCCATCGGCGCTGATGCCGACGCTTTTCGATTCCTCGGTCCCGAGCCATTCCTCGAGCTCCTTGGGAGCCATGTTCACGCGCTCGTGAAAGGTCTCGTAGACCTCTTTCTTCTCGTCCGCGTCCATCAGGAGCGGTCCCATTCCTCGAGCTCGCTCCCGCGTTTCAGCACGCGGTCGCCGTCCTCCTGCCTGACGAGATAGGCCGGGTTGTCGCTGTCGCCCTTCTTGGTGATCTCGGAGCCCTTCAGGGTGCGGGTCACTTCGCGTTCGAAGCGTTCCTCGACCTGTCCGTGGCCTTCGCCATTGCCCCAGTTCCATTTGACGTATTGCCCCGTCTGGAAGCTGTCGGAATTGCTCATCGCTCTCTCCTCGAAGGGTTTACTCGGCCGGATCCTCGACCGTCGATTCCGGGGCGCTGGGCTGGGTCGTCGGGACGGCCGGGATGTTCTCCTCCTCGACCCCGTCCTCGCGCATTTCCTCGACCCGCTCGGTGGCGAGTTCGGCGCTCTCGACATCGCCTTCCTGCAGGGCGGGGATGATCCACGCGATGCTCATCGCGACGATCGCGATCAGGGTGGAGATGATGAGGATCCAGCGCGCGCGCCCGGATGTCTCGCCTGCGCGTGCGGCGTCGTCCTCGATATGCGTGGCACCATCGGCGCCGGTTCTGTTGTTGGTGTCGGCCATCTGATTGCCTCCCCTTTGGAAAATGTCTCGCCAGACCAACGGAAGCGCCGCTGGCCCGTTCCGAGACGGGGAGCTAACCGCGAAAAAGGCCGCCTAGTCGCGCAGAAGTTCGTTGATCCCGGTCTTGGCGCGGGTCTGCGCGTCCACCGTCTTGACGATCACCGCGCAATAGAGCGACGGGCCGGGGCTGCCATCGGGCAGGGCCCTGCCGGGAAGCGAGCCGGGCACGACCACGGCATAGGGCGGTACTTCGCCGCGGTGGATTTCCCCGGTTTCGCGGTTCACGATCTTGGTCGACGCGCCGAGATAGACACCCATCGATAGCACCGCGCCTTCGCCCACGCGCACGCCTTCGGCGACTTCGGAGCGCGCCCCGATGAAGGCGCCGTCGCCGATGATGACCGGATCGGCCTGGAGCGGTTCGAGCACCCCGCCGATCCCCGCGCCGCCCGAGATGTGCACGTGTCTGCCGATCTGCGCGCACGATCCGACCGTCGCCCAGGTATCGACCATCGTGCCTTCGTCGACATAGGCCCCGATATTGACGAAGCTCGGCATCAGGACGACGCCCTTGCCGATGAAGCTGCCGCGCCGTGCGACTGCGCCGGGGACGACGCGGAAACCGCATTCGCGAAAGCGCCGCTCGCCCCAGCCGCCGAACTTGTTGGGCACCTTGTCGAACGCCGCGGCCCCGCCCGAACCGTGCTCGATCAGCCGGTTGTCCTGCAGGCGGAAGGACAGCAGGACCGCCTTCTTGAGCCACTGGTTCACGCGCCAGCCGCCATTCCCGTCAGGCTCGGCGACGCGCGCCTCGCCGCTGTCGAGCATTGCGAGAGCATCGCTCACCGCGCCGCGGATGTCGCTGCCGGGGGTGATTTCGGAGCGGTTCTCCCACGCTTCCTCGATTTGGGCGATAAGGGTGTCGGTCATGGGGCCTCCGGATGGAGCGAACGGGGTGCGCGTCAGCGCGGGGATCACGCAAGCGCTGCTAGCGGGGCGGGTGGGGCTGGGCAAGCACCTTGGTCAGGCCGCAAGGCACCCGGCTTGCAAGCGGCGAGGCATGGGGAAACCTCCGTTCCCGCGGCAAAGGAGCGCGACGGGGCGAGGCGCAATGCTAAGGGGACAGCGATTCATTTTGCAGTCGGGACTGCGCGGCTAGAAGGGGATCGCCATGACCGTTTCCGTGATCGATTGTCGCGGCCCCCTTCCGGGGCCTGTCCCCCGCGCCGCGAAGCCATCCGTTCCTGCAGCCGGCGCGCCTTTCGATGCGCCCGCGCCCGATCCCTGCGCGCCCGTGCGCTGGCGGCAGGTGGCCGCTGTCCGGGCGGCGCGCGTGCCGGCGTGCACGGGCCGCGCGCTCGTCGCCGCGGTAGCCTGCGCCGCGCTTGCCGCTTGCGGCGGAGGCGGAGGCAGCGGCGCAGGCGGTGTCGTCTCCCTGCCCCCTCCACCGCCTCCACCCCCGCCGCCTCCGCCGCCACCCCCTCCTGCGCCGACCAATTTCGACACCGCCGAATTCCGCCGGTCCGACGGGCCCGGATTTCACGGCGCCGACACGGCCTGGCGCGAAGGCTTCACCGGGGCGGGAGAGATCATCGCGGTGGTGGATTCGGGAATCGATTCGGACAGCCCCGAATTCGCCGGCCGCGTGCATCCCGATTCGCGCGATGTCGCGGGCAATCGCGGGATTGATCCGGAGGACGATCACGGCACCAATGTCTCGCTCGTCGCTGCCGCCGCGCGCAATGGCCGGGGCGTTCTCGGCATCGCTTTCGAGGCCGAGATCCTCGCGATCCGCGCCGACCTGCCGGGCTCCTGCGCGGGCGACACGCTCGCCGATCCGACGCTGTCGTGCCGCTTTCTCGACAGCGACATCGCGCGCGGGGTCGACCTTGCCGTTGCGACGGGCGCGCGCGTGGTCAACCTCTCGCTCGGCGGAAGCGGCATTTCCCGCGAACTGTTCGACGCGGTCCGGCGGGCCGCCGATGCCGGGCTCGTCATCGTCGTCGCGGCCGGGAACGGCGGCGACGGATCGGATCCCGATATCGACCCGTTCGAGCCCGATCCCTTCGCGCAGGCGCTGCTCGATGCAGGCGGGGCGAATGTCATCATCGCCGGATCGGTCGACGACACCGGTGCGATTTCCGCTTTCAGCAACCGCGCGGGCGCATCCGCCGCTTCGTTCCTGAGCGCGCGCGGGCAGGCGATCTGCTGCGTCTATGACGATGGAAATCTCTTCGTCGAGACGATCGACGGGCAGCAATTCCTGACGCTTTTTTCCGGGACCAGTTTCGCAGCGCCGCAGATCGCGGGCGCGGTCGCGCTGCTGGCGGAGGCGTTCCCGAACCTCTCGGGCGAGGAGATTGCGGAAATCCTCCTGCTTTCCGCGCGCGATGCAGGCGCTGGCGGGATCGATGCGATCTACGGGCGAGGCATTCTCGACATCGCCGCCGCTTTCGCTCCGCAGGGGACGACGAGGCTTCCCGGAAGCGGCACGGCCCTTGCGCTGGGAGAGGATTTCGCGGTCGGCTCGGCCGCGATGGGGGATGCCTTTTCCGCGATGAGCCTCGAGACCGTGGTGCTCGACCGGTACGACCGCGCCTTCCGCCATTCGCTGGGCCAGCGCGCGAGGGGGGCGGCCCAGGTGCAGCGTCTGCGCGGCGCGGTGGAGCGCCCCGGCTTCACCCGCTCTGCCGGGGGCGAGGCGCTCTCGCTCGCTGTCACCATGGGCGAGACGAGCCGCGCGGCGGGGCTGCAATGGGCGCGCGACCTGCGCCTCGCCCCCGAAGAGGCCGACGGGGCGCCGGTGATTGCCGCCCGGATCGCGGGACGGATCGGCCCCGATCTCATGGCCGGCTTCGCGATCGGTCAGGGCGCGCGCGGTCTTTCCCGGCAATTGCAGGGCGGGGCGGCGCCCGCTGCGCGCCCCGCCTTCGCTCTCGCGCCGGAGGCGGGGCAGGACGAAGGCTTCACCGGCAGCAGCGAGATCGCCGTTGCCGCGCGCCACGCCTTGGGCGCGTGGGGCCTGACCGTGTCGGCCGAACGTGGCCGCGCCTGGCTGGGCGAAAATCGCCGCGCGGAGGAGACGATCTTCGGCCTTGCCGAGCACCGCCCGACCAGCAGCATCGCGCTTGCTGCCGACCGGCGCCTTGGCGGGCTCGAGGCAAGGCTTGGTGCGACCTGGCTGGCCGAGGAGGAGACCGTGCTCGGCGCGCATTTTCACCGCGCCTTCGGCATTGCGGGCGCGGACACTCTCTTCGTCGACGGCGCGCTGACACAACACCTCGCGGACGGGTGGAGCGTCGGCGGGGCGATCCGCGGCGGCGTGACCGCCCCGCGCGCCGGAGAGATGCTGGGCGATGGCTCGCAGATCCTGTCCCGGGCCTGGTCCGTCGATCTGGCCAGGGCGGGTGCGCTCACGCGCTCCGACCGGATTGGCCTGCGTCTGAGCCAGCCCTTGCGGGTCGTGGGCGGGGCGATGCATTTCGACCTGCCGGCGGGGTGGAACTATGCCAGCCAGAGCGCGGTTATCGCCCGCCAGTCGGTTTCTTTCGCGCCGGAAGGCCGCGAGGTCATGGGCGAGCTTGCGTGGTCGACGCCTTTTGCTTTCGGCACCGGCCCATGGGGCGCCCGTTCATCCGGCAACGGCACGGTCAGCCTTTTCTACCGCCGGGAGCCCGGCCATTTCGCCAATGCCCCCGCCGATATCGGCGCGATGGTGAGCGTCAGCGCGGCCTTCTGAGCTATTCGGGCATCCCGGCGGCCAATGCGAACTGGTGGGCGCGCTCCACCAGCGGCTGCACGCGGTCGCTCATCGCCTTGGCATGGGCGGAGGACGCGGTGCCGTCGATCACCCGCTTCTTGATCCCCTGCATGATCCCGGCGAGGCGGAACAGGTTGTAGGCGAAATACCAGTCCATCGGCGGAACCGGATAGCCGGTGCGCGCGACATAGCGTTCCACGGCCTCGGCTTGCGACGGAATGCCGAGATCTTCCAGGTCGAGCCCGAGCAGACCCGCGCGGCCATCGGCCGGATTGTGCCAGTTGAGCATGAGATAGCTGAAATCCGCGATCGGATCGCCCAGCGTCGACAGCTCCCAGTCGAGCACCGCGATGATCTTCGGCTCGTTCGCTGCAAAGATCACGTTGTCGAGCCGGTAGTCGCCATGCACCACGGAGGAATTGTGCTGCGCCGGGATCGTCTCGGGCAGCCATTCGATCAGCCGCTCCATCTGCGGCATGTGCTCGGTTTCGGAAAGCTTGTACTGCTTGGTCCAGCGCGCGATCTGGCGCGCGCAGTAATCGGTCGGCTTGCCATAATCGCCAAGGCCGATTTCGGCGGGATCGTTGAGGTGCAGCTCCGCCATCGTGTCGATCAGCGCGTGGTAGATCGCCCGGCGTTCCTCGCGCGTGGAACCGGGCAGCGCCCCGTTCCAGAGGGATCGCCCGTCGGCCATGCTCATCACGAAGAACTTGGACCCGATGACCTCCGGATCCTCGCACAGGCCATAGGTGCGCGGGACCGGAAAGCCGGTCGGGTAAAGGCCCGTCATCGCGGTGTATTCGCGGTCGACCGCGTGCGCGCTCGGCAGCAGCTTGCCGAAGGGCTGGCGCCTCAGGACATAATTCGTCCCCGGCGTCTCGATCCGGTAGGTCGGGTTGGACTGCCCGCCCTTGAACTTGGTGTAGCTGATCGGCCCTTCGAAACCCTCGACATTGCTTTCGAACCAGGCGGTCAGCGCATCGAGGTCGAGCCGGTCGGCCTCGGGCACTTCGACCGTGCCCACCATTTCCTTGTCGAAATCGATCTGGGGTGCGTCTGTCATCGGTCCCCTCCTCAGTCGAACACCACCACGCTGCGCGCCGAATGGCCGTTGCGCAGGCGGTCGAAGCCTTCGTTCACGTCATCGAGCGAAATCCGCTCGGCAATGATCGTGTCGAGGTCGAGCAGCCCTCGCATGTAGAAATCGACGAGGCGCGGCAGGTCGACCGGAAAGTGGTTCATCCCCATGATCGCGCCCATCAGCTTCTTGCCGCCGAGCAGGTCCATGGCGGAAAGGCCGACCTTGCAGTCGAGTGGCATCATGCCGAGGATCACCGCGGTCCCGCCGCGGCGCAGGCACTTGACCGCGAGATCGGCCGAAGCCTGCCGCCCGACCGCCTCGATCCCGTAATCGACGCCGCCGCCCGATAGGTCGATGATCTGAGTGGCGGCATCATCGGCCATCGCATCGACCGTGTGGGTGGCGCCGAGCACACGTGCGAGCTCGCGCTTTTCGGGCAGCGGGTCGGCGGCGATGATCTTCGATGCGCCGGCGATCTTCGCGGCGTTGATCGCGGCAAGGCCGACACCGCCGCAGCCGACGACCGCTACGCTTTCGCCCGGGGTCAGCTTGACCGCGTTGAAGATCGTGCCGGCGCCCGTCGTCACCGCGCAGCCGATCACCGCGGCGCGGTCCAGTGGCATGTCCTTGGGAATCGCGACGCAGGCATGTTCGTGGATCAGCATCTGTTCGCTGAGCGCGGACAGGTTGAGCATCTGGTTGACCGGGTCTCCCCCGGCCCGCGTCATGCGGGGCGCGTCGCCCTTGGCCCGGCGGGTGTCCCCGCCAAGGCACAGCGCCATGCGGCCGGTCACGCAGAACTCGCAATGCCCGCAGAAGGCGGAAAGGCACGAGACGACATGGTCGCCCGGCTTCACTGTCCTGACCTCGCTGCCGACCGCGCGGACCACGCCCGCCGCCTCGTGCCCCGGAATGCAGGGGAGCGGGTGGGGATAGGCGCCGTCGATGAAGTGCAGGTCCGAAT
>JGI12210J13797_10029221_pt1 | contig 14040 bp, 11 predicted proteins | sample ElkSlonscriptome_3_FD_13797 | JGI IMG/M metagenome (IMG submission 13797)
CAATTCGATCCGGGTGAGCGTGGACAAGCTCGACGCCCTCATGAACATGGTGGGCGAGTTGGTGATCACCCATTCGATGCTCAGCGACGCTCGGCGGCGAGATGCGGCAGTGGAGGCATTCGATGCGGCACTCGAGCGCCTCGACACCGACACGCGAGCGCTTCAGGACACCGTCATGCGGATCAGAATGCTGCCGTTTCGTCACGTCGCCCAGCGCCTCCCTAGGGTGGTGCGTGATGTCGTCAAGGCCCGTGGCAAGGAGGCAGAGCTGGTCGTCGAAGGGGAAGATACGGAGCTCGACAAGCGTGTGCTCGAGGGGTTGGCCGATCCACTCACCCACATCGTGCGCAATGCGGTCGACCACGGCCTCGAACCTCCCGATGAGCGAGAACGCCAGGGGAAGTCGAGATGCGGTGTCGTCACCCTCCGAGCTCGGCAGGTCGGCGGTCACGTCGACGTCACGATTACCGACGATGGGCGCGGGGTGAACCGCGCCGCACTGCTTCGCAAGGGCATCGAACGGGGAATCGTCGCTCCAGACACCTCCAAAGACGACCTCGACATCAAGGCCGTCATGTTCGCGCCCGGACTGTCGACCGCCACCGAGGTCACCGGCATCTCGGGTCGCGGCGTCGGCATGGATGTCGTCGCTCGGAACGTCGAAGCCCTCGGAGGCGTCATCAGCATCGATTCGGAGCCGGGCTCGGGCACCAGCGTCCACCTCCGACTTCCTCTGACCACCGCCATCATGGAGGGTCAGTTGATTCGAGTCGGTGACGAAACCTACGTCCTCCCCCTGCAGACGATGCTCGAAACCACGAGCACGGCGGACGTCCAGCGACTGCCTTCGGGGCAACGAGTATGCACCTTCCGTGACGACATCACCCCCGTCGTCTGCGTCTCGGCGCTACTCGGCACCGAGAGCCGCCATCCCACTCCGAGCCTCTTCGTCTTCGCCGAGAGTGCCACGGGAGTCGTCGCGCTCTGCGTCGACGAGATGCTCGGCCAACAACAGGTGGTCGTGAAAGACCTCGAAGCGAACTATCGCGAGATCCCGGGGATCGCAGCCGCAACCATCCTTGGCAATGGTGACGTCGCGATGATCCTCGACGTAGACCAACTCTTCACCATGACCGTGGGTCACCCCTCCCTCGACAACCTCGAGGCGGCAGAATAGCCATGAAACAATACCTAGCCTTTTTGTGTGGTGGCGAAGACTTCGCACTCCCGATTCACTACGTCGTCGAGGTCGCGCGCCACCAAAGCGCCGTGAGAGTCCCGAATGCCGACCCCGCGGTGGTCGGCGTCATCAACCTTCGCGGACAGATCATTCCCATCGTCGACATGTTCGTACCCTTGGGCCTCGAGGGTGCCGCATCCGGTGTACACCGTGTCGTCGTATTCACCCGCGTAGCATCGTGCGAGAGTGAGCACGCGCGTACCATTGGACTCCTCGTGGACTCCGTGACGGACGTCATGGACATCGACGACGAGCAGATCAAGACTGCGCCGGCCGGCGACGCGTTCGTGGCGGGCATGTTCTATCGCGACGACATCGCCTATGTCGTGCTGGAGTTGGAATATCTCGTCCAGCAGTCTCTCACAACCCTGGACGTCGCGAGCTGAGGTGACGATACGCGACTTCGACTTCACCCGCTCCGACTTCACGCGTCTGCAGAAGCTAGCGTTGCGCTATTGCGGGGTGACGATTCCCGATAACAAGCAGGCGCTCGTCTACGCCCGAATCGTCCGCCGCTTGCGCGACCGGAATCTGCCATCCTTTCGCGCATACTGCGACTTGGTGGAGCGAGGGGATCCTGAAGAGACGAGGTATATGGTGGGCGCCCTAACGACCCACGTCACCTCCTTCATGCGAGAACCCCATCACTTCGATTTTCTTTCGCAAGAGCTCGAAGCCCTCCGCTGCCGTGCGAATGGCCAGGCTGTGCGCGCCTTTTCGGCCGGCTGTTCGACGGGGGAGGAGGTCTATACCTTGGCCATGGTCATGCGGGAGGCTCTCCCGGCGCATACCATCGAGGTCGTGGGCGGCGACGTCGACGAGGAGTGTCTGGCCACTGCCCGCAAGGGCGTCTATCGCGCCAAGATGCTCGATCCCGTGCGCGCCGATTGGCGCCGACGATACTTCTCGCGCGGCACCGGCAGCAACACGGGCCTCGCGCGCGCCAAGCCCGTCCTGCACCAAATGACGAGCTTTCGACCCTTGAACCTCTCGCGCCCCCTACCCAGTCTCGGCACGTTCGACGTGGTCATGTGTCGCAACGTTCTCATCTACTTCGAGCACGACCTCGCACGCTCGATCTGCTCGCGGTTGGCTGAGCTTCTCAACCCGGGCGGGTACCTCATTCTCGGCCATTCCGAGAGCACCAACGCGCTCCATCCGGAGCTCGAGCGGGTAGGCGCCACCGTCCTGCAGCGCCGGCTTCGGAGCGCCAGCTAATGGGAGGCCACCCCACGACCGACGATGACGGCCCGGCGTTGGAGGTCGTCGTGGTCAGCGCATCGGCGGAGACGCGACGCGTACTGGGTCGACCGCTCCGGGTCGTTGGAACGCTGCGCCCAGTATCTTCGCTCGCCTTGGCTCGGCGGCGTGTGCAGCAAGGCAGAGCGGCGGTGATCGTCGTCGATGCCGAGCTCAACGGCGCCGCCGATACCTGTGCGTATTCGTGCGGGGTGCCGGTTCTGATCGTTGGGGCGCAGGCCAAGCTGGCGCGACTGCAGTCGGAGGGCGCATCCCGGGTCACGGGGTGGTTTGCGTGTATTCCGGGCGCAGTGCCAGGAGACGGGCTCGCAAAGTGGGTGGCTGGCGTGGTACGGCGGGCGAGGTCGAAGACCCGCACCCGTCGCGGCAGCCGAGAGGCCGTGACGGCGTCGGGTGGTGCCTCGGCATCGAAGGGCCGCTCCGGGCAGGCGACCCAGCGGGAACACGCCCCGCCCGTGCGTCGGAGCTCACCGTCGCCCTCGCGTCCGGCGACGGAGGTGTTGCGTCCGTCCACGATGCCTCCAGAGGGCTCGAGTGCTGGCTTCAAGCCGAGACGGACGCGCGGGACTGACGCCATCATCGCGATCGGGGCGTCGACCGGGGGCACCGTGGCCCTCGAGGAGATGCTGCGATGTCTGCCCGAGGCGATGCCCCCGATCGTCATCGTTCAACACATCCCCGAGCGGTTCAGTGGCAGCTTCGCCCTCCGGCTCGACAAGCTGTGCCGGCTGCGGGTCAGCGAGGCTCGCGATGGAGAGCGCCTGGCCGATGGGCGTGTCTACGTCGCCCAAGGCGCTCACCACCTGGCCGTCCGCCGCGACAATGGCGCCCTCGTGTGTCACGTATTCGAAGCCCCAAAGGTCAACGGGCACCGGCCATCGGTGAGCGTGCTCTTCGACTCGGTCGCCGCCACCTGCGGCCATCTCGCCGTAGGCGTCATCATGACGGGCATGGGTCGCGATGGTGCGGATGGGATGTTTCGGATGCGTCGAAGCGGTGCGCGGACCATCGCACAAGATGAGGCGTCGAGCGTGGTCTGGAGCATGCCCAAAGCCGCGATCGACCTCGGCGCGGTGCAAAGTGTCGTTCCCCTCGCCGGCATAGCGCGAGCCTTGGTCGGCGCCTGCGCCTCGGCGTAGCTACGCTGCCATCGGCCATCGGAGGGCCTCTGACGCCCTCGCCGACGCGCCGGTGCACGACGGTTTCCTCGCCCGTCGGACGGCCCCTTTTGTCCGTCTCGGCGGCCTGGGGCCTACAGTTCTACATCACCCTACATGCCGACTTCGTATGACAGGCGATCTGTTGCCTCGGCGGGTCCAGGCTCGACAGGCCAAGATGACGTTTGTGCGGCCTATTCTGATGCGGGTTCACCTTTCCGATGTTGGGGCGCCCTTGCCGCCTCGAAGCCTCGCGCTCTCCGTCATGCTGATTCCCGAAGGGATCCGCATCAAGACCCAGGCGGACAGTTTGCAGGGCACACGCGGCCTCGTACGACCGTGGGTCGCCGGGCTGGCCGTGTGGAGCGCCGGATGAGGAGGTCGAGCCTGGCCGTCGCTCGGGCACGGGTGCTTGTTCCCTCGTTCGACATCGAACGCACCCACTAGCAGTCCCACCACGGCGCTCCAGCAACGCACCGCGCCTCCAATGATGCGACTCGAGGCCCTCGCGGTCGTCCGCCGCGACCGCCACCGCGGCGTGCAAGTCGAACCCGTCGAGACGCGCATGCATGGGGCGGTGCCGGACATGCGCCCGATGAATGTGCAGGGGGTCGCGGATGCGCCGCACCCGTCGACCCGCCTCCGCGCCCAAGGCCTGCAACCCGCGGAGCGATGCTTGCTGAATCGGGAGGGTGCAGCGTGGCTAGCGCCGGCGCCTCCGTGGTCGCGGGGTCGGCCGGTGCCGACGGTGCGCCATCGTCCTCCTCGGTGTCGATGAGCCTCCGGCGCACTAGCAGCCGATGGATGGGGCGCACGACGGTCTTCGGCAGGGTCGCGACCTCCTCGTCGGTCGGGGGCGGGAGGAACGCCCCGCCCTTCATCACCGCTGGTCGCGTCGAGGAAGGCGGGCAGGTGCCGCCGAAGGACCTGGTGCAACACCCCTCGCTCGGCTTCACGCGGAGCATGAAGCCGCGGCGAGCCCCCCAGCGGGTTGGAGACCGCGGCTTGCACCATGGATCGGTCTCCACAGCAAGCGGTGGTCCATCACGGTCACCGACTTCCGGTGCCTTGGCCCCATCGAAGGTGGCGACCGCCGGTAGCCGCCATGGCAGCCGTCACCTTGGGCGCCCGCGCAAAATTGCACGCTTGTGTAAGTCGACCCGCCGTGACGACGTTGAACCCTCCAACCCATCGACCCCCACCCCAGGAGGGACCCATGCCTAAGAACACGAAAGCGGCCGCCGCGGCGGTACTGCTCACGAGTCTCACGTGCCTCATCGGAGAGGCCGCCGCCTCCCCCGCGGCCGTCATGTGCGAAACCCGGCAGGAGCTCGCGGTGGCCATCGAAGACGCCGACGCGATCGTGGTCGCCGAGGTGCTCGAGCGGACCGACCGGGTCACCAAGCTACCCGACGGCAGCTGGAGCTCTGGTCCCTACCCGCGACGCAAGCTGGACTTCGTGCGCACCTATCGCGTCGTGCGGAGCCTCAAGGGGGAGATTGGTGCCGACACCGTGGTGGACGGGAGCGGGAGCTGTACGAGCAACCCGCCGGGCTATCCGTCCTGCCGTGCCCCAAAGGCGCCCCCAGAAGGAGAAACGACCGTGGTCTTTCTGACGAGGGACGACGGGGGCCACTTGCACCCGTTCGATCCGTTTCCGACGCGCTACGGCTTCCAATGCCCCGCGCCCGAGAACACTTCGCGCACGCTGGCGCAGTTCCCCGAGATTGAGAAACGGGTCCTCGGAGCCACGCACGCCGAGCCCGACGCCGAGCCGGTTGTGGACGTCCGCGACGACGAGCCCCCTCCCCCCATCGAAGACGAGACCGATGGGGACCTGCGCACCGACGATGGGCGTCCCCCCCCCGCCACGCCACCGGGAAAGCTCGCCCCTGGACCCAGGGGTTGCGCGTGTGCGGCCGCTCCGGGGGCGCACCGCGGCCCTGCTGGCGTTGGCGCGCTCGCTGGCCTCTTCGCCCTCGGCGCCATCCTTCATCGACGCCGCCGCAAAGGGGGCGCGACGAGCAGCGCTACTCGAAGGTGTAGGTGAACTGCACGCCGGTCGGGTCGGCGGTCGGGGTCTGCACGCGGCCGCCCTTGAGGGCATCGCGTACGCAATGCTGTGCCGACTCGTTGAAGTCGTCGGCCTTCATCACGTCGACCCCTTCGGCCCTTGCACGGAGGCTGACGAGGAACTGGATCTTCATCTTACCGCGCGCGGCCGGGTCGTGTTCCGCGATGCAATCCGCCGCCTTCGGCGCCATGCGCTCGAGGAAGGAGGCCACCTTGGGCACCTCCCCGCCGCCGATGAAGGACGGTTCGCTCACCTTCACCCGGGGCGGCTTCGGCGGCGGGGCGGGTTCTGGGGGCGGCTCTGGAAAGGCGTTGCTCCCAGTTGGGAGCGGATTGGCGTCGCCCACCGTTGTCCCCTCGTCCGCGGGCTGGGGCGCCGGCGGGTCTTCCCCACCGGGGACGGGCACGGCGGCCTCTCGCGGCGTCGCGGTCGGCGGGGGGCCCAGCTCGGCCGGCGGGGGCGAGGCCGGACCGCAGGCGAGCAGGGCTCCGGCAGCGAACACAAAGATGGCTCTCATCACACGCACCTTGTGGCCCGTTGGGCAGCGGCTGGCAATGATCGCTCGCGGTCTTCAGGGTCGCGCCATGGTGGTCTCGATGATCTGGTCCGACAGCTCCATCGACCGCTCGGCCTCGTCGGCGAAGTAGTCGCGCACCTCGAGGAAAGCCTGCACGAACGCATCGCCATCGTCATCGGCGAGGGCGTCGCAGAGGGCCTGCGCCTCGCGCAAGAAGGTGGCCCGCACCGCCTCCCCCTGCGGATTGCCCCGCATGATCTCGAAATAAAGCTCTGGCTTCTGGGAGAACAGACGGCCCACCATCGCCAGCTCGAGCCGGTAGATCGGGCTCGTGTACGGCAGACTCGACGCAAGCGGGTATCCCGTCGCCCGCAGCGCGCGCCCCATGGCGATGATGCCGAAGTGCGTGAGCACCTGCACGATGCTCATCATGGCGTCGTGGTGCTCGGGGCTACATCGGATCACCTCCGCGCCCATGCGGCCGAGCTCCGCTTGCCACCACGCCGACATGGGCCCGGGCTTCACGTCGCAAAGCACGACCTTCTGCCGACGCAGCGAGCGCACGGTGGGGCCGAACATGGGATGGGTGCCGAGGGCTTCTCCTCGGCTCTCGGCGAGCGCCACGCAGACATCCGCCTTGAGGCTGTTGATGTCGCAGAGCAGCGCATCCTCGCGCACGAGCGGAGCATAGAGAGCCACCACCTCCTCCGCGTGAGCCATGGGGACGGCCACCATCACCACGTCGGCCGCGGACACGACGCTCGGGTCCACGCGATCCCCCTCGTCGATGACCTCGATCGCATGCCCCCGCGCGGCAAAGGCTGCCCCGAGCATCGTCCCCATCTTGCCGCGACCGCCCACGATGAGGATGCGGCGCGAGGCGCTCGTCGCCTCGTCGTCCCCCGGCGTCTCCTGGAGGCGATGGGATGCCTCGATGAGCTGCCGCAACAGCGCGCAGGCCAGCTCGGGGTCGAGGCCGATCTCCTGCGCGTGGGCCTCCGCCCGACGGTAGACCTCTTGCTCGCGCGTTCGGTCGAAGAGGTGACGTCCCGTGGCGCGTTTGTGGTCCTTGATCTGCGCCACCACGGCGAGCCGTCGGTGCGCGAGGCCCAAGAGCTCGTGATCGATGCGGTCGAGCTCGGCCCGCAGGGCTCTGAGCGCCTCGTCGTCGCTCACGGAGCCACCCGTGGTTCGAGCAGTCCCTTCAAGCGCTCACGCGTCTGGCGCAACACCCTCTCCGTCGTCTCCCAACTCATGCAGGCGTCGGTGATCGAGACCCCACGACGAAGCGTCGCCGGGTCGGCCAAATCTTGTCGCCCCTCGTGGAGGTGCGACTCGAGCATGAAGCCGATGATCGATCGGTTGCCGTCACGGATCTGGCTCACGCAGTTTTGGAGCACCAGCGGCTGCATGTCGTGACGCTTGAGCGAGTTGCCGTGGCTACAATCAATGACCAGGTTGGCGTCGAGCCCTTCGGCCCGCAGCGCCTGCTCGGCCATCGAGACGCTCACCGAATCGTAGTTGGGGCGGCTGCCGCCCCGCAGGATGATGTGAGCCCACGGATTGCCGCGGGTACGAAAGACCGCCGAGCGCCCCTCGTCGGTCACCCCGAGGAAATGCTGGGGCCGGGTGACCGCCTGCAGCGCGTTGATGGCCACCGCGATGTTGCCGTCGGTGCCGTTCTTGAGGCCCACCGGGGACGATAGGCCGCTCGCCATGTCGCGGTGGGTCTGGGACTCGGCCGTGCGTGCGCCGATGGCGGTCCACGCGATGAGGTCGCCGAGGTACTGAGGCGTGATGGGGTCGAGGGCTTCGGTAGCCACCCCCACCCCCATCTCCGCAAGCTCGCAGAGAAAACCGCGAGCCCGGGCGATGCCCTCCTCGATGTGGAACGAATCGTCGAGGCGCGGGTCGTTGATGAAGCCCTTCCAACCCACGCTCGTGCGCGGCTTCTCGAAGTAGACGCGCATCACGAGCAGCACCGTGTCGGCCACCTCCGGCCGGAGCCCCTGCAAACGCCGCGCGTATTCGGTGGCGGCGTCGAGGTCGTGAATCGAGCAGGGTCCCACCACCACCAGGACGCGTGGATCGCGGCGGGCGAGGATCTCCCGAATGGCACCTCGGGTCTTGGCGACGGTCTCCGCCGCGGTCCCACTCAACGGGATCTGCTCTGAGAGCTCGAGCGGGGTCGGGAGCAGCTCGCGCGAGACGATGTTGACGTTCTGAAGTCCCTCGGTCGATGGCACGAGGGAGAGCCTAGCAGCCCGTCGAGAAGTCGCCCCGCTTCAGGGCGGCCAGTGGCCCTCGCGCCGCAAATCGTCGAGGAGCGCCTCGTTGAAGCGCTCGACCCCCCGCTGATTGAGGTGATGGAAGTCCATGAAGTCGGCGAGGGGCTCGAGGGAGAGGCGCTCGTTGTAATCCCAGTAGACGACGCCTGCCTCGGCCGCAGCATCACGAAGCGTCGCCCGCAGTGCCGGCAGCCCTTCGATGATCGCGAGGTGGTCCGAAGGCAGGGGGTGGGTAACCCAAGCCACCGTCGCCCCCTGGCCCTGAGCGAGCGCCGTCAGCGCGAGCAGGTGCGAGCGTTGCGTCGCCGAGATGGTCACCGAGAGCGTCTCCTCCGAGGACCGCAGCCGGCTGCGCTCGCGCCGGGTCTCGCAATAGCCACCGGCCACGTACGTCTCGCCCTCGATGGGCTTCTGCTCGACGTCGCCGAGCTCGCGCGTGAGCCCAAATCCCTTCGCGATGGCGTAGTGAACCGCGCCCAGGTGCCGGGCCCCGACCGCCATTGGCACCTGGCTCGAATGGAAGCGCGTATTGACCAATAGATCGCGGGTGCTCTCGAACCCATCGCCGGCCAGGTTGTGGGGGTAGAGCTCGACGACCACGAGCCCGGGCCGCATCGCCGGCAAGTACCGCGCCGCGACGTAGTGGGCATTGAGCGGCGTCTGGTTGGTCGACCCGAGATTGAAGGCCTGATGGCCGCCCTGGGCGAAGATCCGGGTATCGAACCCTCGATAGGCATGGGAGCTCCCGAGGAACACGACATCTACTGATCCAACCTCCTCGGCCTCACGAAAGCGCCGAAGCGATTGGAATCGGCCGCCCGGGGCGAGGTCATGTCCGGTGAGCCAAGCGAGCATGCTGTGCTCACCGAGCGAGATACCCGCGGCTCCGGCAAGCCCTCCGAGGTACAGCAAGCCCACCACCGCCACGAAGAGCACCCGCCGCCGCCATAGCGGCGAGGTCTCGTTCGTCACGGGAGGCCAGTGGTTCATCAGAATTGGAAGTAGATGAATGGGGAATGGCTCTGGGTGGCGGCGAGCAGCACCCAGACGCAGAGAGCGGCCCAGGCTAGGCCCCGGACCGGCGGCGCAGGCGTGGGGAGGCGAAGAGCCCGGGCGCGTACCGCTTCGACGATGGCGAGCGCAAGTGCGGAGACACCGAGCACCCACAGCTCGAGGCCGAGGTGCGTGCCGGGAAGGGCGGCGCCGAGCTCGGCGCCGATGGATCGGGGGTAGCTCACGGGCAGCCTCAGCAGCAGCTCGCCCAGGTGCGTCAGGTCGTTCGCGCGGAAGATGAGCCACCCCAGACAGACGAGATGAAACGTCCCCACGACACGGAGGGTGTGCATGGCCGCGCCCTGCCTCGGGGCCCCCCCCTCACGCTCGGCGAGGCGCCCCCACAGAACCCCCGCTACCAACAACGCGCCGTGGTACCCGCCCCAGAGGACGAAGGTCCAGCTCGCCCCGTGCCAGAGGCCCGACAGGACGAAGACCACCATCAGGTTGAAGAGGTGACGAGAAAGGGTAACGCGGCTCCCGCCGAGGGGGATGTAGACGTAGTCGCGGAACCACATGGAGAGGGTCACGTGCCAACGCCGCCAGAAGTCCGCGGGGGACGAGGCCGCGTAGGGCCGACGGAAGTTCTCGCTCAGATCGATACCGAGGACGCGCGCGGCGCCGATGGCGATGTCGCTATAGCCCGAGAAGTCGCCGTAGATCTGGATCGCGAAGGCGTAGGTTGCCAGCCAGATGGTGACCCCCTGAAACCCTCCAGGATGGCCGTAGACGGCGTCGACGATCTTCGCCGCCCGATCGGCCACGACGACCTTCTTGAAGAAGCCCCAAAGCATGAGCCCGAGGCCGGAGATGCAGCGACCGCGATCGAAGGTGAAGCCTCGGACGAGTTGCGGCAGCAGGGTCGTCGAGCGCTCGATGGGACCGGCGACCAATTGGGGAAAGAAGGACACGTAGAGGGCAAAGCACCCGAGGTGGCGCTCTGGCTCGCGTTCTCCGCGATAGACGTCGATCGTATAGCTGAGGGTTTGAAACGTGTAGAACGAAATCCCGACCGGAAGCAGCAGCTCGAGCGAGGGGAAGTGGGCTTCGACCCCGGCCCATCCGAGGCCTGTCTCGAGGCTCTGGCTGAGGAAGCCGAGGTACTTGAAGCTCACGAGCAGCCCCAAGTTGACCGCGAGGCTGACCCCGAGCCACCACCGGCGCCCTTTCCCGGTGGCAGCGCCGAGCTTCAGGCCCGCCAGGTAGTCGACGGCCGTGGAGGCGACGATGAGCAGCAGATAGGCCGGCTGCCACGCGCCGTAGAAGATGTAGCTCGCGACCAGCAACACGGCCCAGCGGTGACGAGCCGGGACGAGGAAGGTCGCCAGGACGACCAGCGGAAAGAAGCCGAAGAAGGCGAGCGAGTGAAACAGCATCGCCTATCCGTTGGGCGCCACCCAGCGACGGGTGCGTTGTGTCGGGCCGGGCATGCGGCTCACTCGGGCGGGGCCAACAGGGCGTCGACCTGTCGCGCCCGCTCCTTCGGCGGGGCCCACGGGGTGTAGGTCTCGGTGTCGACCGAGCGGCCGAGGATCCGCTCGACGGCGAGCACCCCGAACATGCGGTTGGCGGGCGTGTCGTCCTTCAGCAGGGCTGCGATCTGCGTCAGCGCCGCGAGGCCCAAGGCCCCGTCCCCCACGGGGGTGCGAGCGTAGGCGTGCGCCGCGACGGCATGCACCACCGGCATCTCGTGTTTCAGCCACACCTGTCCGGCCGTCGCCTCGGGCAAACCCTCGACCTCGACCTCCACGCCCCAGCCGCTCTTCAACTGCGCCACCGTCCAGCCCAACGATTGGTCGAGGTGGCAGAGGTTGCACGCATTGGGCATCGCCTCTTTCAGCATACGGGGCTCGGAGGGGGAAGAGATGCGGTGGCTGCGAATCACGTCGTCGAGCCCGTGCACGATGCGCGGCATGTGGCAGTCGAGGCAATTGGGAGCGCTCTCATCGCCGTGCCGGTGGTGCTTCTTCGCTGCCTCGGGTGCGGCCAGCTCTTCGTGACACGAGACGCAGGCCGCGACATGCGCAGGATTGTCGACCGGCGCGTTCGGAACCGGGCCCGCCTGATGCGGATCGTGGCAGTCGGTGCAGCGGATCTCGCTGGCACAGTTCCCGGCTCGGACGTCGAGGCCTTCGCGCGAATTCCAGGTCGCGCCTCCGTGGGGGTAGAGCGGCCCATTGGAGACGGCCGCGTGGCACTGGCTGCATATCCCATTGACCACGTAGGCGCTCTCTCGCGGAGCTTCCGGTGCTTCCTTGGCCATGGTCAGCCCCGGCCCGCGAGGCCAGAAGCTGATCGCCCCGCCCTCCGCCACGTGCTCGCGCCCTCCGAAGTGGCAGCTCTCGCAGCTGATCCCGAGCGTGACCAGATCCCAGTCCTCCACCACCGGCCGCCGCTCCTCGTCGAAGGCGGGGTGCTCGCGTGGAGGGTCGAGCTTCACGTCCTCGAGGGGAAACCCCGCCACGCGGTCCTGACCCACAGCCTCGAGCCGCATCGCGTAGGGAAACGTGTTGTGGCAGAGGATGCAGGTGCGCCGCCAAGTGCCGCCTCCGGGGCGCTCGTCGTAGCGGAAGTGTGCCTGTAGGGCGCCCGCCCCGTCGAACTCCTCTTTCGTCTGGGCCTCGTCGTAGGTTTGGGGGAACCATTGCTTGCGCCGCAGCCAGTAAGCAAAGGGCAACTTCTTCTCCATGCGGTAGACCACGTCGTCATGCGGCTCGGGGCCCACGGTCTGCACGCCGATGTACATCTGCACGAAGCGAGAGCCCACGACGCGGGTCACCTTGAAGCGCCGGACGAGCTTGCCGTCCCGCATGACGCTCATGACGTAGTCGCCGGTTCGGCGTTCGAACACGACGCGCGCCTGGCCGTAGTCGAGACCCACCCCGGAGAAGTCGCCATCGACGGTGTTCGCGTGTGCGTTCCGATTCATGCGCGCGTGAGGGTGCAGCTCCCAGCTCGCGTAGTTCTTCGCGTGGCAACCACGACAGGCCTCCGGCCCGACGTAGTCGTACTTGAAGATGTTGCTGTAGTCGGCCGACGGCAGCTTCGGGGGCACCGAGGCCGATGGCGCCGAAGCCGCCGTGCTCGCGGAGGGTACGTTGACGGTCCCTGGCTCGAACGCGCGCCAGACATCGACGCCAGCCACGCCGATGACGATGGCGGAGAGGCCGACCGCCAGACCGATGCGGCCCTTGTCACCGGCGAGGGTCAAGGTCTCCCCTCGCCTTGCACGCAGGAGCTCCCGCTGCATCTTCTCCGGCCATCGTCTCGCGATCGTAGACCGTACGCCCAGTCTCGTCAGGCCTCGCGGGAGCGCCCGCCCCCTATCCGTTTCGCGTCGGGCCCGATAGGTTCCGCGCCATGGATACGCAGAAGGTCGAGTTCGACGCCCCCGACGGCCATCGCCTGGTCGGTCGCCTTCATCGGCCGCTCGGTCCCCCGCGGGCCTACGCCCTGTTCGCGCACTGCTTCACCTGCAGCAAGGACATCAAGGCCGCGGTCCGCATCAGCCGGGCCCTGGTCGACCGCGGCATCGCGACCCTCCGCTTCGACTTCACCGGCCTGGGCGAGAGCACGGGCGACTTCGCCGAGAGCACCTTCTCCTCCAACGTGGGAGAGCTTCTCCGCGCCGCCGCCTTCCTCGAAGAGCACCACCGGGCCCCCGACCTCCTCATAGGACACAGCCTCGGCGGCGCCGCCGTGCTCGCCGCCGCGAGCCGTGTCCCGTCCTGCGCGGCCGTCGCCACCATCGGCGCACCCTACGACCCGGCCCACGTGAAGCACGTGATCCCCGCGGCGGAGATCGTGGCGCGAGGCGAGGCGGAGGTAAAGCTCGCGGGCCGAACCTTCCGCATGAAGAAAGAGTTCCTCGACGACCTCGCCGCGCAGGACAACGAGAGCCGGATCCGGGACCTCGGGCGGCCGCTCCTCATCATGCACGCCCCCGGGGATACGATCGTGGGGATCGACGACGCGGGGCTCATCTACCAGGCCGCGCGTCACCCCAAGAGCTTTGTGAGCCTCGACGGCGCCGACCACCTCCTGAACGAGGAGGCCGACGCGAGCTATGTCGCCGACGTCCTCGCGGCGTGGGTCAGTCGCTATCTTCCCGACGCCTCGCCAGCCTCCGATGGTCCGCGCGAGCTCCTCGTGCAGACCGGTCGCGAGGCCTTCCGCAACCGCATGACGACCGGCCCCCATACCCTCATCGCCGACGAGCCGACGTCGATCCCCGGGGGCACCGACTACGGCCCCGCCCCCTACGACTACCTCCTCGCCGCGCTCGGCAGCTGCACGTCGATGACCCTCCGCATGTACGCCGACCGCAAGAAGTGGCCGCTCCAGGGAGTGAAGATCGTCCTCCGCCACGAGAAGGTCCACGCCAAAGACTGCGAGGAATGCGAGACCCGGATCGGGAAGCTCGACGACATCCAGAAGGAGATCACCCTCGA
>JGI12210J13797_10046894_pt1 | contig 14038 bp, 12 predicted proteins | sample ElkSlonscriptome_3_FD_13797 | JGI IMG/M metagenome (IMG submission 13797)
TGCGGTCCGGGAAACAATGGCGGCGATGGCTACGTCATAGCACGCAAATTGCGCGAGGCGGGCCATATTGTCGAGGTCATCGCTCCGATCGCGCCACAGACGGACGCGGCCAGAAAGGCGTATTCTGCCTGGGGTGGAGATGTGCGCGGTTCGGGCGGGAAGGCGGGCGGGGGCGTATTCGTCGATTGCCTGTTCGGCAACGGCCTGTCGCGTTCCCTCGATGCCGAACATGCTTTGTTGCTGCGCGATTGTGTCGCACGGCACGCATTCTCGGTCGCCGTTGACCTGCCCTCTGGCACTGCCAGCGACAGCGGAGATAATCTGAACGAGCGGCTGCCGATGTTCGATCTGACCCTGGCGTTAGGAGCGTGGAAGTTCGCTCATTGGTCGCTCCCCGGGCGAACCCGCATGGGGGAACGGCGGCTTGTCCCGATCGGGATCGAACCGGTCGAGGGCGCTGCCCACCTGATAACGCGGCCGCAGATCGAGGCGCCCTTGCCCGACAGCCAGAAATACAAGCGCGGCCTCGCGGCGATAGTGGGTGGCTCCATGCCGGGCGCCGCCATTCTGTCCTCACGCGGGGCGCAGCGTGCGGGCGCGGGATATGTGAAGCTGTTCGCGCCGCATTCGCACCCTTCGGTCACGCCCGATCTGGTGGTCGACAAAACGGCTTTGGATCAGGCGCTGTCGGACGATCGCATAGACGCGATTCTCGTCGGTCCCGGGCTTGGGCGGGATGAAATGGCGAAGGACAGGCTCGCAACCGCGATCGGCGCGGGGCGACCAATGGTGCTCGATGCCGATGCCCTGGTCCTGCTCGCGCCCGATATGTTGAGCCGCGACCTCTCCGCGCTGATGACTCCGCACGACGGAGAGCTTGAGGCGCTGTGCCAAAGTTTTGGCGTCGTCGCGAAGGGGCGGCGCAATCGTGCGACGGCACTGGCACGGAGCGCTGGCGCAGTGGTGCTGGCGAAAGGCCCCGATACCGTGATCGCCGCGCCCGATGGCCGCGTGGCAATAGCAAAGCCGGCGCCGAGCTGGCTTTCGACAGCGGGAACGGGGGACGTTCTGGCAGGGGTAGCAGTCAGTCGTATGGCGAACGGGGCGGATCCCTTCACCGCCGCGAAGGAGGCCGTCTGGTTGCATTGCGAGGCAGCGCGTCAGTGCGGTCCGGCCTTCACCGCCGACGATATCGCCCACGCCATTCGCGGCGCGATTGCGCGATGTTTGTGATGCGCCTGCGAGGTGGACTAGGCATGACGGTGCGTTGGCACACGCGCACGAAACATCCGTGAGCGACATGCGCGAAATCGTCAGGCTGGCGGCCAGGGGCGACGGCGTCACCGTTAGCGGCGAACACGTGGCTGGCGGCGTTCCCGGCGATCAGGTCGACCCGGATGGCTCGATCATTCGCGGCGAGCATCACGTCGAACCACCCTGCCGCCATTTCGAGCGGTGCGGTGGATGCCAGCTCCAGCATGCCGACGAGACGGTCCTGCATTCCTTCGTGCGAGAACGGGTCGCGGGCGCGGCAAGGGGGCAGGGCCTCGCGGTGGGCCATTGGCTCGACGCACACCTGTCGCCTCCGCACAGCCGCCGCCGCGCGACCATGCATGGATTGCGGGAAAAGCGTCGCGCGGTGCTGGGCTATCGCCAGGGTCGTTCGCACCAGATCGTCGATCTCGCCGAATGTCCGGTGATCGAACGCGGCCTGATGGCCCTCGTCGCACCGCTGCGGAACCTTATCGGTCGCCATGGCGGGAAGAACTCGATCGATGTTGGTCTGACGATGAGCGATCAGGGAGTCGACGTCGGGCTGTCGAATCTCGAACTCGATGGGCTCGCCGCGACGGAGGATGCTCTCGAATTCGCGCGGTCGCACGATCTCGCCCGGCTGACGGTGGACCAGGGATACGGGGCCGATGTGCTGTGGGAGCCCGAGCCGACGACTATGACTCTCTCGGGCCTCCCGGTCGCTTTGCCGCCCGGCGCTTTCCTGCAGGCGACGGCCGATGCGGAAGCGGTGATGGCCGCCGACGCGCGCGAATGGGTGGCCGGGTCGTCGAACATCGTGGACCTGTTCGCCGGATTGGGAACATTCGCATTCGCTCTCGCCTCCGCGGGCGAGGCCGGGCGCAGGATCGCGGCGGTCGAGGCCGAACGAAGCGCGCATCTTGCCTGCAAGACGGCGGCGGCGCGCACGGGCGGCACGGTTGCCGCCCTCCATCGCGACCTGTTCCGCAATCCGCTGCAACCGTCGGAATTGCAGCGTTTCGACGCGGCATTGCTGGATCCGCCGCGGGCAGGAGCGCGCGCGCAGATCGAGCAGATCGCGGCAAGCGAGTTATCGCGGGTCGTCTATGTAAGCTGCAATCCATCGAGCTGGGCGCGCGACGCCGAGAAATTGATCGAAGGTGGGTTCGTCCTGGAGAAAGTGCGGCCGGTGGGTCAGTTTCGCTGGTCGACCCACGTCGAATTGATCAGCCTGTTCGTGCGCACGTGATTTCGAATGATCGGCGGTCTGTCCCATACCGGCAACCGCGAGTTTTCGCTCAGCGTTCGGCCAGCTTCGCCTCGGCGAAAGCCAGCAACCCGCCATAGGTTTCGAGCATTTCGCCATCGACATCGTCATCCTCGATCACGATATCGAGACAATCTTCCATTTCGGTCAGAAGCGTCGCAACCGCCATGGAATCGAGCTCTGGCAGATGGCCGAACAACCCGCTCTCGCCATCCAGCGCCGCGGCCTGCGCCGGATCAATACCGAGGACCTCGACGATGACCGCCTTGAGCTCGCGATCCAGTTTCGCTCGGCTTGTCGACAGGCCGACATCGTTTCCGCTCATGGCGGAATTGTTCTCGGTGCCCGGATGTGCGCTCATCGAAAGACGGGTTCCCATAATCCTATCCGCTACGGCATCGGCCATCGCGATGCCTGGTGCCTCGCGCCGCGTCTAGAGCCCGCGCCGAGTCGTGGCAAGCGCCCGGACCATGGCTGGCGGCGGGCCGAGATTGACCGCACGGACTTGCCACGGGACCGAGGGACCGCGATAGGCGCGATCGATATTCGCTTCCGACCCGTTTGACAGGACCGCTGCCGTTGATGCCGACGCGACCCGAACCCCGATTGCGACCGATCGATCATGTCGTCGAATTGTCGGACGCGCCCGACCAGACCGGCGCTCCGGCGCTGGTTCTGCGGGATCGCGTTCTCGACTACGCAACGCTTCGTCACCGGGTCGCAATACTCGCGGGGTGGTTGCAGCGCGAATGTCCGCATCCCGGGGCGCGCATCGCGAGCTGGGCGTCTAAGGGCGAGTTGACCTGTATCCTGCCGCTTGCGGCCGCGCGGGCGGGGCTGGTGCACGTGCCGATCAACCCGCTGCTGAAGCGCGCGCAGGTCGCGCACATTATCGGCGATAGCGGGGCCAGGATGCTGATTGGCAGCGCGCCGCGGCTCGCCAGTCTCGAGGATGGCGATCTGCCGCCAGATTGCCGCCAGATTGCCGATAGCCTCGCCCTGCAACATTCGGATGAAGCGGCTGTTGCACTGGCGCCGTCCGAAGCCGATCCGGGCGAACTTGCGGCTATCCTTTATACCAGCGGTTCGACCGGCCAGCCCAAGGGGGTGATGCTGAGCCATGCGAATTTGTGGCTCGGCGCGGTCAGCGTCGCACAATACCTGCGGCTTGCCCCCGATGACGTTACGCTGGCGGTCCTGCCGCTATCCTTCGACTATGGCCAGAACCAGTTGCTCTCGACATGGTATGCGTGCGGCAGCGTGGTGCCGCTCGACTTCCTCGTGCCGCGCGATGTCGTAAAGGCGTGCGCACGGCATGGCGTCACCACTCTCGCGGCTGTCCCGCCGCTATGGGTGCAGCTGGTCGAAACGGGATGGAGCGATGAGGCGCTTAAATCCTTGAGGCGATTGACCAATAGCGGAGGCGCGCTGAGCGAGAGGCTGGTGAGCGATCTTGCAACCACCTTCGAAGATGTCGATCTGTATCCCATGTATGGACTGACAGAGGCTTTCCGATCGACTTATCTCGACCCTGCTCTGGTCGAAAAACATCCGACTTCAATGGGTAAGGTGGTGCCTTTCGCAGAAATTCTCGTAGTCGGGGACGACGGAGAAATCGCCCGCGCGAACGAGGAGGGCGAACTGGTCCATTGCGGACCGCTCGTGGCCCAAGGATATTGGCGCGACCCGGTGCGGACGGCCAGACGATTCAGGCCCGCACCGTCGCAATCACGCTATGGCGGAACGGCGGTCTGGTCCGGCGACCGGGTGCGGCGCGACGAGGCTGGCCTGCTGCATTTCGTCGGCAGGCGGGACGCGATGATAAAAAGCGCCGGCAACAGGATAAGCCCGCAGGAGGTTGAGGATGCCGCCATCGCCAGCGGTGTCGTGGCCGAAGCAGCCGCGATCGGCCAGCCCGACGAACGGCTTGGCCAGATCGTCCATCTCGTCGTGCGCGGCGATCGGGATGAAGAGAAAGAGCGCGATCTTGTCAGGTATCTGAAGTCCGAACTTCCCAACTTCATGCATCCCCGGCAGATCACCTGGCGCAGTGCGATGCCGCTTAGTGCCAACGGGAAGATCGACCGGACGGCGCTGGAGCGCGAGCTTGGCGAACGGGGCGCATCGTGAAAGCCAAGCCGACCGGACCGATCCCGTCAGGTTGGGAAGTGCTCGATGGCGAGCTTGGCATCGCAGGGCGCACTGCCAGCGAGTGGATCCGGGAAGCCGGAACGACGCCGCTCTTCCTCTATTCGCGAGACCTGATCGGTCGCCGCATTGCCGACCTGCGCGCCGCCCTGCCGGACCGGATCGGCATCAATTACGCGGTGAAGGCCAATCCGTTCGCGCCTGTGATCAAACACATGGCGCCGCTGGTCGATGGCTTCGACATCGCCTCGAGCGGTGAGTTGAGGATGGTCAAGGCCGCCGGGATCGACCCCGTCCGGGTCAGTTTTGCAGGTCCTGGAAAACGCGATGACGAGATCGAGGCCGCGATTGTTGCCGGCGTGACGCTCAATTGCGAATCCGAGGGTGAAGCGCGGCGCGCGCTCGATATCGCGCAGCGTATCGGGCGGGTGCCCATGATGGCGATCCGGGTGAACCCGGATTTCGAGATCAAGGGATCCGGGATGAAGATGGGTGGCGGCGCCAAGCCGTTCGGCGTCGATGCCGACCGCGTCGCTGCGCTGGCACGCACGATCATCGCCGAGGGAGCCGAATGGCGCGGGCTCCATATCTTCACCGGAAGCCAGACTCTGAGTTCGCAAGCCATCGCCGAAGCGCAGGGCAAGGTTCTGAATCTGGCTGGTAAACTGGCGTCGGACATTGGGCAGGCTTTGCCCAGGTTGAACCTTGGCGGGGGTCTCGGCATCCCCTATTTTCCCGGTGACGAGCCGCTCGATCTCCCCGCTGTCGGGGACGCATTGCGCGAATATCTGGACGACCTGCCAGCGGACCTCGCGCAGACCGAAATGTGCCTCGAACTGGGCCGCTATCTGGTGGGCGAGGCGGGTGTCTACCTGTGCCGCATCGTGGATCGCAAGGACAGCCACGGCATCACCTATCTGATCACGGATGGCGGGCTCCACCATCAACTGGCTGCCTCGGGCAATTTCGGGACTGTCGTGCGTCGCAACTATCCCATTGCGATAGCCTCTCGTTTCGAGGCGCGAGCGACCGATATCGTGAATGTCGTCGGCTGTCTGTGCACGCCGCTCGACCGGCTTGCCGATCAGGCGCTGCTGCCACGGGCCGATGTGGGCGATATCGTCGCGGTATTCTGCGCCGGAGCGTACGGCGCAACGGCCTCTCCGGCAGGCTTCCTGGGTCATGGACCCGCAAGGGAAATTCTTGTCTGATCGTCTCGAGAAAAAGCCAGATTTCGCATTTCATGGCTAATCGTTTGTTCACCAATATCGCCTAGCCGTTCTTGATCACAGAACGGCGATCGGGGTGCGACCAGCCCCGGGCCGGATCGCGGGAAAAGGTCGGCGCGCTCTTCATGAAGGAAGGTTCGTCCGAAACAGCTCCCCGCCGGGCGATTCACGATCTAGGTGAGGCAAGCACGTGTACGAGCAATTCTACGACCTGACCAAAAGCCCCTTTCGGCTCGCGCCCGATGCGGCGTTCCATTTCGAAAGCGCGAGCCATTCGAAGGCTTTGAGCTATCTTGGCGAAGCACTGAGCCAGCGCGATGGCTTCATCGTTGTCACTGGCGAGGCCGGGGTGGGCAAATCCATCCTTGTCGAGAAGCTGCTGGATCGCATCAGCGAAGAGACGGTTGAAGTCGCCCGGATCGACGCGGACAGGTCGACGGAAAACGTTTTCCTCCAATATGTTGCGAAGGCTTTCGAACTCGATGTCGAGGACGACGACAGATCTGGCATCTTCACCGCGATCGAGGGTTGGCTCCGGGAAAAAGCGCAAGCTGGTTTGCGGTCTGTCCTGGTCGTGGACAATTGCGAGGACTTCGATCCGGCAGCGCTCGACGATCTCTACGCGGTTTCGGAACTTCGGCTCGGATCGCATCCCTTGCTGCAGGTCATCATGCTGGGTCAGCCGGNCTTTGCCCAACAGATGTCCGACAGCCCGCAGTTCGAGCGTTTCCGCCAGCGGACGATCGCGGCGCACAAGCTGGAGGCGCTCGATACAGCGGAGGTCGAACTGTATGTTCACCACAGATTGCGCTACGCCGGATGGGGAGGCAGGCCTGCGTTTGCCGATGGGGTGATCGGAGCGGTCGGGCAGACGAGTGAGGGGATAGCTTCGCGCGTGAACGACGTGATGGACCGCGTGCTTCGCGCCGGGGCCGACATGCAGTGCGACACAATCGACATGGACCTGCTAGGCCGGGTCCTTGATGATATATCGGCCTCTCCAACTGCCGAGCGTCAGCCATCGATAGGGCCAACGATGGAGCGCGATCGTACGGGTGTCGCTGGACCTGCCCTGCCATCGAACCTCACGCAGATCGCTGCGTCAGCAACGGCGTCAGAAGAGAAACTTGGCGAACGCGATGCGCGTGCGGCGAAGATCGAGGCCGCCATCGAAAATCTGCAGAAGGTCGGCCTCATAGGGTCCGGCGGGGCACCGAACGGGACAGGCACCCCTCACGCGCAATTCGAAGACAAGCTCGATCGGATAGAACGAAGGCTCGATGAGCAGGAGCGGACCATTCGCCATGTCCTGACGATGCTGATCGAATGGTTCGAGCATGATAATTCGCGCGAGGCGGCCTGAACATGACAAGCGATCCCGCCCCGTCTCGTGCGCCCGGCCACTCGCCCGGAACCATCGTCAACGGGCTTTCGGTCGACATCGAAGACTGGTTCGAGATTGGACCATCGGGAAGCACAATCAGCCGCGATGACTGGGACGGATTGAATGAGCGGGTCGTCGCCAATATCGACCGGCTTCTGGACCTGTTCGTTGAAGCGGGGGTCGATGCCACCTTTTTCGTGCAAGGCGGCATAGCCCGGCGACGCCCGGACATGATCCGGCGGATCGTCGATGCCGGTCACGAAATCGCGAGCCACGGTTTTGATCATGCGCGGATCGGTTCTCTGGATAGAGCGGGTTTTGCAGAAGATATTGCCGCTTCGCGCGCCATCCTCGAAGATTGCTCGGGCCAGAAGGTAACCGGCTATCGGGCGCCGAGCTTTTCGATCGACGAGCGCACCGCATGGGCGTTCGAGGAGCTTGCTGAGCAGGGGTTCACCTATTCGTCGAGCGTAGCCCCGGTCGCCCATCGCCATTATGGCTGGGCCCAGGCGCCGCGTGTCCCCTTCCGACCGCTCGCCGGCTCCACATTCGTCGAATTGCCGGTGAATACGGCGATGTTGCGGGGGCAACGGATGCCGGCCGGGGGCGGCGGCCTTTTTCGCGCATTGCCTTACGGTCTGCCCCGCTGGGGCGCCCGGCAGGCAAATCGCAGCGAGGACCGCGCAGCTGTCTTCTGCCTTCGCCCCGGAGAGATCGATCCAGACCCGCCGCGCTTCCCAAACGGTCAAGCGCCATCGCGCGCTCGCCGCCGTCGAAGCCAGCTCGGGCTGGCAAGTCGCCTGTGCGATTTCGTCCACGAATTCTGTTGGGGCAGAATGGACGCGCTGGCGGAACGGGAGGCAACACGAGCGATATGCTTTTCGGGCAGTATGCAACCCGCCATAAGGGCAGCCTGAGAAGCCTGGGCGCGCGCGGCTTGCGAACCGATCTGCGCCGCCCGTCGCCCCGTATCGCCGCCAGGTAAGCGGTCGGCGTCGATTGCATGTATTCTTGTGCGACATGCGCAGACAGAAGAAGCGCGCGTACCCTCGAAGTTCTTGCGCGGAAAGCTGTGTCAAATCGGGTCTTATTCGAATCTTGCGGTAACAAGAGCGAATTATGGCAAATAAATGTTTACTAAACACATTGATGTGCCCATAATCTCGCCACAATGACGAGCCGGACAAGGCCGCATAATCGCGTGCTAAGAGGCGTAAGTCCTTACGGCACGCACAGGGTCGAGCGGGGTATTTGACGATGGAAAGCGGCGTTGGCAGAGCGATTCCATTTACGAGTGAAGAAGATCCACACGTCACCAGTGCGATCCATGCGGCAATCCCGGAGGCGCTGTTCACTCTATCCCAACTCGAATGTCTTTACGATGATGCCAACGCGGCGCTCTGGACGTTCATGAACCCCAGCGGCAGGCCCAGTTTTACTCCGGGTCTTCTAGAGGATTTCGAGCGCTGGCAGGACCTCATCGAAATCGGGTTCGGCCCGGACAAGGTTCCGCTTCGCTATCTCGTGCTTGGCAGCAGGGCCGAAGGGGTATTCTGTTTCGGGGGCGACCTCGACCTTTTTCAACGCCTCATTCGAGAGCGTGATCGCGATCGCCTCATCGAATACGGGCATCGCTGCTGCAATATCCTCGATCGCAACATTCGCACCCTGGATATCCCGATGCTGACCATCGGGCTGGTACAGGGCGCGGCTCTTGGTGGCGGGTTCGAGGCGTTGCTGTCTTTCGATTACGTCATCGCGGAAAGGCAATCGACCTTCGCCCTGCCGGAAATCATGTTCGGCCTCTATCCGGGCATGGGTGCCCACGCGCTGCTGACGCGGATGCTGGGCAGTGCGATGGCCGACCGGATCATCGTCTCCAACGAAACCTATACCGCCGAACAGATGCACGAATTGGGTATCGTCCACCAGCTCGCCGAGCCGGGTGAGGGCGTCGATGCCGTGCGGGAGTTCATCAAGAAGGGCGATAGGCGCCATGCCGGTCTGGTCGGATCGCGCCGGGCGATGAAGCGGGTTTGGCAGCTCGAACGGGCCGAACTGTTCCGCATTACCGAAATGTGGGCGGATACGGCGCTGCAATTGCGCGAGCAGGATCTGAAGATGATGAGCCGTCTCGTCTCAGCGCAAGCGCGCTTTGCCGATCGGACCGACGCCGCCTGATAGTCCCTGCGTCCCGCTACGGTGCGCGCCGGAACCCTCTCAACCGTCCGAGCCGTGTCCCAGCGCCATGTATTCCTCGCTCTGCATCTCGCTGAGCCGGCTTGCCGTGCGCTGAAACTCGAAACTGCCATCGCCGGCCCTGTACAACTCGTCGGGCGCGCTGGCGGCGGTCGCGAACAGTTTGACCCGATGTTCGTAAAGCGCGTCGATCAGGGTAACGAAACGGGCCGCTTCGTTGCGGTTTTCCGGCCCCATTCGCGGGATGCCGACGATAATGACCGTGTGAAACGCGCGCGCGATGGCAAGATAGTCCGGCGCACCGCGCGCCTCGCCGCACAGCCGCTTGAAGCTGAAAACGCCGACACCCTTCGTCATCTTGGGCACTTTCAATCGGCGCGTTTCGCCCACGGAAATTTCGCCTGAGGGGACGTTCCGGGCATCTTCTGGTTCGAAATCGGTCAGTCTGAAGAACACCTCGCGGACCTTTTGCGTCGCCGGATCTCCCAGCGGGGTGTGCCACGATTTCATGTCTCCGATCCGGTCGAGCCGATAATCGGTCGGGCCGTTCAGCGGCAGGACGTCGAGCTCGCGCGTCACGAGATCTATGAACGGCAGGAAGTGCTCGCGGTTCAGCCCGTCCTTGTAGAGGTCGCCGGGCGGGCGATTGGAGGTCGTCACGATGGTGACGTCCTGATCGCATATCAGCCCTGTGAACAGCCGGCTCATGATCATCGCATCGGCTGAATTCGTGACTACCATTTCATCGAAGGCGAGCACCCGACCACGCTCGGCAATGCGCTGGGCAACCTTGGGAATGGGATCGCCTTCGCGGCCTGCACGGACCTCGCGCATCATGGCGTGCACGTCCTGCATGAAGGCGTGGAAGTGGACCCTGCGTTTTTCCGTGATGTCGAGCGTTTCGTGGAACAGGTCCATCAGCATCGACTTCCCGCGCCCGACGCCGCCCCACATGTACACCCCTTCGACTCGCTCGGCCTTGCGACCCAGGAGCTTCGACATGAATCCGCCCGAAGGCTCCGCCTCCAGTTCGGTCTGCAGGCGGGCGAGGCGCTCCACCGCGTGGCGCTGATCGGGATCGGCTCGCAATTGGCCGCTGGCGATCAGGTCGTCATAGCGCGCAACAATGCCCGCCATCAGCGTTGTTTCATCTTGCGCACGATTCCCGAATAGCTTGCAATCACCTCGTCGCCCTGTACGCATTGCCCGCGCAGGAACAACAAGCGCCCGGTTTCGCGCACGATTTCCGTGACCGCGTCGAGCGGGTGTTCCGGATCACCTGCTCCGACGAACTGGGTCGAAAGTTCGACAGTGACCGACGGCCCGGCATTGCCGCTGCCCACGACATGCATCGTCGCGAACAGGGCGATATCGATCAGGCCCAGGGTCGCGGCCCCGTGGATATTGTCACCAAGATTGGTGTGACGGCGTTCGGGAAACATGCGCAACCGGCACGCGGCGCCTTCGCCCCGGACGCGCAATTCGCCCAGAACCGCGCTGTTGTAGCGCGTGCGATCGACAAGGTTCCAGCTGTACCAACCGCTCTCACCGTCCGCTTCGTCCGGCGAGAGCGCCCGATAATCGAACGGCGGACCCCCATCATTCATAGGGCATCATTCATATGGCATCAGTCATAGGGCATCGTTCATGGGGCGTCATCCACGGCGCGTTTTCAGTCATCCGGGGCGACGAAATCAGATGGCGCGTTCGGCGATCATTTTCTTGGTTTCCGCGATTGCCTTTGCCGGGTTCAGACCCTTGGGGCAGACATTGGCGCAGTTCATGATCGTGTGGCAGCGATACAGCCGGAACGGATCCTCCAGCTGGTCCAGCCTTTCGCCGGTCATCTCGTCGCGGCTATCGGCGAGCCAGCGATAAGCCTGGAGCAGGATGGCAGGGCCGAGAAACTTGTCGGAATTCCACCAATAGCTCGGGCATGCGGTCGAGCAGCATGCGCACAGGATGCATTCGTACAGGCCGTCCAGCTGCTCGCGCTGCTTTGGCGATTGCAGCCGTTCCTTGCCCGAGGGCGTCGGGCTGACGGTTTGCAGCCATGGGCGGATCGAGGCGTATTGTGCGTAGAAGTGAGTGAAATCGGGCACCAGATCCTTGACCACGTCCATGTGCGGCAGCGGAGTGATGCGAATTTCGCCTTTCAGATCTTCGATCGCGGTGGTGCAGGCGAGTCCGTTCTTGCCGTTGAGGTTCATCGAACACGACCCGCAGATCCCCTCGCGGCACGAACGCCGGAACGTCAGGGTCGGATCGATCTCGTTCTTGATCTTGAACAAGGCATCCAGCACCATCGGGCCGCATTCGTCGAGATCGATCTCGAACTTGTCGTAGCGTGGATTCTTGCCGCTATCGGGATCGTATCGATAGACCTTGAACGATTTGACACGCTTCGCGCCGCCCTCCGCATTCGGTGCCTTGTGCACCTTGCCGTCCTTGCGGATGGTCGAGTTCTTGGGGAGGGTGAAAGTAGCCATTGATAGTGATCCTTTGATTCCGGACCCTATCTAGCGACTGACAGGCGTGAGGCAAGCGGCTAGCACTTGCGACGTTTAGGACGGCTGTTGCCTCACGATCAGCGAAGATCCGCCAGACGGCCCGCCGGGGAAAACGGGAACCACGAGCGCGCCTCGCCGCTCTACCGGTCATGGACGATACAGCAACAGGCACCGCAAAGCGTGCGGAGGGATGGCCCCGCTCGGCCGCGGTTTTCGGCAGTACGGGCGGGATCGGCAGGGCGTTGTGCATGAAGCTTGCGGAGAACGGATGCGAAACCATCCATGCCGGTTCGCGCAACGGACAGGAACCAAGGGGGCGGGGCATCCGTCCTTTCGCTTTCGATCTGTCCGATGAAAGCACGATCAAAGCGGCCGCCGACACGATGCGCGACGATCCGCCCGAATGGGTCATCATCGCCAGCGGCGTTTTGACCCTGTCGGACGGTACAGGGCCGGAGCGCACGTTGAAACGGCTTGATCCCGGCGCGATGGCACAGGTATTCGCGCTCAACACGATCGGTCCGGCGCTGATCGCGAAACATATCCTGCCGCTCATGCCGCGCGACCGCCGGTTCGTCTTCGCGGCCCTTAGCGCCCGGGTCGGGTCGATTTCGGACAATGGCCTTGGCGGATGGCATTCTTATCGCGCGTCCAAGGCGGCGCTCAACATGCTGCTGAAGAATTTCGCGCTGGAGACCGGGCGCACGAACGATGAAAGCGTCGTGGTCGGGCTGCATCCCGGAACGGTCGACAGTGCGCTTTCGGAACCGTTCCAGACCAATTTGCCCGAGGGTCAGTTGACCGAGCCGGAGGAAGCTGCCGAAAACCTGTTGGGTGTGCTTGCACGACTTGGTCCGCAGGACAGCGGAAAGGTCTTCGATTTCGCAGGAAAAGCCGTGCCTGCATGAATGCCGCCATCACGCCAGGCAAAGTGCGCGTCAGGCGAAGATGCCGACGGCTAGCTCGATCCAGACAGCGAGAAAGACCAGGGAGCTGATCGCGATACCCGCTATCCGCCAGCGAGCGTTGGGAGCGGCACGGATAGCGATCTCGATCCCGGCGTAAAGCGCCAGCAGCAAGCCGCCCGCGACGAGGAAGTCACCCGGACCCCAATCGACTCCGCTGCCGAATTGCATGGCGAGAAGAGGCACCGCGAGGGCAACGAGTGCCAGCACTGCAAAACCGGTCCGAAACGGGCGTAGGTTCGCCGGGCGCATATCGAGTGAAGTCATCGTCTGTTCCTTCCGCCGCATATCTTGCATGGACAGACCGTGCCATGCAAGCGATGAACGGAGATCAAAAGAGTTCAGCCAGCGATAAGGCCATTTCGGCGCCAGCTTTCGGCCAGCAGCGTTTCGATAAGTTCACCATGGCTGAAACCGGCCTGCGCCGCGGCCTTCGCCATGACCTTTTCCGACCACAGATTGCAGTTGAGGTTGATCTCGATGAAGTTGATCGCGCCGGTATCGAAATCCAGACGGAATTCGATCCGCCCGTAATCGAACGGCAGGAACTGCCTGGCATAGCGCTGCGCGTATTCGACGATCTTCGGCGCGAATTCGGGGTGATCGAAGGGTTTGAGCGCGGCTTTCTCGGTGTTCTGAACAAGATCGCGTTTCTCGTAATAGGTCCACAGCCTTTGCGTGTCCTCGCGTTCATACCATAGCATCGGCAATGCCCGTGGCTGACCGTCGAGCGTGATGAATGCGCACTGGATGTCGTATCCATCGAGATAGGGTTCGACGATCGCATCGTGGCCCTGTCCGTGAATGTTGGCGATCAGATTGGCGACGCCGGCAAAATCGTGGGCGTCGCCGATCCCCCAGCTGGCCGAGGATGCATTGGGCTTGACCACCCAGCGGCCTTCGGGACTGGCGGGCAGGTCGGATTCTTCCACCGGAGCGCCTCGGCGATAACAGAACCAGTCGGCGGTCGGCACGTCGGCGTGGCGCGCGACGAGTTTCGAAACCGACTTGTCATCCCCGAGCCCGCGCAGGAACGGCATTGCGCCCATGTATGGAATGCGGTGCATGTTGCACAAAAGCGG
>JGI12210J13797_10109849_pt1 | contig 14037 bp, 16 predicted proteins | sample ElkSlonscriptome_3_FD_13797 | JGI IMG/M metagenome (IMG submission 13797)
GATCATGTATGCTTCGTCGATGGAAAGCGTGATGTCGTAAACGACCCCGTTCTCGCCCAGACGGCTTAGCGTGACCGCATTGCCCGGCGACAGGATCTCCCCGTCGGCCTGCCACACTTCCCCGCTCGGGATACGTTCGCCGCCTACGACGAAGCCGAACTCGGCGAAATATTGCGCATCGCTGCGTTCAGGGGCGAAGAGGCGGACGGGGCCGCTATCGTCGTCCACCGTTTCGCGATGATTCTTGAGCACGAGATCGTCGATCCGCGCACCCACCAGGTTGATCGAACCGGCGACCAGCGGAGTGTCGATCACCACCCGGCGCGGATCGGCCAGCGCGGTTTCGAGGTCGATTGGCCCGGCTGGTGTCTCGACCACACCCGGCACGCTGCCGGGAACCGCGCCCTCGACGTCAGTCGCAACCACGCTGGTGCCAGGCGCCTGTTGCGCGCTTGGCTGTATCGCCGGGTCGGTTTGTGTCATCGGCGCGGTGACCGAGGCCTGCGGATAGAAGTACCGCATACCAAGGTCCCAGCCGAGGATCAGCAAGCCGGATAGCACGACGGCGAGCAGGAGATTGCGTTGGTTGTCCAAGATTTGCCCTAATCAGTCATCGATAACGTACGCGTATAGGAAAAGCTGGCCTGCAAGACCAGCATGCCAATCGGTTCGAGACAGGCATTGCGCCCCTCAAGGAACCGGATCGTGCCCATGACCACCCCATGGGTGGCAGCGCCCTACCCGCTTTAGTGCGAGCCATCCACCCTTGAGAACACCGTGCCGTTCCAACGCCTCGATCGCGTACTGGCTGCACGAAGGAGAATAACGGCATGTCGGCGGGAGGATGCGCGAGGGTCCGACCTGCCAGAACCGTGCGAGCAAGATGAGCGCCCGCTTCATTTCGATTCGTCGCTCTTTCGGCTACCCCGGCGGGGACGACGGCCGCGCCCGGCATCCCCCTTGCCTAGCGAGGCACGGTGCAGGGCCGCTTCGAGTTCGTCAGCCATGACCGCGAAATCCCGCTCCACCCCGCCCGCGCGCCCGATCAGGACGTGGTCGTGATCGGGCAAACCGTGATCGGGTAGTTTCGCGCGCACTAGCTCGCGAAAGCGCCGCTTCATTCGGTTGCGGACCACGGCATTGCCGATTTTCTTGGTGACGGTGATGCCATAGCGCAGGCCACGTCCCGCATTCGGACGGGTCAGCAGCACGAATCCGGGTTTCGCATTGCGCAGCCCCCGGTTGGCTGCGAGGAAATCGGCACGCTTGGTAAGGACTCGTGGCATCGGACGTGCCTTACCCGAATCGCGCCTCGAACGAGAGCGCTGGTTTGGACATGCTATGCCCGGTTGTTGGGTTTCGTGTGCCGACATGCATTCGTATCCTCCTGCGGATCCGGATGCAGGTGGCCTCTGGCCGTGGTCCCAACGCGATCGCGCCGCGCAGCAAGTGGCATCAGCGCCCGATCAGCAGCGGCAACGTGGCCCATCCGGGCAGTCGGCAAGGCCGACCGGCCAGCTTCTGAGAAGTGGCTACCGGGTCGAAAAATCGCCATGAAAGCACCCCGTTCGGGATGCGCGCGATCTTATGCGCAGAGCTTCTTGCGGCCCCGCTTGCGACGGGCGCGCAGGACCTTGCGGCCACCGACGGAACCCTTGCGAGCGAAGAAACCGTGCCGACGGGCACGCACGAGATTGCTTGGCTGGAATGTCCGCTTCATATCGTCCTCAATTATCAGGTTCGGTGCCCGCAGCATCGGCAATTCGATTGCCGCGATTTCGGAACCACCGGATATCTCGACCGGCTTATAAACCGACCACATCAGGCGCGCGCCTCTATGGTAAGGTGTTCAGCAAGTCAAGGCTCAGAAGGGAAATCGCAACGCTCGACAAGTCGGTCTCATCGCGGCAAGGGGCGGTGAAATCAAGGGTCGAAGGGGTCCGGTGTGGTCGCGCTGGTGAGAACGGTTGCCTATCTGGGGCTGGAAGCGCGCCAGGTCGAGGTGCAATGCCAGGTTGCGCCCGGCCTGCCGCGCTTTGCCATCGTGGGCCTCGCAGACAAGGCGGTGAGCGAAAGTCGCGAACGCGTTCAGGCGGCCCTTTCCGCCATGGGCCTCGCTTTGCCGCCCAAGCGGATCACGATCAATCTCTCGCCAGCCGACCTGCCAAAGGACGGATCGCATTACGACCTGCCGATCGCACTGGCCCTGCTGGCGGCGATGGGCGTGACCGATTCCGAACAGCTCGGCGACTGGATCGCGGTTGGCGAATTGTCGCTCGATGGACGGGTGGTCGCTTCGCCCGGCGTGCTGATCGCAGCCTTGCACGCGAGCACGCAGGAGTGCGGCTTGATCTGTCCTGCCGATCAGGGATCGGAAGCCAGATGGGCAACGGGCGTCCCGGTTCTCGCACCGCGCGACCTTTCCGGGCTGCTCGGCCATCTCAAGGGAGCACAAGTCCTGCCTGAACCGCGCCGCGGCGATGTCGCCGAAGCGCCGCCGGCCCCTGACCTCAAACAGGTGAAGGGGCAGGAAACAGCCAAGCGCGCGCTGGAAATCGCGGCGGCCGGCGGGCACAATCTGCTGATGGTCGGCCCGCCAGGATCGGGCAAGAGCCTGCTGGCCAGTTGCCTGCCCGGCATCCTCCCCGAGCTTTCCCCATCCGAAGCGCTCGAAGTGTCGATGGTCCAATCGGTCGCCGGAACGCTCGAAGCGGGACAGATCAGCCGGGCTCGGCCGTTTCGTGCGCCGCATCATTCGGCCAGCATGGCGGCCCTGACCGGAGGCGGGCTGAAAGTACGCCCCGGCGAGGTCAGCCTCTCGCACCTTGGCGTATTGTTTCTGGACGAATTGCCCGAATTCCAGCGCGCCGTGCTCGATTCGCTGCGCCAGCCGCTCGAGACCGGGAAGGTCGATGTCGCCAGGGCGAACGCGCACGTGACCTTCCCCGCGCGCGTCCAACTGATTGCGGCAATGAACCCGTGCCGCTGCGGCCATGCGGGCGAACCGGGGCGCACCTGCGCGCGCGGTCCGCGCTGCGCCAGCGAATACCAGGCACGCCTGTCCGGTCCATTGCTCGACCGGATCGATTGCCATGTCGAAGTCGCGGCGGTGAGCGCGATGGACCTTGCCCTGCCCCCACCCGCAGAAGGCAGCGAGGAAGTCGCCCGCCGGGTCGCCGCAGCACGAGCGAAAGCCAATGATCGAGGCTTGCGGTCCAATGCCGAACTCGAAGGTGAAAGGCTCGAACGCCATGCTGCGCCCGATGAAGCGGGGCGCGGCCTGCTCATGCAGGCGGCCGAGAAACTGCGGCTCTCTGCGAGAGGATATACGCGGATGCTCCGGGTTGCGCGAACGATCGCCGACCTTGCAGGGGCGGATGAAATCGGGCGGGTACACATCGCGGAAGCGCTGAGCTATCGTCAGTTCGTCGGCGTGCGCTAGGACGCGCGACAGCGAGGCCACGCAGATGTTTGCATTCGAATCGGGATGGCTGATTCATATTGGTGCAGGCCTCGCCTTGCTGGCGTTCACCGTGCGCGACGAATTGAAGCTGCGCGCGCTCATCATCGCCTCGACCTTCGTCTACATCGCCTATTACTACTTCGTCCCCAGTCCGCCGCTATGGGATGCGATCGCTACATCGATCCTGATGGTCGCAGTCAATGGTGTCGTCCTCGGCCAGATCGTGCTGGAACGTACGACCTTGCGTTTGGAACCGGACGAAAAGGCGCTGTTCGATGCGTTCGAGACGCTTTCGCCGGGCCAATTCCGGCGCATTGCGAAACTGGCGAAGTGGCATGTCACCGACGATCCGGATGGAACGGTGCTGACCCGCGAGGACGAACCGTCCGGGGCGCTATTCTACGTTTTCGAGGGCATTATCTCGGTCGAGAAGAAAGGGCACCGTTTTCGCCTTCCCGAAGGCAATTTCGTGGGCGAGGTCGCCTTTGTCCTCAACCGAAAGACGACCACGACGTCGGTCGCGCCCGCCGGTGTGCGGTTCGTCGAATGGGATTGCGACGCATTGCGATCGCTCAGCCGCAAGTATCCGGGGTTGGGCAACGCGCTCAATGCGCTGCTGACCCGGGATCTGGCGAAAAAGCTTACCGCCTCTTACCGCCCCGACGATGCCTTGCCGGCCACGCGTGAGACCGTGGAACTGCTCGAAGCAGCCGACGCCTGACATCTGGGCGGAGGCGAACAGGGGCCGCACCGGATCACATCGAGCGTTCGACGATAAATGGGAAACGCCAACAGCCGATGCCGGCCACCCGCCTTATTCCTTGGTTTGCCGGGTGATCGCTCCCGGAAGCGCGCCAACGTTCTCCGCTGCCTTGCGAGAGGTGACGAGCACTTCATCGCCCGAGACGATCACGCAGATATCCTCAAGGCCGACGACCGAGATGCGCGGTCCGTCGCTCATGGTAAAAACCTGCCGGGACCCCTGGAGATCGGCCGATCCTACAGCGATGTTCCGACCAACGCCGATTTCCCCCGCTTCGCGTTCGAGCACCGTCGCCAGCGCATCCCAATTGCCAATATCCGTCCAGCCCATGTCGGCTTCGACCATTGCCGCCCGGTCGGTGTTCTCCATCACAGCGCGGTCAATCGAATCGCCGTCGATCGCGGCAAACGCATCCTTGGCCGGATAAAAGCACCCGCTCTCGTTTCGTCCGGACTCAACTGCCTGGGCTGCCAGCCGAGCCATGTCGGGCCGGTGCTTGGCGAGTTCGGCGAGGAAATGTCCGGCGCGCAGAGCGAAAATGCCCGCGTTCCAGCTATAATCGCCACACACCAGAAGCCTCGCCGCCGTCGCGCGGTCCGGCTTCTCGGTGTAGCGCCCGACGCGGTATCCGTGTCTCAGCGGTTCGGCCCGTTGAATATAGCCATAGCCGGTTTCGGGCCCGTCAGGCGCGATGCCGAGGCAGACCAGCCAGTCTTCGCGCGCCAGTTCCGCGGCGGCGAGAGCGGCATCGCGAAACGCCGCATCGTCGGCGATATGATGATCGCTCGGGCAGACCAGAATGATGTCATCGGGGTCTAGCAGCGCAGTTGCAAGCGCAATGGCGGGAGCGGTATTGCAGCCCACCGGTTCGAGAATGAGGCGATGATCTGCGGTCACTTGCGCCTCGATCAGCGCGCGATGCTGCGCCGCAGCGACGATCACCGGCGGCGCAAACCGCGCATCGTCAGCAACGCGATCGAGCGTCGATTGAAGCAGGGATCTGCCCGCGATGAGCGGCAGGAACGGCTTGGGTTTATCCGAACGACTGACGGGCCATAGCCGCCTGCCCTCTCCGCCGCACAGAATGACGGGATGAATCGGATCGGGTGCGCTCATCGAAGGTGTATCGTCTCTCGCTTCCGCTGCCCTCGTGGTTGACCGGCTTCCGATGAGATCCGGCCTGCCATCAGGCCGGGTTCAATCGAATTCCCTGACGACTTCAATAAACGCGTCGCCCCAGGTTTCCAGTTTCTTGGCGCCGACACCCTGGATCCTGCCCAGCGACCCTGGGGTCGTCGGACGCTCATGGGCCATCGCACGCAGAACGCTGTCGTGGAAGATGATATAGGCCGGCACGCCGTGTTCGCTCGCGAGCGATTTGCGCTTTTCGCGCAGGGCATCGAACAGCGGATCTCCAACCGGATTTGGCACTGCGGTCCCGGCGGAGCCGCGCCCGGCGCCGCGGCGACGGCGTGGCTTTTCGGGCGGCTGCGCGATAGCGACGTCCTGTTCACCGCGCAAGACCTGCTTCGCCCCCGAGCCGAGCGCGAGGCCGCCATGGCTGGTCGTCGCAAGCGCGTCGTGCGCCACCAGATGCCGCATCACCGGACGGAGCAACGATGCCTCTTCTTCATCGACAATGCCGAACACCGATAGCCGGTCGTGGCCACGTTCCCGAACGCGCTCGTCCTCACGGCCAAGCAGCACTTTCTCGACGTGGCCGATGCCAAAGCTCTGGCCGGTGCGGTAGATCGCACTCAGAAGCTTTCGTGCGACCTCGCTCACATTGCGCAGTTTTGGCGGGTTGAGGCAATTGTCGCAGTTTCCGCATGTCTTCGGGGGATCCTCACCAAAATGTCGGAGCAGGATCGCGCGCCGACAGCCCGCGCTTTCAACCAGCGCCGCGAGTGCGCTCAGGCGCGCGCGCTCTGCGGGCAGGCGATCGTCCTCGACATCGGCGAGCCATTGGCGCGCGCGGGAAAAATCGTTCGGGCTCCAGAACATGCGCGCTTCCGCGGGATCGCCATCGCGGCCCGCACGGCCGGTTTCCTGATAATACGCCTCGATCGACTTTGGCAGCCCGGCATGAATGACGAAACGCACGTCGGGTTTGTCGATGCCCATGCCAAAGGCGATCGTCGCGACCATCACCATCTCTTCCGACGCGACGAAATCGGCCTGCGTCGCGGCACGCCGCTCAGGCGAAAGACCAGCGTGATAGGCACCGACCGGCCGCCCCGTCCGGCCGAGTTTCTCGGCCAGGTCTTCGGTTGCCCGGCGGCTTTGCGCGTAGACGATGCCAGCGCCGGGCGTCCGCTCGATCACTTCGGCGATCTGATCCGCAATCTGACTGCGCGGCTCGATGTGATAGCCGATATTGGGCCGATCGAAGCCGGCCACGATCAAGCCTTCATCCCCGATGCCCAATTGGCGCAGGATATCCTCGCGCGTTCGCATGTCGGCCGTAGCGGTCAGCGCCAGACGGGGCACGCCGTCGAACCGGTCGAGCATTGGTCGAAGCCCGCGGTAATCGGGCCGAAAATCATGGCCCCATTCGGATACGCAATGGGCCTCGTCGATGGCGAAAAGGGAAATTTCGCAATCTTCGATCAAAGACTGGAAGCCGGTGGTCGTCGCGCGTTCGGGTGCGACGTACAGCAGATCGAGCTCTCCGGCGCGCATGGCGCGCGCGGTCTGCGCATTGTCGCTGTCGGCCGATGTCATCGAAGCGGCCCGTATCCCGACAGAGCGCGCGGCCCGGATCTGGTCGTGCATCAGCGCGATCAGGGGAGAGACGACGATCGCCGTCCCATTGCGAACGATGGCGGGCAATTGATAGCAAAGCGATTTGCCCGCTCCCGTCGGCATCAAGGCAAGCGTGTGATCGCCAGCGAGCACCCGATCGACGACCGCTTCCTGCGTCCCGCGAAACCCGGCAAAGCCAAAGGTCTCGTGCAGCACGCGTAAGGGATCGGTATCGGCGGCGAGGGTCATGGACAGGTCCGGATGTGCGACGCGAAGTCGGGCTGAAGATCAGTCCCGGCTAGCCGTTTCGCGTTCCGCCCACCAGTCGGCGTAGGTAGAATTCCTCGCCATTTTTCGGTTCTCGTCCGGCGCGCCGTCATCCCACCATACCTCGCCCCTTTCGCCAAGTGCCGTTTTCGCCTTTTGAACGCGGTCGCGCGCGTTCTTCCGGGCAGCGGGATCGTCTTCGCGCTTCGCTTTCGCGACGGCGCGACGCGCATCCATCAATTCATCGACGTGGCTCTGCCGGTCCGATTCGCGAAGGGCCGGATTGCTGGCACGCCACAACCGCCCGTTCACGACGATATAGCGCCCATCCGGTGTCCGCAGCGGATCGGGATCGGGCATTCTTTGTGTCAGGCGGGGGCCGTCTTCGGCTCGGTGCGGCGTGTGACGATCTCGCCGATTGCAGGCGCGCGGCGACGCTTCGCTATCGTGCCGTCCGCGCGCTTGCCCAGATCCTCGGGTCGAACCAGGGCGAGATCCTCGTGGCCCAGAATGCGCCCGTCATGCGCCACGATTGCGATCGGACCGATCGGCTGCCGGTCCCGCTCGTCGACCAGAACAGGGTTCTCCGCCATTTCCGCCCCGTATTTCTGTCCCCACTGGCGCAAGGACAGCATGGCAGGCAACAGGTCGAAGCCCTTGGGTGTCAATCGGTATTCGATCTTGCGTCGGTCGTCGCAGCACGGCTCACGCTTGAGGATGCCGTGTTCGACCAGTTTGGCCAACCTGTTCGAGAGGATGTTGCGCGCAATGCCCAGCTCGCTCAGGAATTCCTCGAAATGATGCAATCCGTTGAAGCTGGCGCGCAGGATCATGAAGGACCACCGCTCTCCCATGACCTCGAGCGCCTGCGGCAGGCCGCACTCGGTCAATTCGCGCAGTGGTTCTCTCATTTCGCCCATAGTCGGTCCTCTTCCCGCAACCTTTCTAGCGGCTTGCGCCGTCAACGCAAACTTCCCGGACGCGTTTGCATTTCGTCTGAATGCCGGATTTACGTTTTTAGTTGCAACGTGAAACCTAGTTATGTAGGTGGCGATCCGCAACTGGTTTTGAATCAAAACTGGCTGGCCCGATAATTTTGAAAGGTTCCGACATGAACATCTCTCTTCCCAGCAGTCACCGCATGGCCGTGCTCGCCTCGGCGCTCATGTATGCCGGCCTCGCTTTCGGCGGGGCGACCAGCGCTGCACCGGTCGCCGCACAGAGCAGCGCCTATTACACCGCAACCCTCGCAATGCCAGCGCAAGAGGACCGCGCTGTCGCCGGCGGCATCGCATGGGTCTGCCGCGATACGACTTGCGTCGCGAACAAGGGCAATTCACGCCCCTTGCGTATCTGTCGCAGTCTTGCCCGCGAATTCGGCGAGATCACCGGTTTTGTCGCCGATGGCGAAGCACTCGAAGGCGAGAAGCTCGCACGCTGCAACGGCAAGTAAGTCGGCGACCGGTCAGATGACCGGCCCGGCACGTTCCGATCCGCTTTTCGAAGCGAAGGGAGCAAGAGCCCCCGGCGGCGATCGTTCGACGGTCGACGTCCGGGGGCTTCTGATTCTGTGACGTTAGAGCAGATTGGCATCGGAAAGTTGCCGTTCGAGCGAAGCGGCGTCGGTGAACAGGTGTGCGTCCCAGCCACGCTCGCGGGCGGCGGCTATGTTTGCTGGATTGTCGTCGGTGAAGAACAGCGCATTTCCCGGCAGGCCACTGCGTTGCTCGACGATTTCATAGATTCGCGCATCGGGCTTGGCGATACGTTCCGTCCCCGACACCACGATATCCTCGAACAGATCGAAAATCGGTTGGGCAGACCGGAACTGGCGGAAAAGTTCGTCGCCGAAATTAGTGAGGCAGAATAGCGGTACGCCCTTTTCGTGGAGCCGACCGGCGATTTCGTGAACTCCCTCGACCGGACCTGGCACCGTCTCGTTGAAGCGCGCAGCGTAAGCGGCAATCCGCAGCGCCTGATCGGGAAATTGCGCGATGCGCGCCGGCAGCATTTCGGCCAGCGTGTCTCCGCGATCATGCGCGAAGTGCCACTCCTCGGTGATCACATTGGCCAGGAACCATTCGAGCTCGCGCTTGTCATGGATAACTTTCTCGAACAGTGCGCGCAGTTGCCATTGGAACATCACGCGCCCGACATCGAACACGACGGCTATCGGCCTATCGCTCATTCACCCTCCGATACGTGTGTTTCCAAGAGGAGCGGCCCGCGCTCCTCGTAGGAGGCGGGCCGCTGCATCTCTTTAGACTATCGCGACGCCTCCCATGATGGGAGGCGTCCGATCCGGTCGGATCAGCCCTGGCGGGCCTTGAACCGACGGTTGGTCTTGTTGATGACGTAGGTGCGGCCGCGACGACGGATCACGCGACAATCGCGATGACGGTTCTTCAGCGACTTGAGGCTGTTACGGACTTTCATGACACATCCCGAGAATGAAGCAGGCCCGATTGCGACCGGACCGAAAATAAAAGAGGCACCGCAGAACGTCCGCGATGCCGCATGTCTCAAACGCAGCGCCTAGTCGGCGAATCGCGGTCAGTCAATAGCAGAGCCAGCCCCGTGGCCGCGCATTTGCGAGAGTTTCCGCTCCCATTCCAGCGCATGCGCGATGATCGTGTCGAGGTCGCCATGGGCGGGGACCCATTCCAGCGTCGCTCGAATACGCGACGGGTCCGCGACCAGCGTATCGGGATCGCCGGCCCTTCGCGGTTCGATCCGCCGTGCGATCGGCCTGCCGACCACCCGGTCGACCGCGTCCAGCACTTCGCGAACAGAGAAGCCGTGGCCGTAACCGCAATTCATCGTCAATGAACGTTCCGGTCGATCGATCAATGCTTCCAGTGCGAGGACGTGCGCCCGGGCGAGGTCGCTCACGTGGATGTAGTCGCGCACGCCGGTTCCGTCGGGCGTATCGTAATCCTCGCCAAAGACGCCGACATGCGTTCTCTTTTCCAGCGCGGCTTCGACGGCCACCTTCACGAGATGGCTCGCTTTTGCCGTCGATTCACCCGACCGCATCAGCGGATCCGCGCCAGCGACGTTGAAATAGCGCAAGCTGCAATAGTTAAGGTCGTGCACGGCGCAGGTGTCGGCCAGCATTCGCTCGGTCATGAGCTTCGACCAGCCATACGGGTTGATCGGAACGAGCGGCACTTCCTCTTCGATAGGGGAGGATTGCGGCACGCCGTAAACCGCCGCGCTCGATGAGAATATGAAATGGGAAACCTTTGCGGCAAGAGCCGCTTCGATCAATGTGCGGCTCTTGACCGTGTTGTTGTAATAATATCGGAGCGGCTGCTCGACGCTTTCGCCGACGAGGATCGAACCGGCAAAGTGCATGATCGCGCCCGTGCCCTGCTCCGCGAAGATTCGCGCCAAGAGGTCCGTATCTGCGATGTCGCCTTTGTAAAACGGCACCCCTTCGGGAACGGCGAAGCCGAACCCGGTCGAAAGATCGTCGATCACCGTCACCGACCAGCCCGCATCGGCGAGCGCCAGCACGGCGTGCGAGCCGATATATCCGGCACCCCCTGTAACGAGGACGGGCGGCCTGGCCTTTCGCGCGGCGTTGTTTTCTTCCATGTTCAGCCCCTTAGCAGCTATGGCTTGCCATGAAATAAACACGTGCATCGCGCTCGCACTCCCCTGCCAGGCGGCGGGCCATGCTTACTGCGAGCTTTCGCCGAAAGACAATTAGGATCCGCCATGATGACATTACATCCCCGCATTGCCCGCCCCGCGCTTGCCGCCTGCGCCATTCTCTCCCTGCCCGCTTGCGCGGGCACCTATACCGGCCCGGTCGAGGTTACCCGTTTCGTGGCTGAGAACCCTGCGAAACTGGGCCAGGGCACCATCACCCTGGTCTTTCCAGAAGAGATCACGAACGCGACCGCGCGCAACGCCTTTGCGGGCGCAGTGGCGGACGAGCTATCTCGGCTCGGTTACGAGCTGGTAATGGACGAGCGCGCCGCGCAGTCGACCGCCGCGATCCGCACCTCGCGCGAACCCATTGCCCAAGCTCAGGGGCGGCAAGGCCCGGTCAGTGTCGGGGTCGGAGGCGGCACGGGCACTTACGGATCGGGAGTTGGCGTTGGCGTCGGCATCAATCTTGGCGGCGGGCGCGAAGGGGCAAACGTGGTGACGGAACTGTCGGTTCGCATACGTGACAGCGCCAGCGTGACCCTGTGGGAAGGGCGAGCGCAGCAACCCGTTTCAGTCGAAAGCGACTATGCCGACATCGAAATCAGCGCCGCGACTCTCGCCGCCGCCTTGTTTCGCGACTTCCCCGGTGGCAATGGCGAGACCGTTACGCTCGACGTCGAGGATTTGCAGGAACAGCCATGAAAACAATCGCCATCGATGCCGCTTTCGACAGCGGCAATATCGAAGTCCTTGCCATAGACGGGTCGAGCGCCCGCCTCGCCCTTACGAAAGATCGCAATTCCGAATTCGCGCAGTGGTTTCATTTCCGGGTCTACGCCCCGGCGGGCGAGGAAATCGTGCTCAAGATCACCGGCCTCAACCATTCCGCCTTCACCGGAGGCTGGCCTGACTATGACGCCTGTGTTTCGGAAGACCGCGAATACTGGACCCGCGCGGCCAGCCGGTTCGATGGTGACGAGGATCAAGGCACGCTGACGATCCGATATACGCCTGCCTCCAATATCTGCTGGTTCGCCTATTTCGCGCCCTATTCGATGGAGCGACACCACGATCTCGTCTCGGAAGCCGCGGCGAGCGAGGGGGTCGATCTGGTGCGGCTGGGCGAGACGCTCGATGGCCAACCGCTCGACATGTTGGAAATGGGCGAAGGCGAGACGCAGGTGTGGCTCTATGCCAGGCAGCATCCGGGCGAAACGCAGGCCGAATGGTGGATGGAAGGCGCGCTCGAATGTCTGACCGATCCGACCGACCCGGTCGCACGCGAGCTGCGACGCCGCTGCCGGTTGCACATCGTGCCCAATTGCAATCCGGACGGGTCGCGGCGCGGGCACCTTCGTACGAATGCGATCGGTACCAATCTCAACCGCGAATGGGCCGATCCCAGCGCCGAGCGTTCGCCCGAAGTCCTCGCCATCCGAAATCGCATGGATGAAACCGGCGTCGATTACGCGATGGACGTGCATGGCGACGAGGCTATTCCCGCGGTGTTTCTCGCCGGGTTCGAGGGAATCCCGAACTGGACCGACGAACAGGGCGAAGAATTCTACCGGTACCAGCGCATTCTCGATCGGCGCACGCCGGATTTCCAGACCGAGTTAGGATATCCGAAGAGCGCGTTGGGCAAGGCGAACCTGACGATCAGCACCAACCAGGTCGCCCAGCGCTATGGCGCCTGCGCAATGACGCTGGAAATGCCGTACAAGGATCTCAAGGGCTTTCCCGAACCCGAACAGGGCTGGTCACCGGAGCGGTGCAAGCTTCTGGCGCGTGATTGTCTCGCGTCCCTCCTCGAATGGCTGGACGCCAGAGACTGAGCCCCGGGCGGGTCAGTCCAGGTGCGCCGGTCCGAAAGCGTGGGGAAGCAATTGCGATAATTGCACGCGCCGGATATCGGCAGCGCCGACGCACAGGATGACCGGATCGCTCTGGCCGAGCGCCGCCAGTTCGTTCAGCACTTGCCGGCAGCGGCCGCAGGGCGTGATCGGCACGCTCTCGCTGTCATTTTCGTTTGTCGGGCCGACGACGGCCACGAGCTCAAGTCCGCCGCGTCGGCCCTCACCAAATGCCCGGGCGACCGCGACTGTTTCGGCGCACAGCGACAGACCGAAACTGGCATTCTCGACATTGCTGCCGGTTATTATTGCGCCATCGTCGAACAACAGCGCCGCACCGACAGAATAGTTCGAATAGGGCGCATAGGCATCGCGTGACGCAGTTTGCGCGGCGGCGACAAGTTCCGCTTCGATCGCGGTCAGTTCCGCACTACCACCCATTCCACCGGCTCCTCGCTCGCTTCGCTGATCAATTCGCTGTTGGCGCTCCATAGCAGCCAGGGCCGTCCCGCATAGTCCGGCCGCGCCCGATCGCGATCGAGCCAAAGATCCCGAGCGGTCGTGCGAGCGGTTTCGTGCCGCGCCTCGAACCTTTCGGCAAGCTTCAGGATAGCGTGCTTTTCCGAATGCAGTTCGATCTGGTTGATGAATGTCATCAACTCGCTTTCGACCGCCGCTTCGCTGACTTTCGGATTGCAGGTCTCGCTGGTCTCCATCAGCGCGATCGCGGGCGGCAACAGAGCGGCATCGCGCGGCACCATCCGGGTAAAGCGCGCGGATTGCGGATCGGCACGCAGGCACGGATCGAAAGGCTGAACGACTCCGACCTCCAGCCCGGCATTGCGCGCGGCGCGCAAGCGGTCGGCGAATCCGGGATCGGGCGGTTCCCCCGCTGCGGCGAGCTCGAGATAGACGAAGCTCGCCCCGGTCGCGGCCAGTGTTTCGAATCTCGTGGCGGCCGCGCCGCTCGCGATGACCGCGCCCTGTTCGGGATAGGCTTCCGCATCCGGCCTCCAGTCGCGCATGTCCCACCACAGCCATGCCGCGAAGCCGAGCGCGGCCAGCAATATTCCGGCACCCAGACGCGTCAGCCAGAAACGCGCGGGCGACGCTTTCGTCCTGGTGCGCTGCGACCGCGCTGTCATATCGAGCCTCAACCCTTGATGTGGAGCACGCAGATCAGCGTGAACAGCCGACGCGCAGTGGCGAAATCGGTTTCGACCTTGCCTTCGAACCGTTCGAGCAGAAGCTCCGCCGATTTGTTGTGAATACCGCGCCGGGCCATG